>PVBE010410785.1_pt1 | contig 37558 bp, 25 predicted proteins | sample 1631181 | NCBI WGS metagenome assembly PVBE01 (sample SAMN08397723, study PRJNA350692) | Marine metagenome, whole genome shotgun sequencing project. | isolation source: water | place: Pacific Ocean | collected 2012-04
ACGTCGTGGAACGGGCGCTTGGTGATCTGACGCATGCCTGTACCGTCGACGTTTATCTCCCAGATATGGCACAACTTGCTGGTGTCCTCCTTGTAGGCGAACAGCAGCTTCTTACCGTCGAATGACGGGCTCATGTCGAATATGAATCCGTCTTTGGTTTCGAATACGGTTTTCGGCACGACGTCCGGTTTGGACGGATCGTACGTGCAAATCGCAGCGCCGCGTCCGGTCCGGCGGGCGAACATGGTGGCGTTCGTGCCGTTCATCCCGTAGCTAGCGCGTTTGACAAACGCGATCGGCGGACACTCGCCGGTGAGTTTCAGGAGCCTGGCTTTCTCGGCGGCGATTTTGGCTTTTTCTTCAGCCGTCAGCACCTTCTTCGTGAACGAATCCATATCGGGGCTGTGGTCCACGCGCTTGGTGCGATACAGCGTCTTGCTCTCGGGCGTGGTTACGCGGATGTTCTTGTACTGGACCTGCGTGTTCCAACTGCCCAGAGCGATGCCCCCAACCTTGTTGGCGTGGTTCATCATGTCGTGCACGAGCTTCCCGTTGAGATAGCACTTTATGGACGGACCTTTGACCTTGATCCCGATGCGATACCACTTGCCGTTCTTGATCGAGCCCCTGGACTTCGAGGAACCGCCCCGCTTCCGGCCTCTGACCACTGCTTCGACCCCGTGAGCCGAGTTGCTCCACCCGCCGATGTTCCACCAGTAGTAGTTTTTCTTGTCGGCGGCCCGGAAGAGAACAAGGAACCCTTCGGACCCGCCGGTCCTGCGGGCCTCGAGTTCGAACGTGTAGTCGGTCCATTTGGCGGGTTTGGCAAACGACAGGCACGGGGCGCCCTTGTCGGCCTGCGCGTAGATATGGTCTTTGTGTATCCATCGCCCCTTGACGGGCTTCCAGTCGTTAAACGACTGGTCTGCAGCGCAGGCCGCCGATACGCTCGAAACAAGAATCAACACGACCGCGGCGCGCCTGAAACCAGTGAACATACGCATATCCTCAATGGGGTTACGAAATCGTCTTTGTATTCCACTACTATCTCAACGCCGGACCGGGCAAAGGCTTGCCTTTTTCATCAAGAAGTTGAAGGGCCATCATGTGCCTGTCGCTGCAAACGTAACGCCAGACAACCTTCTTGTCGCGATTGATTTCGAGCAGCCCGGCGCCGCCGGAGCCCCTGGTCGCCCCGTAAACGCCCATCACGACGTTCCCGTTGGACAAAACGTGGATACCGCAGATCATCCCGATCTTGAACTCTTTGATGTCCTTCCTGTCGAACCGCCAGACCTCTTTGCCCTTGGGGTCGAATTCGGTTACCGAGTTGATGTGTCCGACAACGGTGTTCCCGTTGGGCAGGCGGACGGCGGAAAACGCGATCGGCTTGGTCTTGGCCTCGAAGACAACTTTGCCCGCCGGCGTGTATTCGCGGACCATGGCTTTGGCCTTGTAGGCGACGAGGTAGTTGCCGTTAGGCAGTTTGCGGCAGTGTCGCAGGTTGTTGTGGCTGCCCGGCTGGCAGAGCGGGAGTTTCAGTTCAAATACGATCTTGCCCTTGGGGTCGACCTCCACGATACGACCGGCGGAGTTCTCGCCGACCATCGTGTTTCCGTTTTCAAGACGCTGGCAGGCGAACGTTCCGCCGCCCTTCTGCATCTCGGGCTTGTAGCTCCAGACGACCTTGTCGGTTTTCGGGTCGATCTCGACAACATTATTGTCCGCCAGCAGGACGTTGCCGTTCTTAAGCATCCAGATATCCGAGCAGTTCCCGCCCTTGTGCTTCCAGAGGATCTTGCCGGTATTGTTCAGCAGCAGCACCCTGCCCGTTCCAGTGGCCAGGATCTGACCCTTGAGGGTTCCGCGGATCAACTTGGCTCCGGCCACGTCGGCGCCGTTAAGCGAAGTCAGCCCGACGACCGACAGAAGAAGCGACAACATGACGACAAAAGTGATTCTCCGCATTGTATTACTCCATTGGCATGCATAAAAACCGGTCCGGGCGCTCAGCACTTTCAGAGCAGTCTGAACCGCAATCGACTAGTTACTCCATTTTCCAGTTTCGCTGGTCTAATGGCAAGGGCGATCATTTACATCGACACGCCAATCGGATTCGAATGGCGCCAAATGCGGGAATAAGACCGTCCGCCAACCTTTAGCGTCCGGCGTTGGCAATCACGAAGTCGACCAGCTTCTGGTTCTTAAACCAGCCGGACCACATGTTGTGCCCCTGGCCTTTTACGATCTCCAGTGTCATCTTATTACCGCCCAGTTCCTTGTACCTTTTCGCCAACTCGCCGGAGTTCTTTTCCAGGGGGACCACTCTGTCGCTGTCTCCCTGCATGTGATAGATAGGCGTTTGGGCTTTCGCCAGCGGCGCCAGGCGATCAATGGGGTTGTGCTCGGTAAGTTTTGCTGCAAGCTGATCTTTGGTCATCCCGTAGGCGCCGCAGGCGCGACCGAGCCCCGGATAGCTGCTGAGATTGCATACCGGATATATCCCGGCGATGCACGCAACGCGCTCGGGATTTTTCACCGCCCAGTTGTACAGCATGAGTCCGCCGCGGCTCCTGGCCAGCAAACACGCCTTCTTCGCCAGCCCGCGTTTCTTGACGAGCTGCTTATAGAGAGCGGAATAGACCGCTCGTCCCCTGGGGCTCCCGTAAGACTCGCCAACGTTCACGCCGGCGATAGCGATGCCTTTTGCCAGGAACTGATCGAACATCCACTTTTCGGCCCCGCCGGGAAGACCGGGCAATGTCGGGGCATACCAGATCCACGGTACGGGGCTGCCGGTCTTTACAGTCGGCGGAAGGATCAGGAATGCGGGGCGCCCTTCAATCTGGAATACTTCTTTCTTGATCGGCGTTTTCCTGGGTTGGGCGCCTTTCTTCTGGGCGAACATCCAGGTCAGGACTTGCTTATCCTTGAACGTTCTGCTCCACGAATTGTGTCCGACGCCGGGATACTCTGTGTACTTCGGGGCGCCGCCCGCCTTCTTGATCGCGCCGATCATCTTCCGCGACAGCTGCGTTTTAACGACACGATCGTTTCCGCCGTGGAAGCACCAGACAGGCATCTTCTTTAGTTTCGCGGCCTGGGCGGGATCTCCGCCGCCGCATATCGGCATGGCGGCCGCAAAGTAATCCGGCATCCTCTGGATGATATCCCAAGTGCCGAAACCGCCCATCGACAGACCGGTAACGTAGATCCGCTTATCGTCCACTGGCAGATCGGCGACCGTCTTCTTTATCAGCCCGATCGCCAGCGTCATGGGCTTGGACGCTTCTTTGGGCATCGTGTGGGAAAGCTTGCTCCAGGGAGCGTTGACCCATTGCTGGCCTCTGGGGCATTGCGGGGCGATGAAGAAGATCGGTTGCTTTGCGGCCTGGGCGAATTTCAAGATATCCGCCGCGCCATGGACCAACTGTTTCTTATTGTCGCTGCCGCGTTCGCCGGCGCCGTGGAAGAGCACGACCAGAGGATACTTCTTACCGGCCTCAACCTTTTCGGGACTGTGAATCCTGTAAAGCAGAGTATCCTTGCCCGACTCGTACGTTCTAGCCGCGAACGGGTCATCACCATAAGCCAGAGACGCAAACCCGACAACGAGGACAGTGAGACACAACAGCTTCTTCATTATTCTTTACCTTTCTACACAAACGCACCCCCCCGCCCAAAGCAAAAACGACGAGGGGGTGCGCATATTTCGTCAGAATTCAGGAGGTCCTGGCCAAGCTACTTCCAGAGATCCGTGCCGTAGTCTTCCCAGCCGTTGCGGACCGGTTCTTTGACGAACTCGTTGAGTTCCTTGCGGTTGGTGACCTTGCAGTTCTTAGCGTCCCACTCAATCTTTCCGCCGAACCGTTCGGCCATCACGCCCAGCAGGCAGGTTTCGGTCAGCCGTGCGGAATATTCGAAGCTCGAGCCGGGCTTGGGACCGCCTTTGATGGCGTTGACCCATTCGCGGTGGGGGCTTCCGCCCTTTACGCGGGGGTACTTCTCGGGAACCTTGCCGGCTTTCTTGAGCGCCTTGTATTCCAGCATGGCGGTCTTGTCGGAGATTCGCGGGTGGTTGGATCGTTCGTCAAGGTAGGCGTTCTGCTTGCTACCGAAGAAGAAGGTGCCCTTGTCCCACTTGCCGCCGTATGACCAGTCCTTGGGCTTCTTGATCGGGGTTCCGCCGTTCTTGATCCCGTCGTACCAGTACATGGTGCACGGCTTCTTGTCGCCGCGTTTGGCGAACTCCCACTTGACGACACAACTGTTAGGGATAACGCCCTTGATGTTTTCGTTGCATTCGATCCGCTCGCAGCTTACTGCGTCGTACAGGTCCAGAACCCATACCGGACCATCGCCGATATGGCAGAACCAGTCGCCGAGCATGCCCGTGCCGTAGTCCCAGAAAGCACGCCACTTCAGCGGATGATATTCCTTGTTGTAAGGAGCCTTCGGCGCCGGACCAATCCACAGGTCCCAGTTGATGCCGCTGGGCGCCTTCTGGTCGGGATACGGCAGTGATTTCGGGGCCTTGGCGAAGTAGTGCGATCCGAGAGTGGGACCGGGGAAACCGCAATGAACTTCGGTGACGTCGCCGAGGAGCCCGTGCTGGTAGAGTTCGGCCATGTCGCGAATACCGTTGTAGGTGTGTCCCTGGTTGCCCATGTTGGTGACGAGTTTGGGATACTTCCTGGCGGCCTTGAGCAGCGTGCGAGCCTGCCAGAGATCGTGGGTCAACGGCTTCTGCGTGCAGACGTGGTATCCGCGGCGCATGGCTTCGATCGTGGCGCCGAAGTGGGTGTGGTCAGGAGCGTTGACGCAAACGCCGTCGATCTCCTTACCCATCTTGTCGTACATTTTGCGGTAATCGGTGAACTTCCTGGCGTCGCCGCGTTTGAGTCTGCCCTCGTCAATATCGCAGACCGCGACAATGTTCTCGCCCCGAACGCCGCCGTAGGCCATCCCGGCGATCCCGCCGTTACCGACCATGGCGATGTTGATCTTATCGCTAGGCGCCGGGCCGGGTTTACCAATGCTGAACTGCGGCGCGACAAAAGCGCCGGCGCCCGCGGCTACGGCTGATGTTCTCAGAAAATCACGTCTCTTCATTATTGCGTTCCTTTAAACAATGGGTTATCTGCAACTATTGCCGGACTGCACTTACTTAGACAGTTTCTCGATCGACTTCAGGAGCGACCGTCTGGTCATGAGTTCGGGGTATTCTTCTGCGATTTTCTTCAGTTCGGGCAGGGTGCTCTTGTCGCCGATTTCGCCGAGTGCAATCGCCGCCTGCTGGCGTGTGCTCGATGCGTTATCCAGATCCTGTACGGCTTTCAGCAGTGCGGGGGCTGCCTTGGCTTTCATCCGGCCGAGCGACCAGGCCGCCGCCGGGCGATAGAACGGTCGCCACGCCTTGTAGATAATATGGGCCGGCGGCGGGTTCAGTCCCAGCGAGGTTTCCGTCGGGTCCTTTGTCAGCATCTCAACGAACAGGTCGACCGATCCGGTGTCGCCGATGCGCCCGAGGGTGCGGGTCAGCATGAAGCAGGCCCACGCGCGAGTTTCCGACGGCTTGGAGGCCCGCCAGGTTTTCAGCACGGCGCGGACCCTCTCGGCGTATTTCATGTCCATGCAGACTACCGAAACAACCTGGGCCGCACGAGCCTGGGCCGAATGCCTCCTGATATGCCCCTCGTTGTGCGGAGCCTTGGAGACCGCGGCTTTCATCGCGGGGTCGATCTTGCTCTTTCCGGACTTGTCGCCAAGCACGGCCAGGCATGCTTCCATGACGTCATCCATCCGGCCGATTCTCTTGACGGTGCGACCGACGAGTTTTTCATACGTATCAAGCTCGTACAGCAGACCGCGGTCTTTGTCAGTCGGGATCGACATTACGAGCGCTCCGGCCAGTTCGCCGCCGGCTTTGCTGTTCATGCGTTCCAGTCCCTCGAGTATACGGAAGTAGCCCGGGGAGGCCTGGGCGCTTCTCAGCCAACCGTGCTCGCCGGTGCGCATCACCTGGGTCTCGAAATTATCCAGCTTCGCCAGCGCCGCCAGAATGGCTTTTTCCGCTTCGGCTCCGCCGATCCGGCCGAGGGCCTCAGCGGCGGTGGCGCACAGGTATGTCGGCTTCTGGTTGAAGCCGCCTTCGTTCCAGCCGCCCTTTCCGCGTGCGGCGATATTTGCATTCATGATCGCAACGAGATCGGGTATCGCCTGGCGGTCCTGCAGGTAGCCCAGCGAACGAATGGCGGCCATCAGCATTCGCAGTTCGCCTTTGGGGTTGCTCGTCAGCCAATCGCGAATCGCCTTCTTGCCAGCCTCTCCGCCGACGTGTCCCAGGGCCTCGATCGCCATGTGGACTTCCTGGCCGGCGCTGCTGCTGACGGCTCCGGCTCCGCCTGCCTGGCCCAGGATAAGATCAAACTCGGCGCCCTCTCTGAGCGAGGCTTTCTTGATCTTCCCTCCGATGGTGTACTCGAGCTCCGTTGTCTTGTTTATCCCGGGAGCCGGATCCTTGCCTGCAAACTTGTGGCTCGCGCTGAAGGTGAACATGCCGGCCGCTACGCGCTTGGCGATCTTCTTGGCCAGATCGATCTGCTTGGCGGGTTTGCCTTTTACGCCGTAGAGCGCCGACTTGATGACGATCTTCGGAGCCGGTTTGTCTGCCGGCAAATCTGTCCCAGCGGCCTGCCCCGACATCCTTGCGATCAGCGCCTTTTCAATCGCGTCGAAATCCGTTCCGCCTTCGGGGTTGCCTGTCAGGTGCTCCAGGGCGACCGCCGCGGCGCGCGCCACCGTTGCGTTGGTGTCCTTCAGAGAGATCATGAGCGGTTTGATCGCATCGCGATTGCCACACGCCGAAAGCGACATCGCCGCGGCGCATCGCACCTCGGGGCTCTTATCGCCGAGAGCCTTGAGCAGGATCGGGACCGATGATCTGTTGCGGAGAATTCCAAGCCTGCGAATCGTCGAGAGGCTGGTGTCATTCGGTACTTTGAAGAGGTTTACGCCGACAACTTCGCGGAACTTGTCGAGCTGCAGGTTTACGATTCCGCCGTTGGCTCCGTTGTTGGCCCTGAATCGGTGCGGATCGCCCTGGCCGGTCAGCTTCATCGGCCTGCTTCTCATCGCCTTGGCCGGGGTCATGCTCGGCGCCGCATCGACTGGAGCGTGGCAACCAACGCACGCTCTCTGCTCGCCCGGACGGGTGTAGATCCACGACAGCTCGTTGATGACCGCTCGCCCCTCGCCGTCGATGGCCTGCAGAGCCAGCGGACGGTCTGCGGGCACTTCAATGTAGAACGAACCGTCGGCCGCCAGCGGCACGGTCCCAAGCTCCACGCCGACAGTCCCGATATGCACGTAAATGGACTTCGTCGGGTCGAGCGTAAACGGGCTGCCTTCGTAGACGCGGATCGCCTTGATTCTCTTCGTGTCGGCAGAGACGTGCTGGGTGTTCAGGACGTTCTGACAGTAAAGGTAGCCGGTCTTGTCGATACGGCGTTCTGCGGCGGGATCGACCATAGAGGGCATGACCGAGGGCTTCTTGCGAGCGCCGAGGTGAACGACGGAATGAATGCCGTTCATCGAGAAGACGCCCTTTCGGCTCTTGTCCTTCGGGTCGAAAACGACGATCTGATTTTTTCCTATGGCGGTGCAGAGCAAGCGTCCGTCCGGCAGCGGCGACAGATCGAACGGCAGGAAGCCGCTGCCGATATCCAGCCCGGTGGCCGTAGCCGAAGTCACCAGCCCCCTCTGGTTGATCGCGGCGACGCGCCCGTCAGGCATCGGAGCCGGGCTGCCTATGCCGAATCTTCGCAGCCAGCTCATCGCCGGCTCGGCGGCCACGTCGCGATCGAGCCGAATGCCCTTCCGCCCTGGCCCGATGATGACCTGCCCGGCCGTGCCGTCCATACGAGTCTGGTGCAGGTGCGCTTCAACTTTCGCACGCTCCAGGAAGTTGTCGGACCGAATAAACGCCAACTGTCCGTCAGAAGTAACGCGCGGCTCGCGGTCGGCCACGATGTGATAAGTCAGCGGACGGATCTTTCCGCTCTTCGGGTCGAATGTCCAGAGCGACGAGGCGTATTTGCCGTGGTACTCCTCGCGGCTTCCCAGTCGCGTAGAGCTGAAGGCGATGCGCCCGTCAGGCAGCTCCATAGGATCGTAATCGTGGAACGGGCCGTCGGTGAGCTGGACAACGCTTTTCTCCGTGCCCGGGGCGGCGTCGCCCTTGGCTGTCATGTCGATCTTGTAGATATGGAAGTAGGCCTCGCCGGCTTTGACCTTCGTGAAGTAAACGGTCTTGCCGTCAAATGAAACGCTCGGCGAGCCGACAGTTCCCTGGCCGGCGTCGCACAGCAGCGTCTTCTTGCCGTCAGGCCCAAGCGGGATGAGGCTCCAGAGTTGGCGTCCCAGCGCCGCGGGGGTCATCGGGTCCATCTCGAAATACGCGCGAGTGCGGCGTATGTTCTGGTGATAGATCGGTTGGCGGTTCACGTTCAGGCCGACCGCGCCGCCGACAAAGACCACACCGTCTTTGTAGATCGGTTTCTTGAGTTCCTCTTTGTCGGCCAGGACCGCCGGCAAGGGCGCCGGTTTGCGAGGGCGCCGGCCGCGAGGAGCCTTGCTGCCGTCCAACTTGCCCCATGGCGCCGAACCGTAGGCGCCGATAACCGTAACAGGCGTCCAGTCGGGCCCGGCGGTAAAACCGTTGTCCTTCCAGCCGGTTGTCGGCTTGGACGAACTGATCCAGGTCTTGTCGCTTACTACTTCGAACGTCTTCTTGACGTCTTCGAATTCGACAACCATTTTTACCAGGAGCCCCGACGGTCCGGGAACGGTGTTGGCGCCCGTGATGGCGATCGCGTTCTTCTCGATCACCAGATGCTTGGCGACTTCAATGCTCTGCGGGCGGCGCCATGAATCGGGCGCCGAATCGTTGCGAGCGATCTGCTTGCCATTGACATGCAGCGTCCAGAGGTTGTCGCAGGTGATGATAACCTGGGCCTTCTTGGGCTTCTGTCCGGCAGGGAACGCCATCCCCTTCTGGAAATACCACGTGCCTGCGGCCTGACCGGCGCCTTTGTGCCATATCCAATTAGCGCTGCTGAAGTTCGGCGGCTTGGCTGCCGCCAGGACCGAATCGACCGCAAAGCAGAGGCACGCGGCCGCAACACAAACAAGTGATAGAAAAGTCTTGGTTCGGTTTCGCATTGTCATAGTTCTTCTTCCAGCCGGCAGGAACATCCTTAGTTATGAAAAACGGAATGCCGCCACGAAACGCTCATAACGGATTCTACATCGAATTACTATTGTACGCCCAAACGAATCACTATTATACCCATCATCCGAACTCCCTTACCGTGAAACTCATTTTCTTTGCGGCCACCTACATGCTGTTTATGCCAAGAAGATTGAGCACCGCCTGAAAACGCGGTAACCAGCTCAAAATTCGAGCGGTCCGCCGGAAACGCCGGTTCATCTGCTGACCGTTAGAGTCGCGGGTTTGGCGGTCATCTTCAGGCCCGGGACAGTGATCAGCCCGGACGGGTCGGTTTTTACCGAACCCTTGGCGGCGCCGTAGGTCCACTTAAACGTTTCGCCGGGCCGGGCTTTCAAGTTCTGAACCCGACGCAGCGAAACATCCGCCGTCGCTTCTTTGGGGATATCGAAGGTCGTCTTCAGGTCCTTCGCCGAGACCAGGCAGAGCGACATCTCCAGTTTATCTTTCGTATCGGCAATGTTTTTCCAGCGGAAAAACGCGTTGATCTGGCCTGGGGTCTTATCTTTGGTATTGTCCGGCCAGGGGAGTTTGCTGTTGCATGAAGCATTGGTGAAAACGGCGTACGCTTCGTTCAGCTTGACATTCAGCCAGTCAAACGAGTTGATCAGATCGTTGACCTTCATGATCTGATCGCTATTGTTGGCGTGGCCGAACGGGCCCCAGTAGAAGTACAGCGAGTACTTCCGATCGTTCATGGCCTTTGCGAAACGCCCGTGCCCACGGGACCATCCGTCGTTCTGGCCGGAGTAGTCGATAACCACCGGCGGATCGTACAGCCTGGCGTTTTTCGGAAGCTTCTGCGGCCCGAAGCCCATGCGATGCGAAACGTGCTCGACGCCGGCCGGCACGTTGGCCTTGATCGCCGCGAATATGTCGCCGTTGCGAATACCGATACCGAGCGTCCCGCTGCCGCCCATCGAATTACCGCACAGGTAGACGCGGTTGGGATCGATGCGGTAGCTCTTGATCGTCCACTTGACTGTGTCGATCACGCGACGTTCGACGGGCCTGGGATCGAAGCCGGAGTTCATATCGGTCAGTTTCTTGTTCCTACCGTACATGCCGCCCCACCACCAGTCGCCCTTGTTCGCCCGACAGTCGAGATACAATGCGTAATGATCTTCCGGCGAGTGGTAGATGTCGTGATTGCCGACCGTGGCGGTGCATCTGACGCATGACCAGACATCGTGCCCGGCCGAGTGAAGCACCACGTAGAGCGGAGCGGCGGTTTTGGGCTTGGCTTTCGGATGGACCACGACGAAGCTGTCGGTCTGCGGTCTGGCGTAGCCCCATTCTTTCTTCACGCCGTGTTGGAAAATTTCCAGCGTCCTGCCCTTTACCGCCAGGCCTTTGGCCTTCGGCACGTCGCCGATCGACTTCTTTTTCGGAGTCCAGTCCGACTGCGCCTGGGCAGTCGCCGCACCGGCCTCTTTAACCGCGACGACATTGACCTGGGCGAACTGGCCGTTGTACGGTTTGGCTTCGACGCCAGGCACCGTCAACTGTTTGAAGTTGGCGATCATCTTGCCGTTCTGCCCGTCGCCGGACAGCGTCAGTTCGGCTCCGCCGTCGATCTCGATCGCCACGGTATAGTCGATTGTAAACACGTCGTGCGCCACGCGATCGCAGCGGTTCAGATAGTAGTGCGCCTTTGGCGATGAGACTTCGAGCTTGTATATGTTGTACCCGCTGTTGTTGGGCTCCCCGCCGATAAGGAAATACTTTCCGTCCTTCACCCCGCCTTTGTACCGCATCGGCTCGACCACGCCGCGGAAACGCAGTGTGACTTTGTATCGCTTACCCTTCTCGCCGCCGAAATTCCGCGTCTCGGTGAAGTTGTCGGTCGTGTTCGGATTGCCGGTAACCAGCGCCGAGCGGCAGACCGCCCCCTTCCCGAGTTTCTTTTCCATGGGATCGGCGCTGGGGAACTTCCAGCGAAAACCGTCGAGTTCGGCTCCGGGCCTGGCCGCCGGGCAGACCGAAGCGATCAGCGTAATGCAGAATGATACTACGACAATCGAGGACAAACGCAGCTTCATAGCGGAACTCCTGAATTCGGGGAATACAATCAATCCTGTTTGGAACCCATATTGCATCAGAATCGCACTGTAATGGCAAGTCTCTTCGTCAGCGGCCGGCTTCAGGGGCGACAGCATTTGTATTCGCAGTTGCGAATTATCCGGTTTATGATGCGTTGAACTATTTGAGGTCTCATAATGAATAGAATAGACAGACGCGATTGATTTGAGGAATATCCGTGATCAACACAATAATTAGCCGTTGTACACCCCGTATATCGCGGAGCGTTATGTCTGCGAATACAACGCGCGGCCTTGCTGTTGTCATGCTTGTTCTGTGCACCGCATTGGCGCGGACGTCGCAAGCGGCCTGGCCGGAGCGGGACAATGTCCGACTGGACTTGGCTAAAGAAACCGCCCGTCAATTCCGCGTCATTAAAGCCCAGATGGCCGACGTCGCCTGGGCCAAGCGAATCTCGTCGCAGGTCTACCGGCGCGACGCCCTGGTTCTGCCTGGTGACAAGAGTCCCGTGACCGTAATCCTGCGCCGCACCAGGGCGCTGCTGTCGGACATCCAGCGATCCGCGCCGGCGAAAGACTTTTCCCGGGAGCAAAAGGAACTGCGCAGTCTGATCCAGGCGTCTGACGGCAAGGAGAACCCCGAGGCCCTGTTCGCGAAGGTATTTCGGCTCCGCCGCAGGATCGCCCTGGCCAATCCCGTGCTGAACTTCGACTCGATCCTGTTTATCAAACGCAACCGCGCCTGGGGGCACTCGACCGGCGATCAGAACTCCAAGCCCGGGGGCGGAATGTTCGTCTTGTCAGGAGCGTTCGGCGCAAAGCCGGTAGTCAAAGACCTGCTGGGACGATCAGTTATCGCCACCGGTCGACTCAAGGGTCAGAAGCTGCGTCTGGGCCCTCCAAACGGACCCAAGAGCGGGCTTGGCGCCATAAACTCGCTGGACCTGGACTACAACGCTCGACGCCTGATCTTCGCATACTCGCAGTTGCAGGGCTCCGGCGGGATCCCGCGGAACAACCCCAAAGGGGTCAATCATCTGTTCTCGGTGAACATCGACGGTTCGAACCTGCGACAACTTACCGACGGGGTCTACAGCGACACCTGGCCGCGATGGCTGCCGGATGGACGCGTGGTATTCGTCTCCGAACGACGAGGCGGCGTTTCGCGGTGCGGCGGGCCGACGCCCAACCACGTGCTGCACACCATGAACGCCAACGGTTCGGGTATCGCGGCGATCAGCTTTCACGAGTCGTTCGAGTGGCATCCGTCGATCACCCATGACGGGCGGATCGTCTACACCCGCTGGGACTACATCGATCGAGGCGACTGCATCGCGCATCATCCGTGGATAGTTACGCCTGACGGGCGCGATCCGCGGGCGATCCACGGCAACTATCCGATCCGTCGCAACGCTCGCCCCGACCAGGAACAGAACGTCATGCCGATTCCCGGCTCGCACAAGTTCGTAGCCACCGCCGCTCCGCACCACAATGCGGCGTGCGGGTCGCTGGTGATCCTGGACCCGCGTGTGCCGGACGACGATGCGATGTCGCAACTCAAACGCCTGACGCCCTACGAGCGGTTTCCCGAAGTCGAACGAGGCAAGATGAACTACTCGACCGCCTTCCCGCTGAGCGAAGACTACTTCCTGTGCGCCATGCGATGCGGAACCGGACGCGATTCGTTCGGACTCTATCTCATCGACAGCTTCGGCAATCGCGAGCTGCTCTACAGCGATCCGGCGATCGGATGTTTCAGCCCCACCCCGCTTCGGGCGCGACCCACGCCGATGATCGTCTCGACAAGCGCGGCCAGAGGCGCAGCGAGCGGAGCCAAGCTCTCGGCTCGCCCGACCCGTACCGATCGACCCGCCCCGGGCCACGGTGAGGTCCTCTGCCTGAATGTCTACGACGGGCGTAAGTCCTGGCCCAAGGGAACTCGGATCACCGCCTTGCGCGTCATTCAGTTGTTCCCCAAGCGGAACAACACCTGGATGAACCGCCCTGACATCGGCATGGCCAGCGAGTCTCTCTGCCGAGGCGTGCTCGGCGTCGCTCCGGTAGAGGCCGACGGCAGCGCGTATTTCAAGATACCCAGCGGCAAATTAGTCTACTTTCAGGCCCTCGACCAGCGCGGGATGGCGGTCCAGTCCATGCAGTCCGGAACGCATCTGCTGGCCGGTCAAACCGTGGCGTGCGCCGGTTGCCACGACAATCCGCACAAGGCGCCGGCAACGGCCCGGGCGCCGCTGGCGATCGGCCGGGAGGCTTCCAAACTTCGACCCGAAGCCGACGGATCGTACCCGGTGCTCTACCCGCGACTGGTCCAGCCGGTGCTCGATCGCAACTGCGTTCCGTGCCACAAGAAGAACGCAAAGAAGGCGCCGAACCTCTCGGGGGCGGCCGCTTCGATTCGGCGATCGGGATACGGCGGAGGCAAACCGACCTGGAGCCGATCCTATATCGCTCTGGCCTGCGGCGGAGCTCCTCTGCACGAAGACATCGCACGCAAGAGTTTTGCTTTCGGTTTCTCCGGCCGATCGCCCGGGCGAACGCCGACACGAACCACGCCGGGTCAGTTCGGGGCCCGGGCCTCGCAACTGCTGAAGCTGATCCAGGGGCTGCCATACCGATCACCGGCTACGAAGAAACTGAAGAAACACAAGGCCGTCAAGCTGTCTGCGAGCGATTTTAACCGTATCACGCTCTGGCTGGACTGCAATTCGAACTTCTACGGCGCCTACGTCAAAACAAAGGAACAGATCCGGGGCGAAGTGGTCTTCCCGGATATCGAATAACGCCGAGTTAGCGTGAGACAATGAACAGAACGAGCAGACGCGATTTTCTTAAGACCGTGTCGATGGGCGCCGCGGTGCTTGCTGCCGGTCATACCGCCGCAGCGGCTCCGAAGATCAAACGCCCGCCGAACGTTATCCTTATAATGGTCGACGACATGGGGTTCTCGGATCTTGGCTGCTACGGCAGTGCGATCCAGACGCCGAATATAGACAAACTGGCCAGCGACGGGCTGAAGTTCACGCAGTTCTATAACACCGCCAAATGCGAGCCGACGCGGGCGAGTCTGCTTACCGGGTGTTATCATCGCGAGGTCGGCGGCGGAAGATTGCGAAACGCCATGACGATCGGACAGGCAATGCAGCAGGCCGGTTACCGAACGCTTATGACGGGCAAGTGGCACATGTCGTCGACCCCAGTTGAAAAAGGGTTCGATCGCTACTTCGGACATCTCTCCGGCGCTACGAACTTCTTCATAGGCGACGATACGTTCCGCCTGGACAATGAGAAGTTCACCGTGCCGAAAACAGGGTTCTACACTACCGACGCCAACACCGACTACGCGATTCAGTTCCTCGACCAGGCCGCCAAGAAGCACGCCGACAAACCGTTCTTCCTGTACATCGCACACAATGCCCCGCACTACCCGCTGCAGGCCTGGCCGAAGGATATCGCAAAGTACAAGGGCAAGTTCATGAAGGGCTGGGACGCGTTGCGACTCGAGCGCCACAAACGCCAACTGAAGATGGGCCTGCTCGACCCGAAGTGGAAGCTGGCGCCACGCGACAAGAAAGTAAAGGCGTGGGATACGCTCTCTGACGAGCAGAAAAAGACCGAAGACCTGACAATGGCGGTCTTCGCGGCGATGATAGATCGGGTCGACCAGAACGTCGGAAAGCTGATGGGCAAACTCAAGGCCCTGAATATGGACGACAACACGCTGCTGCTGTTCCTCAGCGACAACGGCGGGTGTCCCTTCCAGCGAACCCGAACCCCGGACATCCCGCCAGGCCCGGCCAACTCCTACTGGACCTACCACGAAGGCTGGGCCCAGGTCTCCAACACGCCGTTCCGCCTGTACAAGCAGAACCAGCACGAAGGCGGAGTCTCGACCCCGCTGATCGCACACTGGCCCGGAGTGGTTAAACCCGGGACGCAGACCGATCAGCCCGGCCACATTATCGACATAATGGCCACGCTGCTGGACATCACCGCTACGAAGTATCCCGAAACGCTCGACGGAACGAAACTCCGCCCGCTGCGGGGCAAGAGTCTGCTGCCGATACTCAAGGGGGGTAAGCGCAAACCGCACGACGAACTGTTCTTTGAGTTCGCGAAATACAAAGCTCTGCGGGCCGGCAAGTGGAAAATCTCATGGCGATACGGACCATGGGAACTGTACGATATCGAAGCTGATCGAACCGAATTGAACGACCTGGCCGACAAGATGCCGAAAAAGGTCAAGGAACTGGCCGCGCGTTATGAAGCATTGTCGGCCCAGCTCGGCGCCAGGCGAAAAAAGAAACGCAACCGAAACAACAAGAAGAAGTGAAAGGCCCTACGCTATGAAACGCACCTCCCAATTTATACTCATCGCCTCAGTCGCACTGATCGGTCTGTGGACATGTCTTAGCGACGGGGCGAAACTCGCGCCCGAAAAGAAGACGAAGGTAACGTTCAAGATGAAGCGGATCGGAACGTTCCGCTCGGAGGCATGCGAGGTCGGCGACTTCAACGGCGACGGCAAGCTTGACATCGTGGCCGGACCGTACTGGTACGAAGCGCCGAACTGGAAGCCGCACAAGTACCGCACGCTCCGCGGCAAGGTCGACGACAAGGGCAAGGGCTACTGGGACGACTTCACCAACATGCCGCTGGACGTCGACGGCGACGGGAAGCTCGACATAGTGACCTGCTGCTGGTTCGCCAAGCGGATCGACTGGTACCGCAACACCGGTAAAGACGGCGACTGGCCCATGAAGGTGATCGACAAGAGCGGAAACCACGAGTGCGGCGATTTGTGGGACATCGACGGCGACGGCAAGAAGCTCGAGATCCTTCCGATCACCCAGCCGACCAACTGGTACGAAGTCGGCGCCAAGGGCAAAGGGATGATCAAGCACGAGGTCTCGAAGAAACGAGCCGTCTGGGGCGGCGGCGTGGGCGACATAAACGGAGACGGCCGACCCGACATCATTCGCCCCAACGCATGGTTCGAAGCCCCGGCCGATCTGCGAAAAGGCAAGTGGATCGAACATCCGCTGGCCGTCGGCCACATCAAGGAAGGCAAAGCCGACCACACACCCCAAATCCACGTGTACGACGTAAACTGTGACGGGCTGAACGACATAATCACCAGTTCGGCCCACAAGTACGGGATATTCTGGTACCAGCAGATCCGCAAGGGCAAGAAGATCACCTGGAAGCAGCACGTGATCGACAAGTCATGGTCCCAGGCCCACGCAATCGCATTGGGCGACCTCGACGGCGACGGCGATCTGGACATGGTCATCGGCAAGCGGATGCTGGCCCACAACGGCAAGGACCCGGGCGCCAAGGACCCGCCCTGCATCTACTGGTACGAAATCCAGCGCGGAAAAACGCCAAAGTGGACAAGGCATACAATAACTGAAGACCAGGGCGTTGGAGCGAGCTTGAGCATTCCGCTGGTCGATCTCGATGGTGACGGAGACCTCGACATAGTGGTCACGGGCAAACTCGGCGGGCCGGTCATCTTCGAAAATCTCATTAAGAGCTCCGCTCCAGCCAAGAAATAAGAAGTTAAGGACACACAGGGAGAATCGCCGCGGTGAAACGATACGCCAAACTTACGCTATGCCTCGCCGTGCTGCTGTCAGCGGCGATCGGATGCAACGGCAGACCGCTTATGGCCACGCCGAATCTCTACCTCGGCCAGGACGACAATCCGTTCGCCGACGTACCGCCGGTATTCCAGAGCAACAAGGTCGACATACTCTACGTGACCGATCGAAAACCGCTGGAGACTAAGGACGGTTCGGTGCGGTACGGGCACCAGCGATCGACATCTATGGCGTTCGGTTCGTGCGTTATCGAGTTCGGCAAGGATATCACCTGGCCGGTGCTGGTCGAAAACAGCAGGAAGGCCAAACGGTCAGTGTCGCTGTCGCTTAAAACGGCCGGAACCACCGAACACGCCAGATTCCCGTCAACTCCCCTATCGGTGGTCTCGACAGTCGACGGCCTGGAGCTAGACCCAAAGGAGACGTTCCACCAGAAACAGATCGCCGCCAAACTCCGGGCCGACGTCGCCGGGCGCCTGAAGAACACCAAGACCAAGGAAGCGTTCGTATACCTGCACGGTTTCAACAACACGTTCGAAGATACCGTTTTCGTGGGCGCCGAGTTGTGGCACTTCCTGGGCAGGCGCGGAGTTCCGATCGTCTATTCCTGGCCGGCCAAACAGAGCCTCTTCGGATACGGTTACGATCGCGAATCGAGCGAGTTTACGGTGTTTCACTTCAAGCAGTTCCTGCGAGCTATCGCCGGATGCCCGGGCCTGGAGAAGATCCACATTCTGGCCCATAGTCGCGGCACGGACGTGGCGGCCTCGGCGTTCCGCGAACTGGTGATCTCCGCCAATGCGTCTCCCAAGAGCGTCAAGATGCCGGCCGACTCGCCGGGCCTGGGCGCCAGAAATGTGCTGGACAAGGTCGGAAACGTGGTCCTGGCGGCCGCCGATATCGACATGGAGGTCGCCTCGCAGCGTCTGGTGGCCGAGATGACGTTCATGAGCGCCGAACGGGTCACGATCTACCTGTCGCACGATGACAAGGCGTTGAATCTGGCGGTGTGGCTGTTCGAGAGCATCGGGCGCCTGGGCGAACTGTCGCTGAGAATATTCTCGCCCGACCACGTAAAAACGCTGGAAACAATTGACCGAATAGACTTTATCGACGCCCGAGTCGACACAGGCTTCATGGGCCACGCCTACTTCCACTCAAGCCCGGCGGTGAGTTCCGACCTTATCCTGCTGCTTCGCGACAACCTCTCGCCCGGCGCCGGACGCCCGCTTACCTGCGATGAACGGACCACGCGATACTGGTCGATCGGGAAGAACTATCCGTATGCGTATGACAAGTGAGCCCCCGAGTTATGGAAGCTCGCTCGGCTCGGAGGGAATCCCTATCTCAGTTGAAATAGAGTCGATGAAAGCGTACAAGATGAAGTCGATTTGGAAGAAGATAAAGGGTATGCCGCAAAATCACCGAGAGTCACTCTGAAAAAAGGAACGAACATGACACTATCAAAAGTAATTGCTGTTGCGACAGTCTTGCTGGCGCTGGTCGGCGCCCAGGCGATGGCGGCCGACGACATTATCGTTAACGATTTCGAGGCCGACAACTATGGCGACTGGAAAGTCGAAGGCAAGGCGTTCGGCACGGGGCCGGCTAGAGGCGGTTTCGGCGGCCAGCAGTCCGTCACGGGCTTTGCCGGCAAGAAGCTGGTCAACTCATTCCTTGGCGGCGACAAGCCGGTCGGAACGCTGACCTCGCCGGAGTTCACAATCGAGCGTGATTACCTGAACTTCCTGATCGGCGGCGGTCATCACCCCAAGGAGACCTGCATGAACCTGCTGGTCGACGGCAAGGTGGTCCTGAGCGCAACCGGCCCGAACGTCGACGACGGCGGAAACGAATTCCTCAACGCCGCCAGTTGGGACGCCAAGAAGTACAAGGGGAAGAAGGTAGTCCTGCAGATCGTCGATAAACTTAGCGACGGCTGGGGACACGTTAACGTTGACCAGATCGTACAGAGCAACAAGAAGGCCAAACCCAAGAAGATACCGGCCAAACGTCTCGGCGGACGCGTAGCCCTGAAGGGAACCGAAATCGAATTGCCCGTGACAGGCAAGATGCTGCTGCTGCCGTGCACCGGCAAAAAAGGCGGTGGACATCTGACGGTAAAGGTCGGCGAGCAGCTCGTTCACAACCTCAGATGCACGTTTGCTCCCAGCAAAGACGCGGTTCAATGGTGGGGCTACCTTGACATGTCGGAGTACCAAGGCAAGACCGCCAAACTGTACGTACAGGCGCCTGACGAAGAAGTCGCCAAGCTGATCAAGTTCGGCGACAAGCTGCCGAATATACTCCCGCTTTACAACGAAACTCATCGCCCCCAGCTCCGCATCAGCCAGAAGCGCGGTTGGAACAACGACCCGAACGGAATGGCGTACTACGACGGCGAGTACCACTTCTTCTGGCAGAGCAACCCCGCCGGCAACGGCTGGGCGAACATGTACTGGGGACACGCCGTCAGCAAGGATCTGGTCCACTGGACCGAACTGCCCCACGCGTTGCGAAACGCCGGTGGGCGAGAGAAGAATCGTCATCCCTCGATGGCGGTGGCCTGCTGCTTCTCCGGAAGCGCCAACGTCGACAAGAAGAACACCGCCGGTTGGAAGACGGGCAAGGAAGACGTCATGGTCGCCGCATTCACGGACACCGGTTGCGGCGAGGCGCTTGCTTATTCCAACGATCGCGGGCGGACCTGGAAGTATTACGAAGGCAATCCGATCATCCGCCATCGCGGCCGGGATCCGAAACTCATCTGGTACGAATACGACAAGGACGACAAGCCTCTCAATGACACCGCCAAGAAGCTCGGCGGCCACTGGGTGATCGCCCTTTTCGACGAAAAAGGCGGCAGGAACGTAGGCATCTACACCTCGACTGACCTCAAGGAATGGAAAGAAGAAAGCCACCTGATGGGTTACTACGAATGCGCCGAGATATTCCAACTGCCCGTCGACGGCGACAAGAACAACAAGAAGTGGGTCGTCTTCGCCGCCGACGCCAAATACGCGATCGGCAAATTCGACGGCAGGACATTTACGCCGGCCCACGAAGGCAAGCACCAGGTTCACTGGGGGCCGTACTACGCCTCGCAGTGCTTCACCAACGACCCCAAAGGCCGCGTCATCCAGGTCGGATGGGCGCGAATCGGCATGCCCGGCATGCCGTTCAACCAAGCGTTCACCCTGCCGGCAAGCCTGACGCTGCGGAAGACCTCCGGCGGCGTGCGCATGTACGTAAACCCGGTCGAGGAACTCAAGATACTGCGCAAGTCCAGCCCCGTCGAGATCAAGGGCAAGGAACTGACCGCCGAGGCGCCGAAGGTCACTTCTGACGTCAAGAGCGATCTGGTCGACGTGATCCTGAAGGTCAAGAAGGGAACGGCGTCGAAGGTGCGGCTGCAGGTCGGCAAGTTCGGTGCGACGTACGACTTCGAAGCCCAGAAGGTCGACAACCGCCCGGCCCCGCTGGAAAACGACGTGGCGACGATCCGCATCGTAGTCGATCGTCCGATGCACGAGATCATCGGCGGCAGCGGAGCTAGTTACCTGACGGGCAACGGCGGCAGCGCGGGCAAGCCGATCGGCTCAGTGACCGTGACGGCCGAGGGCGGCGCAGCGACGATCGAAATGCTCGGCATTTACGAGCTGGAGTCAGGCTGGAAGAAGAAGTAAGAGATAAGATATACGAGAGACGAAACCCGCCCCGGCCGCGCACTGTGCGGCCGGGGCGGTTCTTCTTAAAGAAGATAATACCGAAGAAGTTGTCGAGAAACGCAAGTATACTTATCGTTTCCAACAGAGTCGGAAAACGCCGAAAAACCCCGCTATAGACGAAAGGACACGCCAAGATGAAGAACCTGCTTGTTCTGACATTATCGCTGCTGACGCTTGCCGCCGCGGCGCAGGGGTTTACTCTCAAAGAACATCTCGGGCGAACCTGGACCAACGAGCTGGTGTCCTTTCCGACCACGCCGCAACAGCGTGAAAAAGCAGCAAAGAAGCTGGCGTTGATCGGGCCCGACAACAAGGAGATCGCCTACCAGGTAAGCGGCGAACGGATAAGCTTCCAGGCGAATCTGGCTGCGTATGCGACAAACGAATACCGCTTGGCGGACAAACCGGCTGGTGTGAAGTCGGATATCAAGATCACCGAATCGGCCGGCAGCATCCGCATAACGAACAAGTTCACCGGGCTGACTATCGCCAGGAAACTCTCGGGCTCGCAGGGCCCGATCGCCTCGATTCGCCTGCGATCGGGCGCATGGATCGGCGGATCGAGCCTGTCCAAAGGCAATGCGATCACATCATACAGTGTGGAGATTACCGCTCGCGGGCCGGTCTTCGCCGAGATCGTCTGCAAGGCGACTTTCGCCGACAAGGGCAAGTGGGAACTGAAGTGCCGCCTGGAGAGCAACGAGCCGGTCATCATCATCGACGAGCAGTTCGACACGCCCGGCGGCGGAGTGTTCCGCGTCTCTCTGGGCGACAAGACGTTCACTCCGAAAGACATCCTGTTTCGCAGCGGGAACATGTCCGGGTTCGGAAGGGTCATGTCCCAGAAGGTCCCGGATAAAGGCTCGGTGTTTAATCTCGAACCGTGGCTTCACTGGTGGCTGGCCCAACGGCAGGGAAACTGGTTCGCCCTGTACTCCAAGACCGACATGCTGATGGCCGGCGTGCTGAAACCGAGTCTCTGGAAGGACCCCGACTGGAAGGGCTCGGCGCCGCAGGCGAAGGCTCTGATAAAAGCCACGGCCGCTGACAAGATCACTGTTCTGGATTTCCCATTGTCCGGCGGGCGGAGGAGATGGATGCTCGGCGTCCCGGACAGAGCAGAGAGCATCAAGCCGCTGTCGGGAAAGAAGCTCAACGTCTCGCCGCTGCCGCAGGATTACCTGATCAAGTACGGCGATTTCCCGCTGAACGAGGTCAAGGACTACGTCCTGGAATGGGACGGCGATCACGACAACTACCCCAGGCTGTTTATCGACAAGAGGGACCTGCCGGCGCTGCGAAAAACACTCAAGCCGGACCGGAGCCGGGCCGGTCGGCGAGCACTGAAACGACCGATTAACAAGTACGACATTGAAACTCCTCTCCGCGAGTATTTCGTATCCGGCGACAAGGGGCTCGACAAGCGTATCGTTGAAACGTGCGTAACGTGGCTCGACAAGATCGTTGACGACGGGCTACTGGACCAGGACAGCCGCGTGACTCTCGGCGTGGCGCCCCACAACCAGGCGGTGCTGATGCTGCCGACGATCAACCTGACCGATGTGGCAATGAGCTGCAAGGCCATGGGCCCGGAGTTGCGAAAGCGTTTCCTGGCGCGGCTGGCGTTTCTGGGATACGCCGTCAGCAGCGATGACTACTGGTCTCCGCGGCGGGGTTTCTCGGCCAATCCAAACATGACTACGACAGTGGCCCACTACCAGACGGCGATCGGGTCGCTGATCCCATCCCACCCGAAAGCTAAACTGTGGGCCGACAAGGGGCTGGGCCAGTTGATGTTCCAGCTCATGTCATGGTCCGACGAAGATGGCGGATGGCTCGAGGCGCCGCACTACGCGATGGTCTCCTACGATCACATGCTGGCGTCGTTCATAATGTCCTCCCGCTCCGGAGGCGGCGGTTACGTCCACCACAGCCGCGTACGAAAAGTAGCGGAGTGGTTCGCCAAAATCTCCACACCGCGCGACATCCGCACCGGCGGGCTCCGCCACCATCCGCCGATCGGCAACACGTATCACGGCGAGAACACGGGACTGTTCGGAATAGTCGCCGGTCTATGGAAAGATCTGGACCCGAAATTCGCGGCCAACATGGCCTGGATGCACGCCGAACACGGGGCCGACAACCTTGGAATCGGATGGAGCTTTCCCAGCATGACGGGTTATAAAACTATGCTGGCCGGCGGCGCGATCAAGCCCAAACGCCCGGCGTACGGCAGCAGTTGGTTCGCCAAGACCGGAGTGGTTCTCCGCAACACGATGGGCTCGGACCGCGAGACCTACCTGCACCTGATCGCCGGGAACAATCATGACCATTACGACTACGATTCCGGCTCGATCGTCCTCTGGGGCAAGGGGCGGGTGCTGGCCGACGACTGGGGCTATATCGGACGCCACGCTCGAAAGTATCACAGCCTGCTTTCCTCGTCAGCGGCTGGCGGGAACATGCAGATCAAGGAGTTCGCCGCCCAGGGGTCGCTGGATTACGTCAACGGACTCAAAGGCGCCTGGCGCCGGCAGATCGCGTTCTGCAAAGACGTCGACCCAAGCGGGCCGAACTTCTTTATGATCCGCGACACGCACGACGCAGAGGCGGCGGCGACATGGCGTCTGTGGCTCACGACCCAAGCCGATATCGCCGCGGACAAGAAAGACAGAGCAAAGAACCCCTCGAGTATCCGGCTTCACGCACAGGGCGCTACGGTCCTGGGCCCCGACGACGTCGACCTGGACATCTTCATGCACCAAGCCGACAAATTGAAACTGAAAATCGAAACCGCCGCCCAAAAACTCTCGTGTGCGAACCGCAACGGTAAGGTCGGCCCGGCGACTATTAGTCAGACAGCTCTGGTCGCTTCGCTGGAAAAACGCGGAGCCGTGATCACGCTGCTCTATCCGCGACTGAAGACTGAGAAACCCCCGAAGGTCGCCTGGTCCGCCGACGGGCGGATCGCCAAGGTGATCTCGCCCGCCGGTACGGATTACGTATTCCTGAGCCCGGAAGCATCCAAAGCCGAATCCAGCGAGATATCCTTCCATGGAACCGTCGGAACCGTACAAATCCGTGGGAAGAAAGAAGTTCTGACACTTGGAGCGGGCGGAGAAATCCGCCGCGGAGCCAGAAAACTGACCTCCGGCCAGCCCGAGACACAAGCCAAATAAGCCCCCAAAAAGGACCCGATCGAGATTTTCGCCAACTCACCTCCTTGCGAAAACAGGGCAATAGCAGGTACTATATACCGTTTAGCCGAAAGAGCCTGTCGACTTGGGCTCCACTCGTGAGATATTCCACCCAAAAGGAAAGGAAAAGGGAAATGAGTAGATTCTTACGCGTCGCACTCCTGGCCGCCGTATGTATAGCGACCCTCGGAGCCGTATCGACCAGCGCCTCGGCGATCACGCCTGAAGGCAAGGCCCAACTTGAAGCCGATTGGCTCGCACAGTGCGGCAACAAACCGTCAGCGAAGCTCATCACCAGCGAGATCGCCTGGGCTCGCGAGTTGGCGGTGCGCATTTTGAAGATCAAGGGCGCCGCCTCGCTGAAGACCCATCTCGACAAGCTCACCGAACTAGAGAAGCAGGTCGAAGGCGCCAAGGCGCCCGACGCCGTCAAGAAACTCTACCTCGAAGTGCGAACCGCCAAGCGTGCGATCATGTTCGCCAATCCGCTGGTCGACTTCGACAAGATCGTCCTGATCGACAACCCGTTCCCCAACGGCAAGCGAGGCGACGCGACGAACGAATGGCGTCACGAAGCGCGACACCGCAACGGTTACATGGCCGTCATGGGCGGAAAGCTCCTGTCAGTCGGACTCGATCCCGGCAGCGAAGCCAAGAGCCTCTTCGGCGACAAGGTCGGCAGCTTCTGGCGTCCTGACGTCCACTTCGACGGACAGAAGATCGTCGTCAGCTTCCAGCCTGAAGGCCACAAGTCGTTCCACCTGTACGAAGTCGATCGCGAAGGCAAAGAAGTCAAGCAGCTTACGTTCGGCGACTACGACGACCTCGACCCGATCTACACGCCGGACAATCACATTACGTTCTGCTCCTCGCGTGCACACACGTACGTTCGCTGCATGCCGATGACCCACGCATACGCCGTCTCACGCTGCGACGCCGACGGAAAGAACATCTACGTTGTCTCGCGAAATGGCGAAGCCGAATACATGGCCTCGGTCCTCAATGACGGCCGCGTAATCTACACCCGCTGGGAATACACCGAAAAAGCGCTCTGGCGAATCCAGAGCCTCTGGACGATGAACCCCGACGGCACGAACGTGCAGACGTTCTGGGGCAACCAGTCGCGATGGCCCGACGTGCTGACTGAAGCCCGCGCGATTCCCGGATCCAACCGCGTGATGTTCACCGGTCTGGGTCACCATGACTGGTTCAACGGTTCGCTGGGCATTATCGACCCGGCCGGCGGATTGAACTATCCCGACGGTTTGACCAAGGTCACCCCGGAAGTTCGCTGGACGGAAGTCGGCGACGGACCGGCGGAGAAGACCGAATCCAAGACGTATCACAGTTGCAAGGCCTTCCGGGCCTACAAGACCCCGTATCCGCTCAGCGCCGAAGATTTCCTCTGCTCGGCGATCGTCAGCGGCGGACGCGGCGGACGATTCCAGCTCTACCTGATGGACATTCACGGTAACCGCGAGCTGATCCACAAGGGCAAGCACAACGCTTACTACGCGATGCCGCTGAAGGCCCGCAAGGCTCCGCCGGCACTGCCCGACCGCGTCAGGTGGCCGAAGATCGGCGCCAACGAAAAGCCCGCTCCCGGCGTCCTGTACAGTAACGACGTGTTCAGCAACGCCCCGAAGATCCTCAAGGAAAAGGGCAAGTACATCCGCTCGGTTGTCATGGACCCCAAGAGCTACACCACGTGGCACAAGACTGTCCAGCACGACGGACCGGCGATCAGCGTGTTCCAGGCTGACGGCGTAAAGCGAATTCTCGGCACCTCGCCGATCGAAGCAGACGGCAGCATATGCATGGAAGTGCCGGCGGGAGTCGCCATATCCTTCCAGATGCTCGACGAGAAGAAACAGTGCATCCACGTTATGCGTTCGTTCACCGGCGTAATGCCCGGCGAGATGCGAGGATGCTTCGGATGCCACGAGTCCAAGCTCAGCACGCGCGGAAACCCCGCGGCCAGCTCCAACAGCATCGCGATGAAGAAGGGCCCGAAGAAACCCGTCGAGCCGGCATGGGGCTACAAAACCTCCATCAGCTACGCTCGCTTCGTCCAGCCCGTGCTCGACAGGAACTGCGCCAAGTGCCACCAGGACCCCAAGCACAAGGCCTACGCCAAGCTGAACATGACTCATCGCCCGTCGAAGCATCGCTGGCGCGCGAGAGTTCACACTCGTCCGGATGACGTGAGCCCGTTCACCGAGCCGTACTACACGCTCGTAGGCGGCGGCCAGGGCTGGGGCGGACGCCAGAAGAAGATGCCGCTCAGCGGCGTGTATGTTGTCGAGTCGTACAACAGCGGCGGCGACGGCAGCGACTTGAAGACCCTTCCGCCTTACTCGGCGTTCTCGCCCAAGAGTACGCTGATCAAGAACGCTTCCAGCGGAAAGCATCACAAGGTCAAGATCCCCCAGGCCGATCTCGATATGCTCGTCGCGTGGGTCGATCTTAACGGTCCGTATCTCGGCGATGAAGAGATCCGCAAGATGTACGATCCGATCTCGTACGCCGCCGAGAACATCTCGGCCGTGCGTCCCCGAGTGGCCACCGCTCCGGTCATCAACCGATTCGACATCCGCCAGGACGGCGACTCGATGAAGGTCTCCGGCCCGCTGAAGCTGTCAAAGAAGATCATCGTAAGAGCTCCGGCTCCCCGCGGCGGCGCCAAGCCCCGCAAGGCCCAGACGCTTGAATACACCAAGATCACAAAGGTCACCTACGGCGCCGGTAAGAAGGTCGTAGACGTAACGGCCAAGGTAATCAAGCGGAAGGTCAAGAACGGTACGATTACGATTTCCGGCGATCACAACGCTCTGTTCGGCGATCCGATCAGCGGGACCGTCAAGGAACTGGTTGTCACGTACGAGCTGAAAGGCAAGACCAAGACCGCCAAGTACCCCGAAGGCACGCCGCTGATGCTGAAGATCAAGAAGTAGCAACAAAAACGACGCCGAAAGGCGCCGGATAGCCTAAAGAACACGCCCCGGATGCTTCGGCATTCGGGGCGTGTTTATGTATTGACCGCCAGTCCGGAGCGACACGACAAGATCGTTTTTCGCAAATGCATTTCTACAACTCGCGGCGCCGCCGACACGTTTGAACTATCATTATTCTCGCGGGGAAATCACCGTCCACGAGATTGTCGCGCTACATGTCTGTCAAACGAATATGTTCATTCCCGTCTTCGTCTATCATTGTCTCAAGTGATTCCGACTGCGTTTTCAACCCGGCAATGAATTCAACGCCTTTTCGCCACCTGAAATAGACTTCAACCGCCCTTTCCAGCCGCTCGACAGGAACGCCAATTCTACGAGCTTCGTCGGCGGTCCTGCAGTCGCTGGGATCGCCTTGATTAAGCAATTCGCGAAACTCCGCCGAAATGTCTTTCAGGCATTCGCGAGAGTCACGAATCTTGACATTGAGAAGCTCCTCCTGCATATCCAGAAACTTCAAGCATGCGTCCACATAATCTTTCATGACGCCGGTTCCATATCTGAACGAGAGCCGGGAAACTTCATACCCCTACTCATCCCAGCTTCGTCAACGCCCAGTTGACTGTTTCCTGTGTGATCAACTGCACCCTGCCGGCGGCGTCGACCAGGTAGTGGGTCGGAACGATTCCGTATCCGGTCTGGGCGTAGCAGTCGAGCTTGACCTTGCCTCCGGTGACGGGAACGTCGACCTGGCCGCAATAGCGGAGCCTCTGGTCGCCGCGCAGTGTTGAGTTTTCGAGCATGTCGAACTCGAGCGGCTTGTTCTTCAGCTTGCCCGAGGCGAGCAAGCCCAGCAACGCCCACTGGCCTATGAGCGGATGCGACGTAGCCCGCGTCTGGGTCCATGACTTCGATTTGACGGTCATCTGCTTACCGTCCCACACGCCGGTCTCGGTGAAGGCGAGATCCGCAGCACGCTCGACAGACGACTTGAGCACCCACTTTTTCACGGTGTTCAGGGCTCCATCGCAGTGGAGCCTGGTCTTCACGATGTTTGCGGGTCGGTTCTCGCGGATCTCCGTCGATCTGCAGACTTCGCCTTTGAACGAGACGATCAGCGAGCCGGAAATATTATTGCGCGATTTGGCGCCCGAACCGTGCGATCGAACGAGGCTGTAGGTCGCGTTAAATTCGCCAGTCATCGCCCCGGCGCCGGCGGGCTTGAACTTGGGCAGATATCCGGTGATCGGCTCGATCGCCGCCGGTTCGGTAAAGATATTGGACGGCCCGGATATCGTACGGCGCTTTTTGGCGCGGCGTCCGGCACGTCGCTTTCTGTCGGCGGCCAGCAGGGGCAGGAATCCGCCGGCGGCCAGTGCGCCCGCCGATGTCGACAACTGCATGAATTCTCTTCGTTTCATGATTGCCCCCCAGCTTTGATCCTGCGGTACCAGTTCAGGTAGGTTTTGTAAGGCGCCGACCCCTCCGCCGGCACGCGCGTGCAGAGTTCGAGCTTGCCGACATATTCGTGTAAGAAGCCCTTGTGGCGTTTGATGACGGTTTCGCCCACCTCGGCGGACGCCAGGTTCTTCATCTCGAGCGGGTCGGCCGCCAGGTCGAACACCTTGACCGCCCCATCGCCATAGTGGATGGATTTGTACTGCCCGTCGCGAACGCCAATCTGGCCGCCGCCGAGGAACGATTCGCCGACGATGTAATCTCGCCACTTATCCGGCGGCTTGCCCTCTACGATGGGTCGCAGGCTCCTGGCGACGGTCATCTTCGGCAGGGGCGGGACCTGGGCGTAGTCGCAGATCGTCGCGGCGATATCGACGCCGATGCTCAAGTGCTTTGTATCGCGTTTGGCTTTGGCTCTCTTGCCGGGCGGGACGACAATCGTCGGCACACGCCAGGCCTCCTCCTCCATGTATCCCTTCGAAATATTACCGTGGAACGCCAACCCGTCGCCATGGTCGGCTGCGAAGACTACGACGGTGTTGTCGGCGAATCGGGAACTGGCCAGCGCATCATATAACCGCCCTATCTCGGCGTCGACCATCTCGACAAGGCGGTAGTAGCTGTAGATATAGTACCGCCAGTCGAGCTCCTTCCAACCGCGTAGCCTTGTCGCATAGCGGGGATTCTTCTTGAAGTTCTTCGGCAGCAGCGGGAGTTTGTCGGCGATCTCTTTAGCGAACCGGAACTTGCCCTGCCCGCCGTTGGCCCCGGCGGTATAGCAGCAGTCGTGGGGATTCATGAACCCGGCGTTCAGAAAGAACGGTTTGTCGCCTTTGTAGTTTTCCAGGAACCCCATACACGCCCGAGCTATGGGCCCGTCGCTGAACTCGCCCTTGCCGGAATTGTAGATCACGCGGAAGCTCTTGCCTACGTTTCGCCCGGGTATGTGCCACTTGCCGGCGTAAACGCATTCGTAGTCGCCGCGCGAGCCCAGCCATTGGCCCAGGTCGGGCAGTTTGGGCAGAATCGGCGAGCCGTTTGTCGGCACGCCGGTCTCGCTGGACATACGGCCGGTATACCAACTCGCCCGCGCCGGGCAGCATTGCGGCATGGCGGTGTAGGCCTTCATGAACGAGCAGCCGTCGCCAACGATCCGGTCGATCGACGGTGTCTTCACGTGCCGATTACCGTACGCTGATATGGCCTGGTGGTGCATCTGGTCAACGTGGATGAAAAGGATATTCGGCCGCTTATTCATACAATCAGGCGCCTCAGTTCAGGCAGGAAATACCCCGCCGCTCCACTAGGATACAAAATACACTCGCACGTGACAACGCAGGAACGCCCCAAATCCCGGAATCACACGAATCACCCCTGGCTCCCTGAGCAGTATGAGATGCACACGCTCTGACATTGAGGCAAGGTATTGTCGTAAGATCGACGGTTTAATGCTGCGCGAGCAGTCCGGGCCGCCAAGCGGGATAATATGAAGCAGCCGTTCTCACGGCTGGTCAGTCGCATAGGCGTTCGGCGCCGAACTCCTGAACTTCCGCCAGCAGAGGATCAATCGTTTTAGGCTGGATCGCGTGAGGCGGAGCCCAGGGGACCCACTCGTGACCATTGTGTTCCGTCAACGATACATGCTTGTCGACGAGCAGGCGACCGACGAACACAACAAGCGTTTTCTCGACCGTCTTGCCGCCGAATCGTTTGTACTTCGGGTAGTAAGTGTGGCGGAACTCGAAGCCGTCTTCGATCTGCACATCGTCTGCACAGAAACCGGTCTCCTCGTAGAGCTCACGCAAGGCGCACTGGCCCTCTGACTCGCCGGACTCGATATGCCCCTTGGGAATGTCATAACGATTCGCGTGTTTCATCAGCAGGAACGACAGTGTCGGCCGGGAGCGGAAGACCAGAACACCACATGATTTCACTTTCTTCATGGTTTCTCACATCACTGATATTGACAGGCAATACGATTCCGGCCGCGTTCGACGGAAAACTGACGGGCCAAGAGATGCTAACGGCCGGCCCACGTCAAGACAAGCCCTTACCAATCGACACTGGAGGCCAATATCCCTCGCTGCGGCCGGCGGTGTCAACTGCGGCGCGACTACGGCTTCATCACCCGCCCGAACCAGAGACAACCACAACCCGAAGACCGAAGCTGTAGTAGTTGAAACGCAAGCCGTTAGCGCACCAGTCGCGACACGCGGAGCGGCAGTAGTCAAAACCGCTGCACCACGACCCGCCGCGGAGAATATGGGTTGAGGCTTTTGTGGTGTTCTCAGGATCAACGCTCTTCGCTCCGGCGTAGAACTTTCCGTCGTAGCAGTCTCGACACCATTCATACACATTACCGTGCATGTCATACAGACCAAACGAATTGGGCTTCTTGCGGCCTACCCGATGCGCATATCTCCGGCCGGCATTCCATGTGTTCTTGTCATACCAGGCGTAATCGCCAAGTTTCGACGCATCATCACCGAACGCATAGGCTGTCTTAGCGCCGGCGCGGCAGGCGTATTCCCATTGCGCCTCGGTCGGAAGCAAGACTTTTTTGCCCGTCTTCTTTGACAGGGCCTGGCAGAACTGGTTGGCCCTAAACCAACTTACGCAACTGGCGGCATGGTCGGCGTCGGATTTGGCGTAGGTCTGATCTTCCCACGGCACGAACTCCATCATCGCCTTCCACTGGGCCTGGGTGACCTCATGAACACCCATGTAGAACGGTTTGCTGATCGTCACCTCTCGCAGGGGGCCTTCATCATCGTTGCGGCCTATTTCGCTCTCTGGCGAACCCATAACGAATTTCCCCGCAGGGATCAACGCCAGCTTCATTGTCACGCCATCGCCGAGATCCAGTATTAAGAGCTTGTCGCCGGCGGGCCGAGCCAACGCCGCCTGTTTGGCGCATCCGGCGCCCAGCAGACCCGAAAGCCAGAGACAACACACCAGTACTATTCCAGACCTGCTCATGGTTTCTACCTTTGTATGGCGTGAGTTTCCAGCGGCGCCATTGTTCGAGCATTATATCAGGCAGCCGTCGCCCCGCCATCATTAGAATGTACAACGTCTCATGTCATCGGCGCCGCAGTCCGCTGCCCGAAGCCAAGACTCTCCCTTGCTCGGCGCACCGTATCGGATACAATCACCGTGAAAGCCCCGCGATGGTCGCGGGCGCGTCGTCATCCGGGACACCCAAACCTCTGCGAAGCAGAATCCCGGATCAGTAACGAACAGGATCGAGCAAGACCGCTATGAGAAACACCATGATTATCGCATGCCTCTGGGTGATCGGCCTGGCGCCATGCCTGCAGGCCGAGACGGCGCCGGCAAAGAAACCCGCGCCCTCAGCCCCCGCCAAGGCCGCACTGCCCAAAACTCATGCCGATGCGGCGGCCAGGTCCCTGGCGTTCCTGGCCCGCGTTCAGAAGCCCGACGGGCGATGGGAGACCCTGTCCAACGAACCGCCGTCCCTTGAGGCCTACCACGGGAAGATGACCATGGTTCTCACTTCCGCATCCGGTCTGGCCATGCTGGCTCACGGCGACGACGAGACAAGCGGGACCTACCGCAAGCAGATCGCAAAGGCCAAAGACTACCTGCTCGGGCTCATCAGCAAGGACGGCAAGTTCACGCTCCCGAAATACGCCGATGGGCTGATCAAGACCCACATCGCCAACGAAGTGCCCTTTATGGTCTTCTTCCTCAATGAGATCTACTCCCGCAGCAAAGACGCCGAATTGAAAACCGCCCTCCAGAAAGTCGCCGACTATATTTCCGCCGGCCAGCATCCGCGGGGCGGCTGGGACTACACCTATAAGAACACGCGTCATCGCCATACGGCCACGGCGATACAGAACCTCGCCGCCCTGGCGTTGCTGAAGCGGTCGGGCATCAGAGTCAAGGACAAGACGATCAACGACGCCCTGGCTTTCATCAAGGATCGACATCCCAAACCAACCGAGAAGCCGGGCTACATGTACTACGGCGACGGCGCCAAAAAGACGCCGCTGGAGCCCGGCGTAACCAACCGCGCCGCGGGCCTGCTTGTCGCCATGCACCTCCTGGACAAGAAGAACGATCCCCTCCGCAGCGCGGCGCTGACTTACCACAAGGCGGCGATGAGCCACAAGTACATTTATGGCGGCCACTCGCCGGCCTACCAGCACTTCATGGTCGCCACCGCCTCAAATCAGCTGGGCCGAAAGTCCTGGAGCACGTACATCCGCACTTTCGGGCGGACCCACCTGAACACGCAGAACACCGACGGCCAGTGGCCCACGACCTTTGGCGCCTCCGACAGGGCCCACCCCCACGGCGGAATCGTTTTCGAGACCGCAGTGACCGCCATGATTCTCCAACTACCGCTGGAGAACCTGACCTTCGCCAAAGGAGATTCCCAGCCGACGCCGCTGTGAGCGAGCCCGCAGGCGCCCCGGCGGCTCAGAGACAAGTCCAACGATTGATCATGCCCGGGGCCGCCTTCCCGTCACGGCGAGCGTAGTAGTAACTAACAAGGCGCCAAGCAGGCCCGCGATAGTCCCATAGGCCAGAAAATCTCTTAAGAGGTAATACCGATCCGCTGGATGCGGATCGATCACGTAGCAATCCAGCCCATAGAGGCCAAACCCGACAATCGGTCCGATCAACAAGCAGACTGCGATTAACCATCCTCCATGCCTGCGTCTTCGTACAGCATTAGAGCCGCCCGCGAATAACACCCCGCCGCTGACGCCCCCGTCAAGGAATGCGAGAACTCCCCCACTTCCCATGCCCACACTCACGGTCAGCGTGAAGATAAAGATCAAACAAGACAGCAGTACTCCCATCTCGTTCGGCCGTCGTTTGCTCAGGCGGTAAGCGAGACACCCATTAAGCGCCAAACCAATGCAGGCGACTACAAAGACGAACACAAAAAGTTCGTCAACCGAAGGCGGCGGCGCCATTCCTAATAACAGGTTCATTCTATCGCTCAAAAATAAATGGCGTAACGTTAAATCTCGGCAGCGCTGCAGGCGTCCGCCGGAGCGTTCTGTTCGCTGCTCTTATTCTCCATGTAAATCGCAACTATACCGTCACCTGCAAGGGCTTCTGCGATCTGTTCTTGTCCCATCTCTGGCAAACTTTCGACAAGCGCATGGTACTTGTCTCTAATTGCATCTTCATTTACGGCCGGTCGCGTTCGATTATCATGTCGTTCATAGGCGAGATAGGCGGTTCGTTTCCGGACGTGATCATCGACAACGACCAGATCCCTGATGCTGATGACCTTTTTCCCAGCCGTTTTACTTCTTACCGCAGCCGTCCAGTAACAGGTTCCGTAGCTGAGCATTCCCTGCTTGAACGGATCGACCCAGTTATAGAGATAGTAGAAAATCCGGCAAAGGAATCCCGTGGTCACCAGCCCAAAGAGAATTAAGACGATATTGGTTGTTGTCGGTTTCTTTCGAAAGGCTCGGGCGGCGTAGAAGTAAACCACGACTCCTACACCGAACAGAACTCCAGCGACACGGTAGACCCAGGCCATGTCGGCCCATAGCGATTCCCCCTCCACGTGCATAGCCCAAAACACACACGCAAGGACACCGGCAAGGGGCAGCACTCCCAGAAAAACAGCGATCGCAAACAGTATTCTATTCTTTTTCATAGTGCACCAATACCGGTTCGGCGCGGTTTATGTCGCCGTAGCATACTTCCGCCGCCGCGCGACAGCCGGCGCCGCATTCCTGGTAGTCGCTGCAATCGCGACATAACTCGGGGCACGCCTCCATGAAGTGCGTGCAGTACGGGTTCTCCAGGATTGTCAGAAGATCCTGGCGAAAGATATTGCCCAGTTTCTCGGCCGAGTGATTGCATATTCGTACGTTGCCCTCGGGGTCCATCGCCAGATACGGCATGCTGCAGACAGCTTTGCAGCGGCCGAACGATAAATTCTTGTACTTGCGATAGTCAATGACGCACAGAGGCATGGGAACCGAGAAATATATCTTCATATCCGGGTTGTTTTCGATGAATTCGTCGATAGCGCCGTATAGTACGCCGAGTTCCTCAATCGTCGGCAACAACGACTCGAAGCAGGCCTGGTTGCTCCTGCTGGCGTTGACGCGGTTGACCATAACCTCCTTGACGCCGATGTCCCTGAGGTAAGCAAACGTGTCAATCACGGTGTCTACATTGTGCGCCGTGACAATAACAACAGCAACGACCGTCACTCCGCAATCGAGGAGGAACTTGATCCCCTGAATCACTTTCTGCAGGTGCGGGCTGCCGGTCAGTAAAGCATAGTGCTCGGGCACATGGCTCGGAACGGTTACTTCAATGAAGTCGACGCCAGCGTCCAACAGATTGCCCGTCATCCCGGTCAGGAGACGGTTCCCGTTGGTGACCACCGAGACGTTGTACCCGGCGTCGACGAAGGTCGCGGCGATCTTATCAAGCTGCGGATGCAAATACGGCTCCCCTCCGGACAAAGCAACGGACTCGAAGACCGTTCCCTTTTGAAACTGAGAGACAATATGTTCGAGTTTGTCGACTGGAAGGTGCGTATCGACATGTCGTTCGTCGCGCGGGTCGTTATAGCAATAGAGGCAACGGTTGTCGCACGCCGTGGTGGTCTCGATTATAAAGGCGCTCTCGATGTGCGGCCTCAAGAGCGTATTCAACAAATTGTTCTTGATGAGATTCATAACGTGCGTGCGGTTCGCAAATTCAAGCAAACGTCTAAGCTCAGCAGCGGTCTAGCCGTCGGTGTGCCATTATTCGTTGTCTTCTGTAAGAACAGTTCTTATGAATGGATCATCACGGCTCGGGTTCGGCCCAACGCGACATTCCGGAGTGGTCACGATTGCCGAACACAGCCTGCCCCAGATGTGTTCAGCGTTCGAACGGCCGCCAGCATCAGGAACGAGACGACGAGCCAGGTAATCGTGGGCTTCAGCGAATGTTCGTAGATTCTCGGCGTCAGCGTCCGGGATGGATATCTTGAATTCTTTTTCAATCGCCATTATCCGTTCGATGTCTTCGAGGAAGATAATCCCGCTGGTTATCCAGGTGTCTATCTTGTTGCGTATCGCCTCGAGACTACCGCGGCATTCTGGACATTGTTGGCCTTCCTGGCGCACCCATGCGAGGCTGCGTTCGAAGTGGTGATCGCAGGCCGGACATGTAATTTCAAGAGGGTCGGGAATTCGCATGTTCGCAGCATAACAGTAAGTTATTCATTTCTGCAATCAACTTCGCAACGCATTAAGATCTATCTCCACAATCCTGACGCACTCGTCGTCGGCGACAGCGAATCTCGCATTCTGAGGATCCAGCGCAATCCGGGGCGACTCCTTGCCCCAGGTGATGCTGCGCGCCTGCTCACCGGAATCAATCTCGTGCCATTCGTGAACGGTTCGCGCCTGGTCAAAGTCAATTAAGCGAGGGTGGCCAAAGAAGCAAATCGCGAACCTGTCGTCCAGCGCCATGATTGCTCCGGGCGGATGCTCCAGGGAAACTGCGGCTGAGTAAGAAGCAGCTCCAATTTCCCACATGCCGATCACATTCTTTCCAGGCCGCAAGTCATCACTGTCGTCTTCATCCCCATAAAACTCATCAGATGTGCCTATAACAACAGCGTCGGGGCCTGAAAAGCTCGCCGACGACATTTCCCAGGCTCCGGGCGGCGACAGGCCCTCTTTGTCAAGGGTCGCAGGTTCTCTAATCGCTTCTGCAAGATCGTAGACATAAACAACATCGACGGGATGCCAAACCCACCCCGCACTCATGAGCCAGCGACCGCCGGGACTAACCGACAATCGAGAATGAAAAACATCCGGACCATCTCTTTCCAGCGTGCCGGTGATCCGATCGCCTGTTTCGATCTCCTCGATCTCGCGTCCCGCCACGTCCACCACCAGATTCACGCCGCCCGTACGTCCCCGAAGATGGCCTTCATTCGCCGCCTCGATCCCCGTCTTTCCGATCGTCTCACCGGGCCGGTAATCCTTGTAGGCATCCTCACCGAGTTCCTCTGCATCGACCTCTCCAATCGTCCCGAGCAGCTGGGCCGCCAGCGGGCCGTATACATAATCACGAAGCGGCTTTCGGTAGAGTTCGACCCCGGGCATCGCATAACGATGTGCGGCCACCTGGGCCTGCGCCTCGATCGAAAGATCCTTCGACAGGTTCACGGCCTGAAATCGCCGGCGCCCCCTCGGCTGTCCGACACGTTTCGAAATCTCGCTCGGATCCTGACGAAGGATCGTGCCCAAGACCGAATAGGTACGCCAGGGATTGCGGATCTCGTTGGGAATCAGATCGACGCCATAGGCGAGTCGACTCGCTGCGATCGTGCGACCCTCGCGGTCCACGATCGTCCCGCGTTGGGCTTCGAGCCTGACGGTACGGACATAATTCGCCTGAGAGCGGCTCGCGAGCGCCTCCCCTTCGAGAATCTGTAGCTGGAAGAGACGGACGACGAAGAGGAGAAAGATCGCCACCACGATCGTCGCGACCGGCCAGAGACGAATCTGGCCGGGGCCGTCGCCAGAATGAGAGAGCCGGGTATCTCCGAAGGGATCGTTCATCCGATGCTCCCGCGACCAAATCCCATCGGCGTCGGAGATCGGCGACCCACCTCTTCATCCGAGAACCGGGCCAGGAGCCGCTCGACGAGCGAAATCACCGGTCCCGCCACCAACATGTTCACGATCGCGTGGGCCAGTACCGCCCCTAGCATGTCGAATCCGAGCCAAGCCGCTCCGACGAAGAAAGACAACATCGTCATCGTCGCGAGACCATAGAAGAGCGTCATCGCCACGACGAAGATCGCGACCGGGAACCCACCGGAGAGATCCAATTGCCGGGCGGCCAGCGCGGCGGCCAGGTAGGTGATCAGTCGCAGCAGCGCGTGCTGCCCCATCAGAGATCCCGAGACCAGATCCATCGAGTAACCGAGGGTCACCGCCAGAAACACGCCAGGCAGAAAGCTCGGCCAGCGCAAGCCAATCCCGACCACGACCAACCAGGCCAGGTCCGGACACCAGGGGGGCGCAATCGCCCGCGCGATCGCGCCCTGTACGATCAGCATCGCGAGGCCGAGGAGCAGGACCGCGATCCCTGATTTCATTGCCGACCCCCCATCGGACCCGCGTCGTCGCGCTCCGCGGACGCGTCCGGCGGTGGTGCGCCCACCGTGGCGGGGCCCATCAGGTCCTGCTCGGGCCGATTCGGGCGATAGAGCAGATCCATCTGGGGTCCGCGGCGCAGCATCACGAAGACCTGCT
>PVBE010151220.1_pt1 | contig 37548 bp, 33 predicted proteins | sample 1631181 | NCBI WGS metagenome assembly PVBE01 (sample SAMN08397723, study PRJNA350692) | Marine metagenome, whole genome shotgun sequencing project. | isolation source: water | place: Pacific Ocean | collected 2012-04
CTGTGCCGATCCAGTGCGCCTTGAGTTTTGCGAAAGTGGCGGAATTGGCAGACGCGCTGGCCTTAGGAGCCAGTGGGCTAACGCCCGTGTGGGTTCGAGTCCCACCTTTCGCACCAATCTGACCAACCAGAAATGGAACTTGCAGGATGAATCACGATCATCACGACCACGACCACGACCACGACCATGAGCACGACCACGAGCATCCGAACGTAGAACACGAGGCCGAGGTCGACCAGGTTGGCTCGCGCGTCACAATGAAAATCATGATCTCGGCGGAGGAAGCTTCTTCAAACATCGATGAGGTGAGCAAAATTTTTCAGGAGCGAGCCAAAATGCAAGGTTTTCGGCGTGGCAAGGCCCCGATAAACATGATCCGGCAACGCTATCGCGACGAGATCCGCGAAAACGTCTTGGACCAGTTAATTCCCCTGCACATCGGCAACGAGATCAAGGCACGAGAGCTCAAGCCGATCCACAACCCTATGCTTGAGGACGTCAATTTTGAGCCCGGGCACCCGCTAACATTCACCGCAAAGTTTGATGTACAGCCCGAGGTTGAGATTGCCGGGTACAAAAACTTGACGGCCTCTAAAACCGTCCGGCTGGTGGAAGACAAAGCTGTCGATAGTGCAGTCAGCAACATGCGGGAGCAAGCTGCCAAACTCGAATCGGTTGAAGACGGCGGCATACTGGCCGGCGACTACGCCATCGTTAAAATCGCCCTGTTCCCCCGCGACGGCAAGGGTAAGAAGCTTGCCGCGGAAGAACGCTTTGTTCATGTCGGTGAAGAACGCTCGATCCCTTCGCTTAACACACAGCTTGAAGAGCTCAAAAAAGGCGATACGCGAAAGTTCGTCACAAAATTAGGAGAGAGTTACCCGAACGACCTTCTAGCAGACAAAGAAGTTACCTGCCGAGTGGAAGTACAGGAAATCAAGCGCCGACATCTGCCCCCAGTTGACAATGACCTAGCCCGCGATCTCGGCTTCGCCGACCTAAGCGAGCTGCGCGAGAAGACGAAAGAGAACTACGCTGCACACATGGAAGAAGAGGCTCAACGAGATGTCGCTCGCCAGCTCATGGACCAGGTGATTGCTGCCAACCCAGTGGACCCACCAGAATCGCTCATCGAGGCCCGCCTTGATCATTCCATGCAGCGAGCTGCCGAGGATCTCGCCCGGCAGGGTGTTGATCCCCGCCACAGTGTTGACTGGGCGGCCTATCGAGCGGAGAACGAGCCACATGCAAAGCGCGCCGTAACCGAGGAAATCCTGTTCGATGCCATCGTCAATGTTGAGGGAATCGAGATTGAAGACGCTGAGGTCATCGCTGAGATTGAAAAACATCAGGAGGGACAGCCTGAGGGCACTGCTGGAAGTGTGGCACAACGGATGCGCCAAGATGGCTCGTTCGATGGCCTCAGGCGTGCCATGCTACGACGTCGAGCTTTAGACCTCGTCAAAAGCCATGCTACGATCGAGACTGTGGAAGCGGGCCCTGAGTCGACCACAGAGAACGACAGCTAGAAAACGGCCTGATTCGCTCCTTATTTTCTCACTACATACGGACCCCCCACCATGCCCCTGATCCCGATGGTCGTCGAGCAGACCGCTCGTGGTGAACGTGCGTATGACATCTATTCGCGCCTGCTGAAAGACAACATCATCTTCGTTGGCAGTGCCATAGACGACGATGTAGCCAACTTAGTGATCGCTCAGCTACTGTTTCTTGAGGCCGAAGATCCCGAAAAAGACATACAGCTGTACATCAACAGCCCCGGGGGTGCAGTAACCAGCGGGCTCGCTATTCTCGACACCATGCGCTACATCCGACCGAACGTCTCAACCCTGTGCATCGGTCAAGCGATGAGCATGGGCGCGGTACTCTTGGCTGCAGGTGAGAAGGGGAAGCGACTGGCCCTACCGAATTCACGCATCATGCTGCACCAGCCTCATGGAGGCATTCATGGAACTGCTTCAGATATCGAAATTCATACAAGAGAAATCTTGCGTTTGCGTGAATGTATTATCAGTCTGCTAGCCTCTTACACTGGCAAATCACCAGAAGAAATCAACATTGACGCCGACCGGGATTTCGTCTTGACGGCGGAAGAAGCCGTTGAGTATGGAATTGTTGATCAAGTGATCACGGAGCATTCAGCCACCGCGGCGACACAAGAAAGCTAGCGCCGGCGAAGGCTAACCGCATTAGGGAACGAGATGAGTCGGAGTACAACAAACGGTTCTTCTTTGCGCTGCTCTTTTTGTTCCAAGAGCCAGAGTGAAGTCCGCAAGCTCATCGCCGGACCACACGTCTACATCTGTGATGAGTGCATCGAGCTCTGCAAGGACATCATTGACGAAGAGACCAATGTTGCGGAGCGGGAAGGCCAACTCAACCTTCCTGCCCCTCCCGAGATCAAGTCGTTTCTTGACGCCTATGTCATCGGGCAGGACGACGCCAAGAAGCGCCTCGCGGTGGCTGTATACAACCATTATCGGCGTTCCGAGCTGCTTCCGCATCGAAAACGCGATGAGGTGGAACTCTCTAAAAGCAACATCCTTCTGATTGGCTCAACCGGGACCGGCAAGACACTGCTCGCTCAGACGCTTGCGCGTTTCCTTGAGGTACCGTTCACAATCGCCGATGCGACCACGCTGACCGAAGCGGGCTACGTAGGCGAAGACGTCGAGAACATCATTCTGAAGCTTTTCCAGGCATCGGGATACGACAAGGAGAAAACCGAGCGCGGCATAATCTACATCGATGAAATCGACAAGATCGCCCGTAAGGACGAGAACCCGTCGATCACTCGAGACGTCTCCGGTGAAGGTGTGCAGCAAGCGCTCTTGAAAATACTGGAAGGCGTGCAGGCTAACGTCCCGCCCCAGGGTGGTCGTAAACATCCGCACCAGGAATTCTTCCAGATCGACACCACCAACATTCTGTTCATCGTGGGTGGGGCATTTGTGGGTCTGGAGAAGATCATCCGCAACCGCATCGGCAAGCAGGGGCTTGGGTTCACGCCCCACCTCAAGGTCACCGACCGTGAGGAGAACGACATGCTGCCAATGGCGGAAACAACCGATTTGATTCACTACGGTTTAATTCCGGAGTTCGTTGGCCGTCTGCCGGTAATGGCAACGCTACGGGATCTCAGCAAAGAAGACCTCGTCACTATCCTCACTCAGCCCAAGAATGCCCTGACGAAACAGTATGAGAGGATGTTCGAGCTTGAAGATGTCACCTTGACGTTCACAAACGATGCCCTCGAGGCAATCGCCGAACGCGCCATGGCCCATGGCATCGGTGCACGCGGCCTACGTTCCATCATGGAAGACTTTATGCTCGAAATCATGTACAAGCTTCCGGGCGAGACTGAGGTTAAAGAATGTGTCGTCAGTCGCAAGGTTGTTGAGAACGAGGTCGACCCACTCACCGTAATGCGGAAGGCTGGCTAGTTGGCCGTGAAGGCTCCACGATCCGCGAGCTTATCTAAACACACTGATTCGCTAAGTCATTGCGACTCGTGCCAGACGAGGATAAAATTCTTTTTTTGGAAGTTCCTCCCGTAGTCTTCTCCCGAGACCCCTGAACCGAACAGGTATTCGTATGTCCAAGCGAACCCAAGGCGAGTATCAGACGCTACCGCTGCTGCCACTGCGGGATGTCGTTATCTTTCCCGGGATGATGATGCCGTTCGTGGTAGGCCGGGCTCGGTCGGTGGCCGCGTTGGAACGAGCCATGGAATCGGGTAAACGCCTGTTTCTCGCCGCCCAACGCGACGCTGAAATCGATGATCCCGAGGCCACCGAGGTTTACGGTGTGGGAACGATCGCGATGATCGTACAAAGTCTGAAGCAACCCAACGGGAACATCCGCGTACTTGTCGAAGGTGTACAACGTGCACAAGCTATTGAGTTTACCGAAGAAGGCACGTTTCACGAGGTCGTAGTAAAACCACTCGCTTCCGCAGAACCCGCCCCTGGAATTCACGCCAAAACCGAGGGTCTCACGCGCCTGTTTGAAAAATACGTCAAGCTGGCAGCCAACCTGCCTCATGAGGCGATGCTGGCCGCGGTAAAAAAAGACGATCCAGGCCGCCTCGCGGACACCATCGCCGCTCACCTAGACGTCGATCTGTCGGCTAAGCAAGATCTGCTAGAGATTGTTGATATCGAAGCCCGCCTCGACAAACTCACCGAAGCCGTCACGTTCGAGATCGAGAAGCTGCGCGTCGATAGGAAGATCCAGGGGCAGGTCAAGAAACAAATGGAGCAGGCCCAAAAGGAGTACTACCTCAACGAAAAAATGAAGGCGATCCAGCGCGAGCTCGGGAGCAAAGACGGCAAAGGGTCCGAGGCCGACCAGTTGCGAATAAAAATCGCTAAGTCGCGTATGCCAACGGATGTCATGGAAAAAGCCGAGCAGGAGCTTGAGCGCCTAGAGACGATGCCGCCGATGTCGGCCGAAGCAACAGTGTCGCGCAATTATGTCGATTGGCTCGTTTCGGTTCCCTGGTTCCGGCGCACAAGAGAGAACAACGATCTTAGCCTTGCCGCCGATATCCTCGACGAAGACCATTACGGACTTGAGAAGATTAAGGAGCGCATTGTCGAGTTCCTCGCTGTACGCCAGCTTGTTGACCGAATGAAAGGCTCGATACTTTGCTTTGTAGGCGCTCCGGGGGTCGGCAAATCTTCCCTCGGCCGCTCGATCGCGCGTGCAACAGGCCGGGAGTTTGTTCGTTTATCAGTAGGCGGGGTTCGTGATGAAGCCGAGGTCCGCGGCCACCGCCGAACCTATATTGGCGCTTTCCCGGGCCAGATCATGCAACGCATGAAGGCGGCTGGCGTTATCAATCCAGTCTTCCTGCTCGATGAAGTTGATAAGATGAGCATGGACTTCCGCGGCGATCCGTCGTCGGCACTCATGGAAGTCCTTGATCCCGAACAAAACAATCAGTTCGTTGATCACTACCTCGATGCCGAGTACGACCTGTCGAATGTCATGTTCATCGGAACGGCAAATGTTTTACACACTATTCCGGCTCCCTTACAAGACCGCATGGAAATCATCCGGCTCTCGGGGTACACGGAAACTGAAAAGGTGCAGATCGCTCGGCGTCATCTGATTAGCAAACAGATTGCCTATCATGGTCTGCGCGAGAACCAGCTTGAGATTACCGACAATGCCCTTGGCCGACTCATCGAGGAGTACACGCGCGAGGCTGGTGTTCGGGCACTCGAACGCATGGTCGCGCGGGTCGCGCGCAAGGGCGCCCGCAAGCTTGTCGACCAATATTCAGCTGAGATCAAGAAGGCAGCCGAAGCAATCGCAGCCACCGAAGACGAGGAACGTGCACTCGCAAAGCTCACCGACGAAACCAATGCGGAAGAGCTGGCCGACGCGGGGGCAGCGGAGAAGATGGACGCGGCGCTCGACAAGCTTAAGGCCGTCGACTTGGCAGACGATGGCGACGAAGAAGACACCTGTGAGGATGATGACCTCAGCAGTGAATTCGACATGGACAACATCGAGGATTTCAACCTCGATGATATCGACATGAGCGGCTTCGACAATGATGAAGAGGAAGAACTCGAAGCTGTGATCGAGGCACGCAACCCTATGGAGCAGGTCATACCCAAGCGCACGGCCCTAGCTGACGCAATTCCCGAAGATGCCAGCCTCGTTGTCAACGCCGATAAGCTAGAGGAATACCTCGGCGTGCCGCGCTTCAAAAGGCGGCAGAAGGAGGACACGGCCGAGGTTGGCCTCGTGGCCGGGCTAGCTTGGACCGAACGGGGCGGCGAGATCCTCTCCACCGAGGCAACGCTGATGCCTGGAAAGGGCAAGTTGTCGCTCACCGGTCAGCTCGGGGACGTGATGCAAGAATCCGGCCAGGCAGCGCTATCGTATGTGCGCTCACGAGCCAGCACATTCAACCTCGAAAAAGACTTTCACAAAAACTATGATGTCCACCTGCACGTGCCGGAAGGGGCTATTCCAAAGGACGGACCTTCGGCTGGAATTACGCTAGCGACCGCGATTGTTTCGGCGCTAACCAGAGTGCCGGTCAGTCACGACGTCGCCATGACGGGCGAGATTACGTTGCGCGGCAAGATACTGCCAATTGGCGGCTTAAAGGAAAAGGTTCTCGCTGCTCACCGGGCTGGTTTAACTCAAGTGATCATGCCAGCAGAGAACGAAAAAGACCTTCAGGACGTACCTGACGAAGTATTGCAAGACCTGACAATCCACTTCGTTGACACTATGGACGAAGTGCTGCGTCTCGCACTTGTGTCACCCCTGGCCCCCGCGCCAGACGACCAAGAGGGAGAGTTGCCGCCCAGTGGGCAACAGCCCGATGAAAGTGTCCAACAGCCCCCTCTGACCCACTAGCCACTCAGCTGCAACGAACACAAGAAGCCATTTGACGGTTTCGTGGATGCCGCTTCGCCCCGAAAGTCGGATCCTCTCTGGATCTTTCAAAATTCGTGAAAATCCACAACATCGAACGAACACTACGCACCCGAAATGCGGGACATTACCCCGACGAATACCTTCCGGAAATCGTTTTCATCGGGAGATCCAATGTCGGCAAATCGAGCCTTATTAATTCGCTGCTGTCACGCAAGAAACTGGCTGCGACGAGTCGCACACCGGGCAAAACACGGGCAATCGATTGGTTCCGGATCGACCGTGGTGGCCGGACGAATTGTTTTTTTGTTGACCTTCCTGGTTATGGCTTTGCCAAGGTGCCCAAAAAAATTCGGGAAGAAGCTTGGGCTCGATTAATTGACACCTACCTCGGGTCAGACAGACCAATGGTTTTAGCATTACAACTGCTGGATATGAGGCGCCATGGCCCCACCAAGCTCGATGAACAAATGATCAATTGGTTACGTGAAACCCGTTTGCCTCACGCTTTCATTCTTACCAAGGCTGACAAGCTCAAGCAAAGCAACAAGTTGGAAGCGATGAAGAAGTTCGAAGCTAGCTTAAAAAAGGCAGACAACCATCCTTTGATCCCCTACTCCGCCGTGACGGGCGAAGGGAAAAACCAACTCTGGTCATTAATCAATCAGTGCATCGCTCAAACTCAGTAACACTCAACCTTTCACCCCACGCGTGACAGTCTAGAAAGCATATGAGTAACGAATCTGCAATCTTGGTGCCGCCGGCAGCGGGGCGGATATGGGAACTGAGGGAGTTGCGTGGGTCCAGCGTTAACTTTCTGTGCGACATTGCCGAGAAGCTCGGAATCAATGGCTCCGGCGAGAGTCGTAAGTCTGATCTGGTCTATCAGATTCTGCAAACGCAGATGGAACAAACGGATTTGCTAAACACCGAAGGGCTCCTCGAGATTCTTCCCGAAGGCTTTGGCTTCCTACGAAACGCAGCGGCCAACTATCTCCCAGGACATAGCGACGTGTACATCTCCCCGTCGCAGATCCGAAAATTCAACTTGAGAACCGGCGACACTCTGGCCGGGCAGATCCGCCCGCCTAAGGGTGGCGAACGTTATTTCGCCATGAGAAAGATCGAATTCATCAATCACGAAATGCCTGGGCAAACAGAGCGCACGGCATTTTACGACAGTTTCACACCGCTGCACCCCAACGAGCGCTTCGAACTTGAAACCCGCGGAGGTGACCTCTCCGCTCGTATACTGGACATGCTTTGCCCCCTCGGAAAGGGACAACGTGCCCTAATTGTGTCACCGCCTCGCGCAGGCAAGACGGTGTTACTGCAGTCTCTAGCACACTCCATCAAGGGCAATCATCCCGAAATCTATCTGATTCTCTTGTTGGTTGGAGAGCGTCCAGAAGAGGTCACGGAGATGCGGCGATCAGTTGACGGTGAGGTAATCGGTTCTACCTTTGACGAACCCGCCGAGTCGCACACACAGGTCGCTGAACTGGCGCAGGAAAAAGCAAAACGGTTGGTAGAACAGGGGAACGACGTAGTAATACTGCTTGATTCGATCACCCGCCTAGCACGCGCCTACAACACCACCTGTCCGCAATCGGGGAAAGTATTGTCAGGTGGAGTCGATGCCAACGCCCTCCACAAGCCGAAACGCTTCTTCGGCGCTGCGCGTAACATCGAAGACGGCGGCAGCCTAACTATCATCGCTACGGCGCTGATCGAAACTGGCTCTCGAATGGACGATGTCATCTTTGAGGAATTCAAGGGGACCGGAAATTCTGAAGTTGTACTTAACCGTACGCTTGCCGAACGGCGCATATGGCCCGCCATCGACATCAACCGATCGGGCACCCGTAAAGAAGAATTGCTGTTCTCATCGGAAAAACTGAATAAAATCTGGGTATTACGTAAGGTGTTGCAACCCCTTGGCCCGGCTGAGGCTATGCAGCTTCTAATCGATAAGGTTGGCAAAGTCGACAGCAACGACGAATTTCTTGCCGCAATGAACACCTTGGAGTAAATAAAAAGGAGTCCAAAATGAAGCCCGACATTCATCCGGAATACCATGACGTTATGGTTGTGTGCGCTTGCGGCAACACATTCCAAACACGCTCGACAAAATCTGATCTGAGGCTTGAGGTCTGCAACGAATGCCATCCGTTCTTCACAGGCAAACAGCGTCTGCTCGATTCAGCGGGCCGTGTTGAAAAGTTTCAACGAAAATATGAAGGCTTCTACGCGGAACAGGACACGATCAAAGCAGAATTGGAAGCCAAGGCAGCCAAAAAAGATGCCGAGCTAGCTGCCGCCGCCATCAAAGCCGAAGAAGAGAAGGCGCGCGCTGCAACGATGGCTGAAACCACTGCGGAAGCGGGTGACGATGATGATGCTTCCACCGGCACACCTGCAGCCGAGACCAAGGACGAGAACCCCGAGGAAGAAACCATCAACTAACCAGTCGGAGGAGCCGCACCCCTAGGGGCCTGTCTGCCCCTGGAACGGCGCTCCGGAGCTTCCTATGAACACCACCGTCATCTCGCGGCTCGAAGATATCAAGGTCAAATTCGCCGAGCTGAACGAAGAGATCGCCAAACCTGAGGTTATCCAGGACGCCATCCTCTATCGCAGACTCACTAAGCATCACGCCCATTTGCGCGAAATTGTCGAAGCCGACCAAAGCCTCCAAGAGGTCGATAGAGAAATAGCTGGCGCCAAAGACCTGCTCAATGAGTCTGACCCCGAGATGCGGGCAATGGCCGAGAAAGAGCTCGCCACCCTAGAGGAACAGAAGGAAGGCTTGGAGGGGCAGCTCATGAAGCTTTTGTTGCCTAAGGATCCAAATGATGAACGCAATGTCGTGCTTGAAGTACGCGCGGGCACCGGAGGGGAAGAGGCCGCACTTTTTGCCGCCGAGATCTTCCGAATGTACCAGCGTTTCGCCGAAGGCAAGCGTTGGACCATTGAAGTCCTCGACGAAAGTTTCACGGGAACCGGCGGGCTTAAGGAGGTCAACGCCCTCATAGAAGGGGCCGGGGCCTACAGCCAGCTCAAGTATGAGAGCGGCGTCCACCGCGTGCAGCGTGTTCCAGAAACCGAGGCTTCGGGGCGCATCCACACTTCTGCGGTTACTGTCGCCGTGTTGCCAGAAGCGGAAGACGTCGAGATTCAGATAGAAGAGAGTGACCTGCGCGTCGACACATTCTGCGCCTCAGGTCCCGGCGGCCAGGGTGTCAACACAACCTATTCGGCGATACGCCTAATTCACGAGCCTACGGGCCTGGTGGTGCAGTGCCAGGACGAACGTTCATGGCACAAGAACAAGGCGAAGGCTCTGCGTGTTCTCAAGGCTCGCCTCTACGACTTGAAGCTTCAAGAGCAACACGAGGCAATCGCGGAGGAGCGCCGCGGGATGGTGGGTTCCGGAGACCGTTCGGAGAAAATCCGCACCTACAACTTTCCGCAAAACCGTGTCACTGACCACCGTATTAACTTCACCAGTCACCAGATCGACTCCATCCTGAGCGGTAGCATCCAAGCTCTCGTCGACGAACTCGCCGCGCACCACGAGACGGAGCGGCTCAAGCAAGAGCTTTCGGCTGAAGCCATCTGAGACAACCGTGCCTAACTACGCGAGAAAGGACACAACGCAACTGCCTGCCCACCTTTCGACCGTAGGTTCCGCGCTACATGAAGCCGAACAAAGTCTGGAATCTGCTGGTATCGAAGGAGCTCGGCTCGAAGCCACTCTGCTTCTCGGTCACGTCCTTGGTTACTCGCGTGCCCAGCTGTTGGCCACACTTCTAGATCCCTTGGCAGAAGATCAGGTTTCTAGCTTCTTTGAACTCACCACCCGCCGTGCTAACCGCGAACCTCTTCAGTACCTCCGAGGCCGTGCCTCGTTTCTCGACTTCGAACTCGAGGTGCACCCCGGGGTATTCATCCCTCGCCCAGAGACCGAACGGGTTGTCGAGCACACCCTTAAGATCTGGGATCCGACTGCGGGCTGGGCAATCGACGTCGGCACAGGAAGCGGTGCGATCGCTATCGCCCTGGCACGAGGAAATCCCAGGGGCCGTGTCCTTGCAGTTGACCAATCTCCAGCCGCGTTGGAAGCAGCTGCTCGTAATGCCACTCGGCTTGGGGTCCATGACCGTATTACCTTTGTGCAGGCTGACTTCCTGCGAGCGCTCTCTCTTTCAAGCAGCAACATCGGCATCATTGTCTCGAACCCTCCCTATGTCGCCAATAACGACGAAGTTGATCCGGAAGTGCGCTACCACGAGCCACGGAAAGCTTGGGCGTCCGGTCCCACGGGCATGGAGGCTTACGAACGCATCATCCCTGAGTCCGCTGCCTTGTTGGGCTTTCGACGTTATCTAGTTCTGGAGCTTGGCTACGGCCAGGAAAAAGCGGTTCGCGGCCTGATTCAGGATTCGGGTGGTTGGACGAAACCCCACGTGCGAGCTGACTTGAATAATATTCCACGGGTTCTAGCGGTTTGCAGGAAACGGAATTCTTGATTTCCAGCCGGTCTACCCGCAACATCCTTGTCAGCCACCATTACGCGTACTTTCAGTTAATTGCGTACGGTTCGCTGAGTTCGAAGTCAGCGATCTGCGCCTCAAAAGACTCGCCGCCTTCAGTTCGCATTGTGTACGTGCCTCGCATGAAACCAAAGGCCGTCCGCAAGGGGCACCCGGAGGTGTACTTAAAGGACTGGCCAGGCTCCAGTACCGGTTGCTCACCAACAACGCCGGGGCCTCGAACTTCTTGGACATGACCGTCGCCGTCAGTAATGATCCAGTGGCGATTTAGCAACTGCACCGTTTCGTTGCCCTCATTGCTAATCGTGACAGTGTAGAGAAAGAACCAGTGGTTCTGCTCGGGCATCGACCGCGCCGGGTCGTGCGTCGATTCTACTTGGATATACACACCGCGCGTTGTCGCCTCAGAAACACTCATCGAGCAATGGTCTTTCAGCCGCGCCCCGACTTCAACTTCATAGGCTAGAAGCATCGAGGTGGCCTATGATCAGAAACTCTCAAATCGATTTGCAAGGAGCCTGCTGATGCTGGCCTTCTTACCGAACAAACGGATTGTCTGCACGGCGATGATTCAAATATTACCGTTGTTCCTGGCCGATAGGAACGATGGATTCCTGCCGGTCGCTTGCGTAGTGCATCTGCCCCGAGGAGTTTAAATGGAATGAGAGAGTCGAAAACAATTCCGGTCCTAGTCCTGTATTTTGTTCTCCCTTTTGCCACTGGTGCTTGCGGTGGTGCGACGGATAGCGATGTCGACACCGCTCAGTCTCCCGCCACTTTGGCTACCGGGGGCATTCCAATGTTTCAGGTGGACACAAGCTGGCCGAAGGAGATGCCCAACCTCTGGATACTGGGCTCAGTAACCTCAGTCTTCGTCGACTCCAACGACCACGTCTGGATCACCCACTTGCCGGAGACATTAACCCCCGAGGAGACATCTGCGGCGCAAGATCCGCCGATCGGCGAATGCTGCTTGCCGGCTCCAGTTGTGATCGAGTTCGACGCCGACGGAAACGTCGTGCAGGGGTGGGGTGACCCATCTACACAAGATGTCTCGGAGTTTCCACGTAACGCTCATGGGCTCTTCATTGATCACGAAGATAACGTTTGGATCGGCACCTTTCGTCATCACCGAGTGATGAAATTTACCCGCAGTGGCCAGCTGCTCATGACTATTGGTGAATACGACAACAACAGAGGAAGTAACGACACCAACTTTTTGGGCGGACCAGCAGGCATCTGGGTTGATCCTGAGGATAACGAAGTGTTCATCGCCGACGGTTACCGGAATCGCCGAGTCGTCGTTTACGATGGTGACACGGGCGATTACCTGCGGCATTGGGGCGCCTACGGCGAGGTGCCGGACGACTCATATAGCTATGCCCAGGAGGGTCCAGAAGGTTCCCCGCCACGCCAGTTCTCCACCGTCCACGGCGTGGTGGGGGCGAACGACGGGTTGATTTACGTTGCGGATCGCCGCGGCAACCGCATCCAGGTCTTCCAGCAGAACGGCGAGTTCGTCATGGAGAAGATCATCGCGCCTGAGACGCTGGCGTCAGGATCGGCGTTCGTCATCGCGCTCTCCCCGGATGACAACCAAGAATGGCTGTACCTGGCAGACGGCACCAACCACAAGGTTTGGATTCTCCACCGGGAGGATCTAGAAATCGTTGGCCAGTTCGGCCGGGGTGGCCGCCAAGTGGGCCAGTTCCTCCGTCCCCATGGGATGGGCATCGACTCCCACGGCAACCTCTATGTGGGAGAGGCGTCCACCGGCCGCCGGGTCCAGAAGTTCGCCGTTTCGGCCGTGCGGTAACAGTGGGACCGAAATTGTCTGATGAGTATCGGCGTCGAGCAACGATAACCTAGCCAGCCAAGGCAGTCCTCGGATATTCAACTGCTCCTCACTTGCCCGAGCCCGATCCGTCGTTATTGGTTGACGTTTCGTGCCCTTCCGGGTTCATCACGTAGAGGTCGAGCCAGGCGACCCACCGCGCCCAAAGATCGAGCGTCGTCTCATATGTCGCCGGGCCATGGTCTTCAAACGGGTACTTGTACATCGACGCCGTTTTGCCAAGTACTTCTAGGGCGTGGAACAGCCGATCGGAGTGAATCGGGTGGGTGCCAACGTTGTGGTCGTCCATACCGTGATACATCAGCAGGCTGCCGGACAACCGGTCAGCCTGAAAGAAGGGCGACATCTCGATGTAAAGGTCTTGTGCCTCCCAGAGGTAGCGGCGTTCACTCTGGAAGCCAGCTGGCGTAAGGGAACGGTTGTAGTTGCCATCGCCAGCAATCCCCGCCTTGAAAAACGGCGTTTGTACCATGGCGTTGGCGGTACCGAACGCACCATAGCTGTGACCACCTATTCCGAGACGGCTGCGATCAACCCAACCACGGGCGACAATCTCATCGATGGTCGCTGCCAGCGTGTTGCGCAGGTCGTGGGGATACTCGTCGTTGCGCTGTCCCTCCGGGCCTACGATCGGCACGTCAGGTTCCACAAGGGCATAACCCAGCAACGTCAGGATGCTCATAGATCGCGCTCCGACGTTCGGGAAGCGGTTCTTGTTGAACGTCTGGAAGCCTTCGTCGTAGGCCTCCTGCTCACTGTACTCACGGGGATAGAACCAGAACATCGCAGGCAAACGAGTGCCATCACTGTAGCCAGTCGGCAGGGTCACCGTGACCCGCGACTCGAACCCGTCCGCGCGATTGATCGTGAACCGCTCTCGTCGAGCCGAAGTAATCTCTGGGTGACGGTCCTGGTTGAAGGTTATCTGTGTCTCGGCAGCGGTCTCCAGGTTGATTCGCCACTGGTTCGGCACCATTGTCGCCGATTCGCGCGAAACGATTACTTCGCTAAGGTCATCGTTCAGGGGCGAGCTCATAGTCTCGAACATGTCCGGCGAACTCTGGAAGATGCGCTCCTTGGCACCAGAAAAAATTCCGGCCTTGTCAACAAACGGCCGTGGTGCCTCAGCAAGTGGATCCTCGAAGTACTGAGTCCCGGACAGATACACAAATTGCCCATCTGACGACAAGCGCACGACCCCAGGCTTGGCGCCACCGACGAGTGTTCCCATGTCAGCGGTGCGGTCGTCGGTGTCCTCCTCATAGATTAGGTATTCCTGGCTCGGATCGTCGAGCGAGACCGCATGGACGGTTTCATCGCCACCGTCACGGCGAGTCAGGAACATGAGCCGCCCCGACTCGTCGAAGCGGGCCGATTGGATGCGTTCTTCCGTCTCGTAAATCAACTGAGTATCGTCGTCACCGAATGGGGGCAACCAATACATGACGCGGTCCTGGCGCGGCTCGCTCTCTTTCGATTCTTCTTCGGCTTCCTCTTCCTCGGCATCGTCATCGGCTTCCGGACGCGCCTCAAGTTGCAGGAACACCATCCCCGACCCACCGTCCGTGCGCCAGGCTAGGCCGCGCTTGTCGTCGTCGTTGCGGCCACCACCGCCAGATCGCTGCCCACGCCCACCGCCATTGTTGTCCTGCGCTTGTTCGTTTACGTCTTCCTCATCGATCAACACCAAGGCGTTACCATCCGCATCCCAGATTTCCTCAACCGTGCCGACACTACTAACCGGTACGATGTAAGAAAGGTCGTCCTTGATGGTGGTGACGCGGAAATGTTCACCGTCGGGCGATGCGCTGACCGAACGGATCATTGCCGGGCCACCAATCGGTTCGGCGTCGCCTGAAGCAACGTCGATGCTGGCAAGCTGCCCGGTCGAATAATAGTAGACGACCTCCTTTTCGTAGGGATTCTCAAGAAGGTCAAAATAGGTGCGCAAGCGATTGCGATCAGGGGTCGTCATCCGAACCTTTGGCGTCTCGGGAACCTCGGGCATAGGCGGTTCGGGGCCACGGTTCGCTGGCAAGAGCACCGAGACAATCTGGCTGCCGTCGGCCGTCCAGTTGAAAGACGTAACATGGGTGGCAAGTACAGCAGTGTTAGTAATGCGCCGCGATTGTCCACTCTCAGCGCTAGCGACATAAATATGAGTCGCGTCGTCGAAGTTCGCGAAGAAACCTACTTGCGTGCCATCTGGTGACCACTGCTGTCCTGTCACACGGGCACCGTCGGGGATCTGAATCGTAGTGGCGAGCTGGCCGTCGGCTGTGTAGAGCTCGATGCCGACACTGCTGCGCGTTGTGAAGCGACGGGTACGGTTTGCTCTTGGATCGATCTGGAACTGCCCTAGGTCGTAGTGACGTTTAGCAAACGTCGCGAGCGTCGGAAACCCATCACTAATCATGCGCATAAACATCTGCCCTGTCGGATCCGGGCTCTGTAGGCGCAGGGGTTGGTTCTGTGTTGCCATAACGGCATCAAGGACCTCCGGTGACGGCTCTAGGTAAGCCTCAGTCTTGAGAAGAGCTAGGCGCGGATCTTCCGGCGCCTGTTTCTCGGCGTCCTCTTCCTGTGCGTTGAGCACCACGGACGGAATAAATAGAAAGACTAAAGCTACGAGTCCAATCGAACGAAGAGTGGGCAAATAACAGTGCATATTCCTGCCTCTATTGAATTTACAGGGTGTTTAGGGCTGTCAAATACGTGACGAATCATACAACCCCAGGACAATAGCTTTCCAGGTTTGTCTCTTTCGCTACTGCCGCATCGGGTGCTGTTAACACGGCCAGAACTAGCAAGGCAATCAAGCGGCCTCACATCAATCGCTGTCGCTTAACCATCTAGCCGTGGCATCCCGCGAACAACCCCAGAGTGTTTGATCCATTCTGTGTAGGCGCTCCGTCAAAGACCCGAAGATAATAATCTGGTCCGAGTGGACCTTCCGGCAATCGTCGGTAGCCTACGAGGGCACGCGTTTTCGGGTAAAGGTCAAGCAATGCTTCCGCCTCTATCTCTTCGAGAAGAGTAAGCGCCGTAGCCAAGCCGTCGGCCGTAAATCCGTCAGAAACAACAATGGTTGCGATTCGGCGATGCGTCAAACCGAAGCCGGTTCGAGGGTCTACGGTATGGGAGTAACGAATACCTTCAATCTCAACAAATTGCTCAGTGTCACCAGACGTAGAAATGGCAGCCTCCGCCAAGACAACCTCGCATCCCGCGTGGGGGATTGTTAAGTGCCAGCCAGCTTCCCCGGGAGGGGCTGCACCAACGACGATGTCACCACCAGCCTCCACGAGGGCCTTCGTGACATCGTGGGCCCGCAAGGTGGTGAGTGCTTGGTCAATCACGTAGCCCTTAGCAATCCCACCAAGATCGAGCCTTAGACCTGTACCGGTAATCTGCGCAGTCTGCGCGGTGGCGTCGAGGCGAAGCTTGTCATTTCCAGAAGCATGCATTGCGGAGCGTAGCTCAGCTTCGTTGGGCATCCTTTCGTCACGAATCGCACTCCGCCAAAGCCGGGTCAGTGCCCCGGCCGTGATATCAAACGCTCCCCCTGTCTGGCGGGCTAGCCGCTGGCCTCGATCCAAAACTTCATACAATTCCTGGCTAACTAGGACCGGAGCTTGGCCAACACGCAAAACGAGGCGAGATAGTTCACTATCGTCCCGATAATCACTAAAAATCCAGTCAAGCCGGGCAATTTCCTCGAACGCTGCGCGCGCTGCCTGTCGTGCCTCATCGCGCGTGCCCGCGTAAAGAACGATACGCACTTGCATACCCATGTGAACCTGTCTATACACATAGCGGTCTTCACGGGGTACAACTGGACTTGTTCGAGTTTCCGGCTCCACTTGGCAGCCGGTCGAAAATGAAAGAACTAGAAAAAGGAGAAGAATGGTCTTCCCTGTCAGCATCAGCCCTCGGTTGGCGGTTGTAGCAACCATCTTCTTGGGAATTGTGCCCGGCAACACGTCGCAACTCGAACCATACACCGAGACAATTCCCGGCACGCTAATCACCTTTGATCTGGTCCCAATTCCAGGCGGTTCATTGTCTGTAGCTAATCCTGAAAACTTGGATATCGAACGCATTCTTAAAGTCGACGATATCTGGATCGGCAAGACTGAGGTCACCTGGGAAGAGTACGACGTCTGGCAACTAGGCCTTGACCATGAGCCTGCGAAGCGTCGCCAGATCAACACAGAATCACGGCCCAGTCGTCCTTACGGTGCCCCAGATTGGGGCTTCGGACACTCTGGCTTTGCGACAATTTCGGTAACGGTCCACGCGGCTGAAGAATACGCCCGCTGGTTATCAGAGAAAACGGGCAAGAACTATCGGCTCCCGACGACCGACGAATGGCAATATGCATGCTATCTCGGAATTGGCTCGGCTCCAGTACGAGAAAGGACGACCATGCCAAACTTAAACATTGAGGATCGTGATGCCATTGCCTGGCACTTGGGCAACTCTGACCGTGCCACTCACGCCGTGGCGTCCAAGAAACCCAGCGCTCTTGGCGTCTACGATATGCTAGGCAACGCTGGCGAATGGGGACGGGACAAGGACGGTGCTACAGCGCTGCTTGGCGGTTCATACCAGAACGAGGCAACGAACATACATTGTGGCGCTCGCGCTGAGCAGACTCGTGCTTGGAACTCAACCGACCCGCAGATCCCCAAGAGCACCTGGTGGCTGTCAGACGCTCCCTTCGCGGGGTTCCGTATTATCCGGGACCCGGAGGGCGAAGAAAGCGTACGATAGACGAAAGGATTGCGAGCGCCAATGAACAGGGATAACCCACACCAGATCGAGATCGAATTAATAACAGTGGAGGCACCGATGAAAACCAGCCGAATCACCCGACGTGACGCTATCAAAACAACCGCTGCGGTTACTGCCGGCATCGTTAGTAATCCTCGGTTCGCGTTCGCAGGCGGCCAAAGAGCAACCATGCGAGTCGGCGTCATCGGCTGTGGTGGCCGCGGTACGGGGGCAGCGGCCAATTGTGTTGAGTCCTCAGAGGGAGTCGAGATTGTCTCCATGGGAGACCTGTTCGCTGATCGCCTCGCCTCAAGCCGTCGGCAACTTGCCGATCAGTTAGGCACCGCGTTCAAGGTAAACAATGACACCGCCTTCACCGGCTACGACGCCTTTGAAAACGTACTCGCTACGGACATCGATATGGTGATCTTGGCAACCCCGCCAGCCTTCCGACCACAACACCTTCGCGCGGCCATCGACGCTGGCAAGAACATCTTCACGGAGAAGCCTATTGCTGTCGATCCGATAGGTGTCCGATTGGTTATTGAGGCATCCGAAATAGCAAAGGAGAAGGGTTTGGCAATTGTCTCCGGCACCCAGCGGCGACATCAAGCACCGTATCTAGAAGCCATGAAACGCATCCATGACGGTGCAATCGGTGACGTCGTCGCCGCGCAGGTATTCTGGAACCAAGGTGGCCTATGGAACCGCGAACGCCAGCCCGGCTGGACAGACATGGAATGGCAAGCACGCAACTGGCTGTATTTCACATGGCTGTCGGGAGATCACATCGTTGAACAACACATACATAACATCGATGTTGCCAACTGGGCCATGCAGGGCCATCCAACCAAGGCCGTGGGCGTTGGCGGCCGCCAAGTCAGGGTAGAACCCGAATTCGGCCACATCTTTGATCACTTCGCGATCGAGTTTGAGTATGAGAGCGGGGGCCGGGTTATGAGTATGTGCCGGCAAATCAACGGAACCGCCAACCACGTCGGCGAACATATTGTAGGAACGCGCGGCACGGCGGATCCAGAGCGCTGGATCCGTGGGCAGCAGGCCTGGCAATGGGGTGACACTGAGTACGTAAATCCTTACGTGCAGGAACACACCGACCTAATTGCCAGCATCCGCGCCGGGACACCGCTCAATGAAGGGCGGCGTGTAGCTGAGAGCACACTAACCGCGATTATGGGGCGAGAGGCCGCCTACACTGGCCAAGAAATCACCTGGGATGAGATCTTAAACGCCGAAATGAGCCTCGTTCCTAACGCGTTTCACTTTGGGCCAATGCCAGTGCCAGACGTGGCGGTGCCCGGCATCACAACGCTCGATCGAAACATTTGAGAACCCCGGGGCCGAACCATGAGACGCAGAGACTTCGTAAAGACCACAACCGTCGCCAGCATCGGTGTTGCAACCGGCATTAGTCTCAAACAAGCCGCCAGTGCGACTACACTCGATCGGCATCCCGCAGTTTTGAACCTCAAATCTGCAGCTCAGCAACACCGGTTCAAGCTCGACTACGCCCCCCACTTCGGGATGTTCCGCAACTCTGCCGGCGAAGAGCTTCTTGACCAGATCCGTTTCATGCACGACCAAGGTTTCCGTTCCCTCGAGGACAACAGCATGCGCGAGCGCCCGGCTGGGGAGCAGGAGGCAATCGGTCGTCTGCTCGAGCAACTCGACATGCGCATGGGCGTGTTCGTGGCCAACAGCAACGGCTTCGGGGTGCCGAGTTTCACGAGTGGCAAGGAAGAGCATCGCGCCCAGTTCCTCGCCGATTGCCTCGACTCAGTCGAGGTTGCCCAGCGGGTCAACGCAAAGTGGATGACGGTCGTGATGGGCGATCTGTCACCACGCCTAGAAATCGACTACCAAACCGCCAACGCGATCGAGAGCTTGCGGCGGGCGGCCGAGATCTTTGAGCCCCATGGTTTGATTATGGTGCTCGAACCGCTCAATCCCTACACCGACCACCCCGGAATGTTCCTGTCGAAGATCCCGCATGCGCACATGATTTGTCGCGCCGTGGATTCGCCGTCGTGCAAGATCTTGTTCGACATCTACCACCAGCAGATCACCGAAGGGAACCTGATCCCCAACATTGATATGGCCTGGAACGAGATCGCCTACTTCCAGATTGGCGACACGCCGGGCCGGGACGAGCCAACCACCGGCGAGATCAACTACAAGAACATTTTCCGCCACATCCACCGTAAAGGGTACGATGGCATCCTGGGTATGGAGCACGGCAACTCACGTCGAGGCATCGAGGGAGAACAAGCGGTTATTGATGCCTACGTGGAGGTCGACAACTTCAATTGAATATAATAGCGGCCCCTAAATTCCCCTGAACACCGGAGCACTAATTCGATGAAACGTAACGCCAAACTGGTTATATGGTCGGTGGTCGTTGTTTTCACGGTGACGCTCGTGCTGGCCGCGGGCGCACAAAGCCAACACCAAACCTCGCAGGCAATCGTCACACCCGAAAACCCGATTTGGGTCAATTTGTCAGAGCAGGGTCGTGGCCAACGAGGCGCCCGTGGTTCGGATGGTGCCGATCAGGAGGCAGACGAGCCCAAGGCATACGAAGAAGTCATTACTAACGAGGCAATGACCGACGAGGGCATCTTCGACGTGCATCGTGTGGGCGATGATGTTTACTACGAGATCCCACTCGATGAACTCGACAAGGACTTCCTTTGGGTTGGTCGCATCAAGCGAACGACGCTCGGCGCTGGGTACGGCGGACAACGGACATTTGACCGCGTGATCCAGTGGGAACTGCGCGATGACAAAGTGTTGCTGAAGTTAATCAGCTACGACGTAGTAGCGGACCCCGATGCTCCCGTAGCGCAGGCGGTGGCGGATTCTAATAACCCCGCCATTGCAGAGATTTTCAATGTCGAAACTTACAACCTAGACGGCGATCCGGTGATCGAAGTCACCAACTTGTTCGTCACCGAAACGTCGGAACTCTCGGTGCGTAGCCGCCTTGGCGCGCGCGGCTTTGCCAACGATCGATCGTTTATCGAGAAGGTCGTTGCTTATCCAGAGAACATTAACGTCGAAGTCAGTCAGACTTACACCGCGCCTACTGATACTAGCGGTGGCGGCGGGGGGCGCGGCGGCCGTGCAGCGCGTGGCATGAGCGGCAATAGCGCCACTGTGGTGGTCTCCTACAGCATGGTGAAGCTACCTGAAGAGCCGATGATGCCGCGCCTATTTGACGAGCGGGTCGGTTACTTCAGTGATTCATACATAGACTATAGCCGGCCCGAACATCGAGCCACGACACGAAAATTCATCACTCGTTGGCGGCTTGAGAAGCAGGATCCGAGTGCCGCTATCTCAGACCCAATCAAACCAATTGAGTACTATGTTGATCCGGCAACGCCGAGCGAGTGGGTGCCCTATATGAAGATGGGCATCGAAGATTGGCAGCCAGCGTTTGAGGCCGCGGGTTTTAGTAACGCCATCGTGGCCCGTGAAGCCCCTGCCGACGATCCAGATTGGAGTCCTGAGGACGCTCGTTATTCGGTTATCCGTTGGCTGCCGTCTACAACGGAGAATGCCTCGGGGCCACACGTGCACGACCCGCGCTCCGGAGAAATCCTCGAGTCGGATATTCAGTTCTATCACAATGTCCAAAATCTGGCGAAAAACTGGTACTTCGTCCAAGCCGGGCCACTTGATCCGCGGGCCGCGACACTACCGCTGCCTCAAGAATTAATGGGCGAGTTGCTTCGCTATGTCGTCGCTCATGAAGTCGGCCACACATTGGGCTTCCAGCACAATATGAAGGCAAGTGCGATGTACACGCTCGACCAAGTGCGTGACCCCGCTTGGGTAGCTGAAAACGGCCACACCCCAACTCTAATGGATTATTCGCGGTTCAATTATGTCGCCCAACCGGAAGACGGCATCGCGGCCGAGGACCTAATTCCAAAGATCGGACCGTACGACAAGTGGGCAACGATGTGGGGGTATAAGCCGATTCCGAATGCCAGCACACCGGATGAAGAGCTTCCCACGCTCGACGAGTGGGCGCGTGCCCAGGACGAAACGCCATGGTATCGATTCTCAACAGCACAGGCAGCTGGCTCTGACCCACAAAGTATGACCGAAGCGGTTGGTGACATCGACGCCATTGAGGCTACGACCCTTGGTTTAAGGAACATTGAACGGGTCTCCAATATGTTAATGGCGGCCACCACAACGCAAGATGGCTCTCCTTACGATGAACTCACCGAAGTATATGGACGTTTGCTGGGCCAGTGGCGCGTCGAGATGGGGCACGTCTCCCAATTGATTGGTGGTGTCCTCTCACAGCAGAAACACATCGGGCAGGAAGGCGTTCGTTTCGAGCCAGTGCCAGGCACGATGCAACGCGAGGCCACGATGTTTCTCGTTGAAAACGCTCTGCACACGCCGCGGATGTTTGTGCGACCCGAGCAGCTTCGCCGCATGGAACCAACTGGTGTCATGGATCGCATACGAACCGCCCAGAATTCAATTATGAATTCGATGCTGCAGACCAACAGGCTAAACCGAATAGTCGAGCAGTCGGCGCTTGACCCGGGAGCTTACGCGCCTATCGATTACCTAACTGACGTACGAAACGGGGTATGGAGCGAACTGGCCACCGGAAGCGAAATTGATCCCTTCCGCCGCAATACCCAGCGCGTTTACCTGGATACTGCCAACAACCGTCTCAATGGCGGCTCGACGCCACCTGGCGGGGAGGTGCGCGCCCTGTTACGCGGTGAGCTGCGGACCCTGCGCGACCAGATTTCTACGGCGTTACAAACGGTCACTGACCCCGCAACGCGGTTACATCTAGAAGATTCGATTGACATAATTAATACAACCCTCGATCCGCGGGCCATGCGTGAGCGCTCAACGGCAACCGGCGGTGGTGGGGGTCGAGGCATCACCCAGGAGCTGGCGCCGTCGATCTTTGGTTTTGACTACGATAACGACCCGTTCTTGACTCTGCCGGCAGTCTGCTGGCCGGATTACGTGATCCGCTGAAATCTCTAGGTCAGGACCAGTAATCCGTGGGGCTATTTAAAAAGATGCCAGATGAACGATAGGCGGGTTGAATATTGGCATCGCAACTTGCGCTATCTTGGGATATTGCTGTCCGTCTGGTTTCTTGTCTCGTATGGATTCGGCATCCTACTGGTAGACATTCTCGATAGCGTACGACTCGGCGGCTTTAAGCTTGGATTCTGGTTTGCGCAACAGGGATCAATCTACGTCTTCGTAATTTTGATCTTCATCTACGTCCGCTTGATGAACCGGCTTGACCGCGAGTTCAACGTACACGAAGAAGAAAGCCCAGCATCAGATCCTGGGGGTCCCCGCCCATGACCGTCCAGACTTGGACCTTCATCATGGTCGGCTTGTCATTCGTTCTCTACATCGGCGTAGCCATACGGTCACGCGCCTCTTCGACAGGCGAATTCTACGTCGCCGGTGGCAAAGTGCCTCCGGTAGTCAACGGCATGGCGACTGCAGCTGACTGGATGAGCGCAGCGTCGTTCATTTCGATGGCCGGAATGATTTCCTTCATGGGTCGCGATGGTTCTGTATACCTGATGGGGTGGACCGGTGGCTACGTTCTTCTGGCATTACTGCTAGCGCCGTACCTTCGCAAGTCAGGCAAATTCACCGTTCCCGACTTCATCGGCGATCGCTATTACTCTCAGACAGCCCGCTTCGTAGCTGTCCTGTGCGCAATCTTCGTCTCCTTTACTTACATTGCCGGCCAGATGCGCGGGGTTGGCATTGTGTTCTCGAGATTCCTCGACGTCAGTATCACCAATGGCGTCCTGTTCGGCATGGGAATTGTCTTCTTTTACGCCGTTCTCGGAGGTATGAAGGGGATCACTTACACACAGGTAGCCCAATACTGCGTGTTGATCTTTGCTTATATGGTACCGGCGATCTTCATCTCGTTGTTGCTAACCGACAACGTGCTGCCGCAGTTGGGTTTCGGGTCGCGCCTAGCAGATGGGTCGGGAATGTACCTTCTCGATCGGTTAGACGGACTGTCCGAGGAGCTCGGCTTCGCCGCTTACACAGTCGGACAGAAACAAACAGTGGATGTATTTTTTATCACCCTGGCACTAATGGCAGGAACAGCGGGACTGCCACACGTAATTGTGCGTTTTTATACTGTCCCGAAGGTAGCGGCTGCCCGTAGTTCGGCAGGCTGGGCGCTCGTCTTTATCGCATTGCTGTACACCACGGCGCCAGCAGTTGGGGCCTTCGCACGAACAAACTTCATCACCACTATCTCGGACGCAAAATACGATGAGATGCCTGTCTGGTTCCACAACTGGGAAACCACCGGCCTAATTAGCTATGAAGACCACAATGGCGACGGCCGTGTCCAATACACCGGGCCGAATTCGAGCACCACTAATGAGGTAATCGTCGATCGGGACATCATGGTACTCGCTAACCCTGAGATTGCCGGGCTGCCCGCATGGGTAGTCGGCTTGGTGGCGGCCGGTGGGCTCGCGGCCGCTCTCTCAACCGCTGCAGGGCTCCTGTTAGTCATTTCCACATCGGTGGCACACGACTTATTCAAGAAGGGCCTGCAGCCCGACATCACTGACCAGCAAGAGCTGATCATTGCGCGGGTCTCCGCTGGAATGGCGGTGGGAGTGGCCGCCTACTTCGGGATAAACCCGGTGGGTTTCGTGGCGCAGGTGGTCGCCTTCGCCTTCGGCCTTGCTGCTGCTTCCTTTTTCCCTGCCATCCTCATGGGAATCTTTTCTAAGCGGATGAATAAGGAGGGTGCCATTGCTGGTATGGTGGCCGGCATCGTTTTCACCGCCGTTTACATCACCTGGTTTAAGCTCGTTCATCCGGAGCTTAATAGTGCCGAAAACTGGTTGTTTGGAATCTCTCCCGAGGGAATCGGCGCAGTGGGGATGTTAATTAACTTCGCCATTGCGTTGATAGTCTCGAGGGTCACGGAAGAGCCTCCCAGGCAGGTTCAGGCCCTAGTGGAGGAAATTCGGGTACCCCGTCGCACAGATGAAGTACGCGAAATCTCTGTGTAGGAGATGACACAGGGACGAAATTTTCTCTAGAGAAGAGAGCCTTCGCCAACTTGTCAGTAGTTTGTGGGATTGACCGTCGGCTCGGGAAACTGCGGAAGTCCGCAAACCGGATAGCATGTACCCATGGAAAAGCTACGTATCCAAGGTGGTCGCATGCTTAGCGGTAAGGTGCGGGTGGGAGGGGCCAAGAATGCCGCTCTTCCCGAACTCGTTGCGACGTTGCTAACCGACGAGCAGGTGCGGCTCACAAACGTCCCCGCGGTTCGTGATGTCGCTACGATCATCCGCTTGCTTGAGCATCTCGGGGTCACGATAGAGCGTGATGCCAACGAGACGCGTGCCTGGCTCTCCGCATTCAACGAAACCGAAGCTCCGTATGATCTGGTCAAAACGATGCGCGCTTCTTTCCTCGTTCTTGGTCCGTTGCTTGTTCGTACTGGACGTGCGCGAGTCTCGTTACCGGGAGGTTGCGCAATTGGTGCAAGGCCGGTTGATCAGCACCTGTTAGCACTGGCCCAACTCGGGGCTAATCTGCGGGTTGAAAAAGGCTATGTCATCGCTGAAGCACGGCGTTTACGTGGTTCCGAAGTAACTTTCCCTTCACCCACAGTGGGTGGCACCGAGCATCTGATGCTGGCGGCATCGCTGGCACAGGGGACGACCGTGTTACGTAACGCGGCATGCGAACCTGAAATTGTCGACCTGGCCATTCTACTCAACTTAATGGGCGCGAAAATCGAAGGGGCTGGCTCGGAGACGATCGAGATTCGCGGCGTCTCGGAGCTTGGAGGAGCTGATCACGAGATACTCCCCGACCGGATCGAGGCTGGCACCTACCTTGTCGCGGGTGCGCTGAAGGGGAATCGGCTTGAGATTACGAATTGCCGGCCCGTGCACTTTAAGGCCGTGATCAACAAGGTTCAGGAAATCGGCGCCAATATCGAGCTCGGAGATGACTTTCTGTTTATCAGTGCTTCATCTAATTATCGTGCTAGCAACACTCGCACCGAACCCCACCCTGGGTTCCCTACTGACATGCAAGCTCAGTACATGGCCCTGATGACGCAAGCGGCCGGGTCGACAACAGTAACCGAGACAATCTTCGAGAACCGTTTCATGCATGTGCCCGAGCTCAATCGCATGGGCGCAGACATCACGATCGACGGTCACAGCGCGATCGTCCGTGGCCCGCGGCAACTAGGCGGAGCCAGGGTCATGGCCACGGACCTTAGGGCGTCAGCCTCTCTGGTCCTCGCTGGACTCGTTGCAGAGGGGGAGACCATTATTGACCGTCTTTACCATCTGGACCGGGGCTACGAATCTCTAGTAGAGAAACTTGGCGGTGCCGGCGCGGAGGTCGAGCGTTTCCGGGAGTAGAAAGGGGGGCAGATGTCCGACGATTGCTTGTTCTGTAAAATCGCGGCGGGCGACATTCCCGCAAAGATCATCTATCAAGACGACAACGTGGTCGCTTTCGAGGACATCAGCCCGCAGGCTCCACACCATGTGGTCATCATCCCACAAGAACACATAGCCACGGTCAACGATCTGCAATCGGAGCATACGGCGCTGGTTGGCAAGCTCGTAACCACCGCCAAATCAATAGCAGCAGATTGCGGTTTCGCGGACCAAGGCTATCGACTCGTGATGAACTGCAACGCCGCAGGTGGGCAAACAGTGTTCCATGTTCACCTTCACTTGCTTGGAGGCCGCAGCCTAACCTGGCCCCCAGGTTAAAACCCTATGTCTGATGGTAGAAATCTGATTTTTACGAGGCCAGATTTGTCTAATGACAGAGTTTCTCTCTGTCTCGAAACGCTACGGTAGCATCACCGAATTCCCCCCTTACCCGGGAGAAAACCTCATGCCTTCAGGCTTGACCATTGAAAACCGTGACGGGGTACGTGTGGTTCGAATGGAATTCGGCCACGCCAACGCCATGAACCAGGAAATGCTAGACCACCTAGCGGCCGGACTTACTGATGGCGATCCGCAGCCAACGGTGCTAACCGGCGAAGGCAACGTCTTCTCCGCTGGCCTTGATTTGGTGGCCCTCGACGGCCTCGATCGGGACGGCCTAGAGAAGTTCCTAACTCGTTTTTCAGCAACTATGCTCCAAGTCCTCACAGCGCCTTATCCCCTCGTAGCTGCTGTTAACGGTCACGCCGTTGCAGGCGGCTGCGTGCTGGCACTGGCATGCGACTACCGCGTTGGCACAGAAGGCGAGTTCAAGATCGGCATGACCGAGTTGTCACATGGGTTGCCTCTACCAGCTGTGGCAAGCGAGATCCCACGTGGCACGTTGACGCCCCAGACTTACCGGACAGTGGTCATGAGCGGAGTGCTGATGAAACCCGAGATTGCCAAGCAGGTTGGGATCTTTGACATGGTGAACAAGGACTCTGATAACTGTATTGACCAAGCCTGTATCCTTGCCCAAAAGCATGGCAAATCACCCGAAGCATTTGCTGCTGTCAAGGCCGCAGTGGTTGCTCCGATCGTCAACGCTATCAAGATACTCCGAGAACCGCTCGACCATCGATTTCTGGACATCTGGTTCTCCGAAATAGCCACTACGTCACGCCGTGAAATAATTAAGAGGCTCAAGAGTAAGTAACGATGAAGATCCGGATGAAAATCGTGAGTTTGGCCGGTGTGATTGCGAAAAAAAGAAGCCCCTTGGCCATCTTATGTGGCGGAAGTGAGCTTCGAGACGCGGGCAAGGTGGACGACTAGGCGTACGTTCTCCTGTCAAAACAGACTGGCTCAGGATGAACTCACCACCTACCGACGAAGCCTTGTCAGATGCGCGGTGCGTTGACCTCCTGCTCCTCTACCTCTTGCAGTTCCTCCGTCGTATCGAGAACGACCGTGCCCCAATGGCCACATTCATCGCAGTGCATGACATAGTAGGGGTGGTTTGCCCCGCAATGTTTGCAACGGTAATTGGCCTCCAGCATGTTCGAAGCTTGAATGATTTGGCGAAATCGTTTCGCCGCAGTCTCGTTTTCACCTTGCCGTTCGCTAAGTTTGGCAAGATGGTAAGTAACTGTCGGCGAAAACTCGACTTCCTTCTCAAGATGTTCAAGCTCGGCTTCGGCTTCCTCGATCATCTCCAGCCTCGAATACAATAAAGCTAACCCTAAGCGCGCTGCCCGGCCATCGTCGCCCGTGATTAACTCCATTGACTGATGAAAAGCACGAATTGCCTGCTCCGGATCACCGGCTTCGAAATAGTAAGTGGCAAGTTCGTTCAGTAATTCGAGCGAGTTCGTCGCGGCAATACCCTCGGTCCAAGCGTTGACGGCACCATCAATGTCGCCATCATCGAACCGGGCGCGGCCCTGTAATAAGTAGGCGGGAACAAACTGCGGATCGGCTTTCAGCAAAGAAGCGAAGATCGAAAGCGCCTCCTGACATCCTTCCTTGGTGCCTTCTTCCATGAGCGCACGGCCCTTTTCTAAACGGAGCCCGCGAGCTAAAGCTTCTGCATCCCTTCTCTCGCCTGCGTCACGCAGCAACTTGATGTGTTTCTCCTGTACCTCGAACGCATCGTCCCAGAGACACTGGTCGGCCAGCAGGTCGCGCATACGAGCAAAGAGTTCCGCGTCGCCCTTGGGCTCTGTGGAAAGTCGCTGCTCTAGATGGCCAACGGCCCGAGCGTATTTGCCGAGGACCGTGAAATCACGAGCCAATTCATCGTGTACGTCCCCATCATTGGGCGCAATGCCGCGCGCGCGCATGTGCATCTCGATTGCTTTCTCCATGTTCCCAAGGGCACGCGCCGCATTGCCTCCATAAATCCAGGCACTAAGGCGCTCCGGGTCCTTTTGAAGAACTGTCTCGAAATGCTGCAGCGCGGTTCGATGGTCACCCCGCACTGCGGCGAACAATCCCAACTGGATTAATTCCGTGTCTTCTGCCGTCTTCAAGTCGACACGCTGGCGCCTCCACCGCAGAAACGCCGCCTTGGAAGACAGCACGACCGTATAGAGGAGGGTGCCGAGCACGCCAAGCAATATTGCCAGGAAACCCACCACCCAAAGTGACGTCTGAACTTCATTAGGAGGAAACCCCGGTACACGGAACGTTACCTCGTCCGTGTTGAGAGTTGCCGTCCAGAGGCAAAGCAGTACAGTGCCGAAAACGGCCAGCAACGTCACTAAGTTGCGCATAGACATCTAGGCCTCCTTCCCGTCAGCTGTCGTCTGCTTCTTGCTGCTCCTGGCACTCAATGCACAGTGAAGCCCAAGGAATCGCCTTGAGGCGAGCCAGTGGAATCTTCTGCCCGCAAGATCTGCATTTCTCGTAGGTACCTTCGTCCATCCGGCGCAGCGCTTCTTCAACTTGCAATAGGGTTGCGCGCTCACCGTCGCTAAGGCTGTAGAGAAACTCCTTGCGGTAGCCTTCCGAAGCCTGGTCGGCCAGATCCTGCAGCGGTTCCGCTGTTGCTTCTCGATTCACCGTCTGGGACCGACGATAGGCTTCATTAGCCTCACGCCGTTTAAGTTCGAGTTGCTGGCGAATCTTCTTCTTTTCTGTGGCTCTCATCGAAAATCGAAACCTTCTGTCAGCCTATACACTGGCCGCAACGATAGGGAATCACTATTTAGCGACTGTAGGGCATCCCATGGATAATCGTGAAGGCACGGTAGATCTGCTCAGTCAAAAACAAACGGGCCATATCATGCGGAAGCGTCATGCTGGATAGGCCGAGAAGTAAGTCGGCCTGGTCGCAAACCCCAGAGGCCACACCGGCGGGCCCACCCACCACGAACGCCAGGGTCCGCGCATCATCGTAGCATTGTCGTTGTAGTAATTCTGCGAATTTCTGAGAATCTAGGGACCTGCCCTGCTGATGTAAAACTATAAGGAATAGTGGGCTAAAGGCCTCCAGCCGCCTCAAAATAGTTTTTCCCTCACGCTCACGGCGATGTTCCTCGCTATATTGCCTTCCCGATGGCTCCTCAGAAATGACAACGCACTTGCAAGTGCGCCATCGGCAGATTCGCGATAAATATTCTTCTATTCCTAGACGGGCATACTCCGCAGTGGTTTTCCCGGGCCAGCAAAGGATGATCCCGGGAGGGCTAGTCACCTGGAACTCCAGCAGAAACGTCCCCTGATTCAGTTGCCGGTTCGGCGACAGCTTGACCGTCGCGAAGTAACTCTGCACGCTCGCCTAGCAACACAGGAGCGTCTCTCCAAACCCTCTCAAGTTGATAGAAGCGTCGTGTTTCGGGGGTGAAAACGTTGACGAGGTAATCAACAAAATCAATCAACACCCAGGCCCCCTGCTCATAGCCCTCTGTGTGCAACGGCTTAACATTAGCGGCACGCAGTTTGCCTTTGATGCCGTCGACGAGAGCCTTAACGTGACGGTCACTGCTCCCGGTGCATATCACTAGGAAGTCAGTGAAGCTCGCCAAGTCACGCACGTCGAGGACCAACAAGTCAATTCCCTTCAGGTCTTCGACCGCATCGGCAATGAGAGCAGCGTCGGCAAGCAATTCTAAGTCAAGATGTTTTGTGTCTTTTCCCGTACGAATTTCGTCGGGTTTGCTCAAGAAGCGACCTCCCGAGGCATATCCCCCGATCGATATAGGCCGTTGACCCGGATGTAACGTTCAACTTCATCAGGGACTTTGTAACGGACACTCAATCGGGCAGCGACTCGCTCCCTGATTTCGGTCGATGAGATGTCAATATGCACTGCGTCAGAAAGAAAAACACGCCACTCTCCATTCGGGCATTGCTCCAATTGCCTTTGCGGCAGCGAGTCGCCGTCGCGGAGGTCGACGACGCGATCGCTGACCCACGAAGGCATCTTGGCAACCTCTTCGAAGCCATGCCCCGGGCGGCTCACTACTACGACATGGCAAAGGTCGAGAAACTCTCGATGATCCTTCCAGGTCTCAATATTGACAAAGGCATCAATCCCAGTAACGAACACGATCTGCACTTTATCGCCCATGTCCTCTTGTAGTTCGCGCACAGTATCAATGCTGAAGCTTTTCCCCTTGCGGTTGGCCTCAATCGAGGAAACTGCGAAGCCAGGGTTGTGCAATGTAGCGGCGACAACCATAGCAAAGCGGTGTTTCACCTCAGTGAGGTTGTTGCTGTCCTTGTGCGGCGGTTCGTTGCAAGGCATGAAATACATCTCACCCAGGCCAAATCTCTCCCGGGTTTCTTCCGCCAAGACTAAGTGGCCAAAGTGAGGGGGATCGAAAGTACCCCCGAAAATACCCACTCTTTTAACCGACATACAGTTTCGCTTCCTTTACAGCGTGTCACGCCCGTCAGTCGGCGTCTGTTCGCCAACCCAATTAACAAAATCGGCCAGCCCGACTCCACTGATCGAAGAAATAGTACAAAATGACGCGCCATCGCTTTCGGCAGCAAAGCGTAACGCCTCAATGGTTTTCGCGGGTGGCGACAAGTCTGTCTTGGTAGCCACTACCATGCGTGGTCGTCCCAACAACGTCTCGTTGTAGTGATGCAGCTCGCTGCACAGTGTTTCGTAGTGATCAACAACGTCACCCTCTGGCGGCATTGTTTCGACCAACATAGCCAGAGCCCCGGTTCGCTCGATGTGGCGCAGAAAATTGAGCCCCAACCCTTCGCCCCTATGCGCCCCTTCGATAAGTCCCGGAACATCCGCCAGCACTGCACGCCGATAGCCAGATAATTGGAGGATTCCGAGGTTAGGCTCCAAGGTCGTGAACGGATAAGGCGCCACCTTCCCCTTCGACCCCGTGAGACAACCAAGCAACGTCGTTTTGCCAGCATTGGGGCGTCCAACCAAACCAACATCAGCAATAAGCTTAAGTTCGAGCTGGAGCGCACGGCGCTCCCCCGGGCATCCCGGATCAGCTCGGCGAGGAGCCCGCTCTGTCGAACTCTTGAAACGAGTGTTGCCGCGCCCACCAAAACCGCCTGCAGCGACCAAAACACGTTCTTCCTGCCCTGCAAGGTCTCCAAGTTCTTCACCGGTTTCAACGTCACAAACCATCGTGCCAGGAGGAACGAAAATCTCGCAGTCACTGCCCTTCTTACCGTGTTTGTTGCTGCCTTTCCCTTGGCTACCGTTCTTGGCTTTGAATAGCTGCCTTTCGCGAAGATGGCCTAGATGGGTGTAGCTGCGACCACAAACGAGATGGACCGAGCCGCCATCACCACCGTCACCACCATTGGGGCCGCCAAGGGGGACGTACTTCTCGCGCCGAAATGAAATACATCCTCGGCCACCGTCACCCGCCTGGACCCGAATTTGTACCAGGTCACGGAACATGATCGATTTTCTGGAGGACTCGCTTACGCACTAAAGATGCTATGCGAGTAAAAGACAAATGGTCAGCAGGAGAATGGCGCTATTGGGGCAAAACCGAAACGAACTTGCCTCGTCTGCCTTTATCCTCGAAAGTGACGACTCCATCGGCGGTTGCGAACAGGCTGTCGTCGCTACCGCGGCCGACGTTTTGCCCCGGCTTAATACGAGTTCCACGCTGTCGGATGATGATCGACCCACCGGTAACCAGCTGGCCACCGTAGCGCTTAACGCCAAGTCGCTGGGCATTACTATCACGGCCGTTACGGCTACTACCTTGACCTTTTTTGTGTGCCATTATTCTGTCCTCAGGAAACGACAATCTTGTCGATGCGCAAGGCAGTGTAACCCTGACGATGACCTATCTTGCGCCGGTATCCCTTGCGGCGCTTTTTCTTGAAGGCAATTACCTTGCGGCCGCGCCCTTCGTCAACCACGGTGCCCTTAACACTCGCACCAGCAATGGTCGGGTCACCCACATGGATATTCTTTCCGTCCGCAACGAAGTGGACCTCTGAGATAGACACTTCATCGCCTACCGGGCTGGCAAGATGCTCGATACGCACAACCTCTCCTTCGCTGACCCGGTATTGTTTCCCGCCTGTTTCAATAACTGCGTACATCTTCCTGAGCCTTAGGAAAAGGGGTGGGGATGACTAGGTAATTGTACGGTCTCCGAACCCTTTGCAGCAAGCCATCTAAACTGGCTCAGCCGCAGAGTTTGACGATGTTTTGAGGCCATCAAGGTCCTCTTCTCAACGTTCACATCGAACTCGGAGAGTCAGTGAAACACGTGTCGAAAAATCGTTGGTCTCAACAAATGCCTGCGCCCTAAAATCTCGGCCCAATGTAGAAATCGAAACGCGGGCGACCGATAAACTCTTTCCCGTTAAAATGCTGTGATATGTAAAAGTTCATCGGCATCGGTCCGAAATCGATCGAAACTCCACCGCCAAACGACGCCAGAACGTCTTTTAATCGCCCATCTTCAGCGAAGACAAACTCCATGCCGTCGAACCACGCACCGCCCATATCAAGGAAGAATAACCCGCGGATATCGCTGATCGCCATCATTCCAGCACGAAGCTCGTCTATGAACGGCCACCGGTACTCGAGATTCATAAACCAGGCATGGTTACCGGAGAATTGCAGCCAATCGTAACCGCGCAACTGGTTCAATCCACCCATGAAAAACACGTTGGGAGTTTCCCCCTGGCTCCAGGCCAGCCAGCTGCGCCAGGCGATGATGTTGCGCTCCGTTATGGGAAAATACATGCGGTGATCGACTACCCACTCTCTATAGTCAAGTTCGGCGAGATTCGGTGGTGCGTAACGAAAATCTACGCGGCTCCTCCAGCCTCCAAAAGGACCAAACTCCCGGAAGCGCGCTTTGTCCGCAATCAGTGAGACGCCCAACGGCATGGACCGCCCACTCGGGTATGCACTACCGACAATAAAGTCACCGCCTGTTGTTTCAAGTCGGTTAGCAAACATGTACTTCGAATTGTAGTAACCGGCCGAGAGTTCGACGCGAAGATCTCGAGTCAGCGGATACGAAGCGAAAATCTCGACCCCATCAAGCTCGAAAAAACTCTCCCGATCAAAGTCATTAAGATTGTTGACGTCTTGTGTGAAGAAAAACAGCCTCTGGTGCGTCCCCGAAACACCCCAATTAAGCCGCCTTCTTTGATTGAAATACATCCCTTGTAGGTTGCGTTGTCTGGACGCCGATCCGAACACTCCTACAATCCGATGGTTCCCCATAAGATCAGACACCTCGATCGACATAGCTGCCAACGCGGTCCCAACACCACCATAACGTCCATACCCACCAGCGACGTTGACGTTGGAAATGTGCCAGCCTGCGGATGGCGACTGGCTGACGTTGCTCTGGTCGAGTTGAACAGACGCCGCATCGGCCATCTCCTGCTCGATTGCCGCTAGAGCTTCATCGGGAAGAGCTTCGTCATCGGCAAGATAAGTCTCAAGCGACTCGGAAGGGATGTCCATCAAGTAAAGCTCGTAACGCCCGTCACCGTAGTTGCTAAACAGCAGATCGCCCTTCGCGCTAGCATTTTGTGGCAAAGGCTGCGGGAAAAAAGAACCACCGAGTATGTCAGTGTGCTTCTCCACCTGGCCAGTGGCTAGAGCCATGGAGTAGAGGTTGTACTTCCCGGTGCGATCCGAGGCAAAAAATAGGCGGGTGCCGTCCCGAGAAAATGCTGGTTGAGTGTCGTTGCTCAGTCCGAAGGTTAGCTGCACGCGCTGCTGCGGCCGTGACAAATCGACCATGAAGAGTTTTTTATAACCGAGCGCGTGGCTAGTAAACACCAGGATGCGACCGTCCGGGGACCACACAGGAGCGTAATCGTAGACTTCATCCTGGGTGACGTTAAGCAACTGGTCGTTGCTCGGGTCGTAGATCCAGATATCGCGGACACCATTTAGATGCGCCCCAAAGGCTACCCGGCCGTCTGGGCCTATGTCAGGCGACATCGCCTGGTCGAGGTCGTCGAGCTTTTTCTTCCAGTCGACTTCCCCATCATCGGAATCAATAGCGTACAAAGTGCGCGTTGGTGGCGTCCGGCCAAAGAAAGCTACTTGGGTACCATTCGGAGACCATGACATGTCAGCACCTGAACGGTAGCCAACCGTCAAGCCCTGGGCAATGAGATATTCATAGTCACCGTTGACGCCATCGGTTAGGTTCTCGAGGGCTTCTCCGGTATCCATATCGAAGCGCATGATGTCGAGCTTGAGTAATTTGCGATCGAGAGAAATGGCAACAAACTCGTCGCCTTCCGGTGACACTGCAGGAGAAAAGGCCGCCGGGCGATCCTCGTTCTCCATGTGGCTGAAGATCCCTATGCCGAAATCGTCGGCCTCGTCGTCTTCGAGAACATTCGGGAGGTACTTGCTGCGCAGATAGTCGCGGAACTTCTCATTGAACTCCGCCGCGTTGACGTTAAAAGCGCGCTCGATGCCGCGGTCGATATCCTGTCCAAGATCGCGGCGGACCTCACCCATGAAGATTCGTACCCCGTCTTCGCCATATTGCTCGGCGATATAGTCGTAAACCACTTGGCCGAGGACATAGTCAACAAAGTAACCGCTGTTGGACGTCATCTGATTGATCGTCGGGATCTGGTCCATCAGTACGACGTCGCGCAACATCATCTCGTCGAGTGACGTGAGATTGTCAGCGGTGTGCTCCGCGAGTCCCTCCATAACCCATGTCGGAGGTGACATCCGCAGATTGCGACCTAAATCACCACCATAGAAAAAATCGTATTCGAAGATATGGGTGATCTCGTGGACAAGTAACTTGAGAAGTTCGTCTGGCGGATCATCAACTGGTAAAACCAATCGATTGATAGTCGGCTCCGCGAACGCCGCCACCCCCTCGGGGAGGAAATACGGGAAAATGTGAGTTTGCTCAAATTCGGCATGCGTCTGGTAGTAAACAATCGGGGTACGCTTCGACAAGTCGTGGTTTAAGAGCCGGCGGAGTCTCTGGTAAGCCTCCTCGGAAAAGGCGACAACTTCGTCGAGTTGAGCCTCTTCTTCCTGGTAGTACATGATGTCGAAGTGTGGAGCCTTGTAGACCCAAAAATCGAACTGGTCATAGGTAACCTTGTTCTTGCCGTAACTTGTGTTGTAACCAGTCTGGCGCATCTGCATTTGAATGGCTCGGCCAGTGCCCTTCTTGATAATCGAGCCACTCTTCTGCGCGGCCTCGGTCTCGTCCACTTGTTGCGCGTACACCGGCGCCATGGTGGCAAAGGTCAGAACAAGAGCCACGATCATGGCGGTCGCCATCAATCCTTTTCGCATTCCACGTTTCCCCGTCGGCCGTGAGCAAATCTTCATTGGGCCCCTCCCTAGAAAATTAATACGCGCTTTTGCTCGACACGTTTGGGCGTGATCGCGTCGAGTAGTTGCGGCAAGAGTTCTTCGAGCGTCTCGACATACATATCATCCGCCGGGATGTCATCGCCGGCAGCAAATTCTCGGCTGCTTTGGAGGTCCCCTTCCTTAATCATCGATCCATCGTCGCCACGCAGCAAGACAAAGCGAAGGCTGACATCGTATTTCACGAGGTTGCGGAAGCGTGTCACCTCAGTGACCTCACCGTTAGGGGCTCGGATATTCTCCGAAACCAATCGTGACGCACTGGTGCTTTCGAGCCCGATACGGCCGGTGAAGATTAGGTCAGCACCACTCTCCTCGCCGATTTGCCTCCACATCTCGGTATCTTTGAGAGGATCTGCAGTAGTGGAAGTGATACCTCCCGGCACATCGACTGCCTGCAAGAAGCTACGTTGTACAATCCGACGCCGGAAATAAGCAACGGCACGCGGCCCAACCGGTACCGGAGCATCCGGGGTTGTAACAATAAACGGGCCAACGAGGATGCGTTCAAAATCAGCTAGGTCGCGGCCTTCGCCATCGGGAACCGAGATGGTCACGGACATTGCCCGATTATGGCGCTCCCTCTCATCACGAGAAACACTAAATTCTGACTCCGGAACACCCTCTACAACCTCGGAAATTCGCGCATCCTGGAATTTCTTCAAATTGCCGAGTACATCTGTACGCCCCGTCCCGATGGCATGCTGAAGGGCCCGTCGGTAGTATTCGTCGGCATCGTCATAATCGCCATCACGCTCGAACATCACGGCGAGGTTATTGTAGCCACAGGAGATTGCCGGATCGATCGCAATCGACTTCAACCAACGAAATTCTGCCTCCTGCCAACGTCCAGCATCAGCTGCACGAACACCATCTTCACACTGGTCGTAAGCCTCGTCTGTATCCTGAGCCAGGGCCGCCGCGGGAACGACCAGTGACATCATGACCACAAATACAGCGATGGCTGATCTTAAAGGCATCAATAGCAATCCCTCGTTGGAAGCAATATTGCCTGGGGGGGGTTAACGGGGACCCGAGCCAAGGTATAAGACAACCTGATTGTACTGACGTGCCTGTTTCTGCCGCAACCTGTACAGAATATCCTTGTTGCGATCATTGCATCCGTGTCTAACGCGTCAAAGGGTTACAGGCTCACAGGATAACTGCCTTGCAAAGTAAAGTCCTGCGTAGAAACTGCCCCGAAAACTACTGGGTGCTCACAGTGAAACAGTTAGACCATGTGCTACTGTGCTTCACGTTTTGGCAACAGCAAACGATGTATTTAAGATAGCGTGATACCCAGGTGTTGGCACCTGCCCCTCACTTTTAAGTGATACCAGGTGCCAATAACCAACAAAGGGGACAGTAATGGGTAAGTCACTCGTCATCGTCGAATCAGAGGCGAAGACGTCAACAATCAAGCGCTACCTCGGGGAAGACTTCGACGTCATGGCAACGCACGGACACGTGCGCGACCTGTCGAAGGAAGGTGACCGGCAGTTCGGCGTCGATATCGAAAATGGTTTTGCCCCCATCTGGAAAGTCGACGAAGACAAAAAAGCGGTCGTCAAAGAGCTAAAGCAAGCCGCGAAGGGCGTCGAAGCCAACGGC
>PVBE011186995.1_pt1 | contig 37545 bp, 34 predicted proteins | sample 1631181 | NCBI WGS metagenome assembly PVBE01 (sample SAMN08397723, study PRJNA350692) | Marine metagenome, whole genome shotgun sequencing project. | isolation source: water | place: Pacific Ocean | collected 2012-04
GGATGTTATAAAGGGGGAACCTGTAAATTGCTTTAGTTATGTAAGCAACGGGTAAACCCAACATGCAACTAACACCAATCGCCGCCAATCAGACTCAGTTAAATCTCAACGACGGCACACAAGTTTTCTTCAGTTACAGAACACCAGTTGCCGCAAAGTTGCCTAATTATGATTACATAAGGACTGCAACTAAGTGGAGTTCAACAACAACTAGGCACATCAATAAGTGGTTAGATGGTGTTATTGCTGAGACTGTAGATCAAAAAATTCTTGATAACCTAGTGGCATAATTGCCCTAGGTTATTTTTCTATCTATTCTACGCACTTCTTTATCATGAACACAACTATTCGCTACTGGTTTAATGATACTCCACAGTGCAAGTATATGGCACTAAGTTCATATCAACAGGCACTAAAAATCATTGAATTGTTTAAGCAAATCCAAGTAAAAGCGGAGGTAGTTATCAAATGAGTACTACACAATATGCCTGGGGTGAGGAAGAAACAGCAGGAATTCCTCACACTGATATTAAACTAACAACAGATGAATATGAGGAGTTAATACAACAAACCATGGAAAAGATGAAAGAATATAGTGATGATGAGACCTCAAGATTTTACAGTAAACTATTAGGTAAACTCCTTATTCTTGCAAACCAATGACTAAACTAACACCACAAGATTACCTATCCATTATTGAACTAATCAAGGACAACTTTGATACCAGTGAAGATAACCAAGTGGTAGAACATTGGGATGTAATTGTTGAGAAGTTATATGAAGAAGTTAATGCCCATGCTTATTACTCAAACCACAATCTTTAGGAGATCAAATGAACATTAGTATTCGCTACATTCCTGTTATTTTGTCTGGTTTAGTTGTTATCATTGGACTCAATGCACTTCTTATCATCAGAGATAACAAAATGTGGGACAAACTAGACCAAAGAAATGCACAAATTGAACACCTAATTGAGGAGACAAACTAATGACCAAGAAAACACAATTAGAAAAGGACATTGCATTTTGTATTGATGATTGCGGAATGACTGATGAACAAATAGGTGAAATGTTGAGGACATGTGAACAATTAGGTGGCATCAGTTGTGAATACTTTGCAGAAGAATTTGTATTCTGTGATGATAAAGATGCCATTGAAAGATACCATGATGATGAATATTTAAAAATCAAATGGACTTTAGAATAAAGTTACTCACCTCTAAAGTGTACCTATAGTATGAATAACATCAAAACTTTCCAAACATACACCCTGACCTCAGATCAGGATGCCATTCTTGTTCAAATGCTTTCTTATTTCTCTGAAATGGGTTTACCTGAAGACTGGGATTCAGAAGCATTTGAATCACTCTTTCAAGAGGTATATGACCCTAAGTAAGGGTCATTTTTTCTACCTTATTCATTCTACTGATTGTGTCAATTATGTCCACACTACAAAATGAAATGATTCTAGAGAATCTTTATGAAGAAGTTGTTACTGAACTGAAGGATAATGACACTTATGCTTTATATGCTGAATGGGAAATCCTTCAGTTAGTTCAACAACTATTTGAAGATATGTCCTAAGGGATATATCTTTTTTATTACCCAATTGTAATTCCTAAAATGACAACAACCACACAACCAATTCCATCTATTATGTTAATGGATGATGCACAACTAAGTGTAACTGAACTAGTAGAAAAGTGGTCTTGTCAGTTAATACAAGCACTACAATTTGATTATGATAATGAATATCCAAGTAACGGTAATTATCATTTTATGTTGACAACAGGAAGGAAATATCATAAGATAGTTAATGATAACGGAGGGGGTGTACATTGCTTTATAGATAAACAAACTGGTGAGGTTTATAAACCTGCTAGTTATAACAAACCTGCTAAACATGTGAGATATGATATGAGAATAATTGAAGAGCGAAATATAATGCTTTCCCAAGCAGATTGGGCAGGTAGTTATCTTTATCTAAGAGGTTAATTAAAGATGCAACATTACACTGATCCTAAACTTTATGATGAGATAGTGAAAGATTGGGAGTATAGATTCCCTAAGTTTAATATCAACAATTACCCCAAACCTCCGGAGCAACAATCTAAACAATACCAACATAATCCTTCTACTAATGAACTAAAACCAAAACCCAAATTCCCACCCGATAAGTAACATGATGTATGCCATCTTTGTAGATCTAACTGAAGCAATAGAGGATATCTATCCTGGTTTAAGTATTAGTGAGGTTGAAACTATTGCTAAGGATATACATCAATCCTGGGATTACTCATCCATTTATGATGAAGTAGTAGAGCAAATTGATGTGGTTGCTAATAACAATCAAATCGCTTTAGAAGGCAAAGATGGTATACAAACCCAAGAAATCTATGATGACCAAAATGATCCTTATGGGGGATATTAACAGTACTAATAATATTACTCACCTCTAAACTGTACCTATAATACCAACACCCAACAGAACAAATTGAATCATCCTATTTGTCATTTAAGAGATGCACAGTTAGATGAAAAGTTACAAGCACAATTAGCACCATTCATTAATGCTTATAGACCACATGATTCACCCCCTTTATTATCAGATTTAAGAAGGGAATTACTCTATGAAAAGAAACAATCAAGACCCTTATCTTTTAAAGCAATCTGTAAACAAACCAAAGCATTTTAAATGACTGAAACTAACACTCAAGGATATCAACAAGTTGATAACTATGCCTCACAAGTAGATCACTTAGTTAACACCATGAACACATCACAAACTAACAATCAAGACTATGAAGATTATAAGGAAAGAGTAAAACAAGAAGGACTTAATACTAATGAAAACTTATCAGAAACTATCCTACAGATAGGGTTTAAAATAGATCAACAACTAGGTGTTATTATCAATAAGTTAGATACATTTTTAGAAGACTATGTATAGCACTCAGTAACACTGTAAACCAAGATTGGAGACTCATTTCATTCATCTCCAACCCCTTAATCTCCACCCAGTTTTATTATGTTTTCCTCCTCTCATCTTACCTTAATTCTGCATAGTATACAGAGAGGTTTAGCGCTCATTTTTTATAACCCAGGTCATCAAATCATAGATGATTATGATAACATAAGAACACAGACTACAAGCACTAAAATGTTACAATTGATACTGATAATACTGGGTAAAACTGTTAAATTCATTTATAAAGGTGTTTTTAAATGTATATCAGTTGTTTATAAGTTTTCCACAATGTTGTTGAAAAAGGGGTGTAATACTGTGGATAAAGTATCATTTAACCCTGTGGAAATGTGGAAAACTAATGTACATATAGGAAGGGAAAGTACCTGTGGAAAACTGTATAGAATGCCTTGGAGAATAGGTGTGGAAAAGCATCATATTTGTAGTGATGTTAGGGAGCAAAGTATAACACTTTCTCCCCTAAATGTCAAGACCTTTCTTAACATTTATATACCCTTATTTCTTTTTCCACAGTATAACTTTGTTTATACACATACCTGTGGAAAAGTATCACAAACAGTTACAGCACTAAGTGATACTAACTGGTGCCTGTGGAAAACTATAACAAACTAGAACCAGTTTAGGTTCAGTTATTGTTAGTCACCTGTAAAGTGTACCTATAACATAAGGACACAATCCCCCTTGACAATAGTAACATACTGATGGTAGAATATACAGTATAATTCTATAGACCTGGGAAGTCTTAAAAAGCACCACTATGTAACACAAACCATTTTGGTCTTAATTATGTCTAACTCTGACACACAGTTTGTATCAAGAACCTTTGCAGAATTCCTTCTAGATAATGCAAACAATGGTAATGAAATCCTTGCTGTTCTAGATGATATCTCCGAGGTCACAGATACCATTCTGTAAGTTACACAAACCAGCACACACAGTTACTAACATTATGCCTACCGTACTTACCCGCCTTGCAGATGCACAAACCTCAACAGAAGTTCTAGAGGTTCTTAACACTATCTCTACCCCTAATATGGGTGAGGATAGTATTAGTTTCCATGCACAATCTAGTGGTGCTAGTGTAACATCTGGGTTTGCAGCAGTTAATAACGCTGTGGTTTTCTAACTTGTGAATGCACAGTGATACTTAGTGGGGGGTTATTCCCCCTCTTAAGTATTGTGAATAGGACAGTATGTTTAGTCCTAAGTGATGCCTAAAGGGGGCGCGTTGCCCGACCCTAAACGAAAAAAAGTAAACATCCCTAACCTACAAAAGTGGGTACATGCTAGATCATTAAATCAAACTCATGAAAAAATTTCCAGTGGTAAAAAATGACCCCTATTGGAATTTTTGGAGGGTCATCTTTGCAGGACTAATAGTCAATGGAAGTCTATTGGTTGTTCTTTGGCGTTTTATTAAGTTTCCATTTTTTATTTTAGTAGGTGCTGGTGCAGTTGCTTTAGTGAATATGGCGCCATACATTCCAGGGTCTGTATTATTAGGTATGGGTATTATAGGTATGATCATATATAATGTGACGAGGTCAACCAAGTCATGATAAAAAATCCCCCAGAAAAAATTGAGACTGAAAAGGTCTTTCACATCTATGCAAAAAATAAGTGTCTTTATCATAATCTAGATCTGGAAGATTTTCAAGAGAAATGGGAAATGCTGAATGTTATGGTTGGTTTACTAAAGACTGATTACCAAGTAGAAGATTTAGATTATACTGCAGTAGAAGAAACTCCCACTAATGGTGAGGAGTCGTCCTATTAAATGGACAAATATATTTTTTTAAAAAGAAAGGCATTAAACTTAGATGAATGTGAACATATCATTTCTTATTTTAAAAAGAGTAATACATCTGGATGGAACGTTGGAGAAAAGAGAGTAGAGAAAGAATTAGGAAGAACCTGTGTGAGTGGGTCTTTACAACTACCTTATTTTGATAGTTTAAAACAAGTTCTTCATCATACTATAGATGAATATGTTAACATAAAACATAAGTTTTTACATAATCTAGATTTCTTTTGTATTGAGGAAGGTTTTAATATTCAATGGTCCGAACCTGGAGAAGGGTATTTCATGGAACATTGTGAATATGGAAATCAAGAATATAAATTGAAAAGAATATTAGCATGGATGATTTATTTGAACGACATAAAGTATAAAGGTGGTACTTGTTGGCCTCAACAGAACTTTACTTCTAAACCTAGAGCAGGTGATTTATATGTTTGGCCTGCAAGTTGGACTCATAGTCATTATGGCGTTTCTGCACCTAAAGAAACTAAAATATTAACAACAGGATGGGTATCCTTCCCCTAGTACTTGACATTGACAATCACTAAATAAACTGATATAATATGATGAAATGGAGAGCATTATTTCATGGCTAAAGGATTTACTGTAAAAGCAAAATCTCCCTCACAAATTAAAGGTAATAAACAAGAAAAACCTGAATGGGATATTGATGCTATTAAAGCAAGGATGAGGGGTAAGACAATAGTATTCTGTCTACCTGGTAGAGGAGTCTCCTATGTCTTTTTAAAGAACTTTGTTCAACTGTGCTTTGATATGGTACAGAATGGAATGAGTATTCAGATTAGTCAGGATTACTCTTCTATGGTTAACTTTGCACGTTGTAAGTGTTTAGGTGCAAATGTATTAAGAGGACCAGATCAGATTCCCTGGGATGGTAAACTGAAGTATGATTGGCAACTTTGGATTGATAGTGATATTGTATTCACATCTGAGAAGTTCTGGCAACTATGCGATGTAGCATTCCCTGCTGAAGCAGTTAATGAAGATGGTTCTGTTGATGCATCTAAGAAGCATCCTATCTCTGCTGGATGGTATTCTACTGAAGATGGAAGAACTACTTCTGTTGCACACTGGTTAGATGAAGACGACTTCCGTAGTAATGGTGGCGTTATGAATCATGAGATGGTTGATGGTATTTCTAAGAGGAAGAAGCCTTTCACTGTTGATTACACTGGTTTTGGTTGGGTTATGATTGAACATGGTGTATTTGAAAATACAGAGATGAAGTATCCTTGGTTTGCTCCTAAGATGCAAGTCTTTGAATCTGGTGCTGTACAGGATATGTGTGGGGAAGATGTTTCCTTCTGCTTAGATGCAATTGATGCTGGATATGAAATCTGGTGTGATCCTAGAATCAGAGTTGGTCATGAAAAGCAAAGAGTTATCTAATAATGCATTATGGGACCTCGTTGCTGAGGTCCTTACTATACTCTCTAATAGAGATAAGGTAGATTATAGGGTAAAAGCAACAGATGAGTCTGTTGAAAGGAAAGTTCATTGTTATATTGATGAAAAAGAAGTAGATTGCGATACTTGGCATACCTTAACACAAGAAAATCCACTTTATGATCAGTAATTATGGCGAAAGTTAAAAAAGGACTACTAGGAACTTCAGATTATATTGATTCTACACCCAAAAAGACCCGTCAGGGTCAAGGGAATCATACAAAGTATGCTGCAACTAGTAGAAATAATGCTAAAAAGAGGTCTAGAGGACAAGGAAGATGACTGTAAGGTTACCTGAATGGTTTCGTAAGGAAATTAAGTCCATTGTTAGAGAAGCAATGGATGAATGGACTCAAGAATGTTCATATTTAACTCAAAATGAAGGTAAAGGAAGGTATTATTGTTCCAAACAGGATTGTGAAGGGGTAGAATTCAATGATAATTAATACTTTTACAGCAATTTACAGTTGGTGCATCTGTTGTAATTGCTTATTTTTTGGCGAAATAAGGTTTTTTTGAAAAAAATCGACTTTCTTTAAAAAAATCCCGGAAAAACTCTCGGTTTTAAATTCAAAACAAGTATCTATGGTAAATAATAATGTTCGATGTGGTAAAAAATGACTGAAATTAGACACGATTTAGAACATGAGGTTTACCTTGACCCTAAAGATGGCAAGGAACACATAAATCATGGTAAAATGGAGTATAGTAAGGCTGATTTAGAGTCTGCTCATGCTTATTATGATGAATATCATAAGAATGATGTGGTTGAAACTAATGATGGTAAAATTAATGACTATCATACAAGACATCAGGACCAACATCTAGAAGTTTATTGTGATAATCATCCAGATGCCGAAGAATGTAGAGTCTACGACGAGTAAAACCATGGAAAACGATTTTTTAGACAACCTAGGAAACCATCAACATCAGAAAATGTTGAGGGAAATAGCAAACGATAATGCTACTCCTAAGAAAAAAAGGACATCTATACATAATGATCTGTATACGATAGATGAAGAAGATGATGGATTAGACTATGATACAGACAGTATGACATTAAATGAATTTTAGTGACTAAATAAGGTAGAATTCTTGTATCAATAGAGTGCCTGTACAAAGGGTTAGTAAGTCATTTAAAGATATTAGTGCCACTTTTCAGATTAATCCCCTGAATAGAGACCTTATTCAGCTTAAAAATGCTAATGCTATTGCAAGATCTATTCGTAATCTTATATTAACAGTACCAGGCGAACGTCCTTTTAACCCAATATTGGGTTCAGGGGTGCCTAATTTGCTATTTGAAACACTGGATAAGTTAACTGCCTCTACTATTAGGTCAGAAATTATCAATACGATAGAAAATTTTGAACCTAGAGTAGAACTTAATGAAGTTTTTGTGAAAGAAAATCCAGATGACAATCAATTTGATGTACAAATTCAATACTACATTGTTGGCATTGATGTACCACCACAAGAACTCTCATTCGCACTAGAACCCACTAGATAAATGCCACTAGTTAATTTCAGTAATATCGATTTTGATGAGATTAAAGTCTCTATAAGAGACTATTTGAAGGCGAACAGCAATTTTACTGATTATGATTTTGAAGGATCGAACCTATCTACAATAATAGACACTCTTGCCTATAATACCTATATCTCCTCTTATAATGCCAATATGGTATCTAATGAGGTATTCATTGATAGTGCCACCTTGAGGGAGAACGTGGTGTCTCTGGCAAGGAATATAGGATATGTACCTAGAGCAAGGAAAGCAGCAAGTGCTACTATATCTTTTGAAGTAGATGTTTCTGGTGAAAATGTTTCTACTATAACTTTACAACCAGGAATTGTTGCTACCTCTAGTTTGCTATTTGGAAAGCAAGCTTTTGTATTTTCAGTATTAGAAGAGACTAAAGTTACTGTAAACTCAGACGGAATTGCAGTTTTTAATAATGTTCCTATATGGGAAGGTACTTATGTCAAACAAGATTTCACAGTTAGCTCAAGAACACCAGATCAAAGATATAAATTAACCAATACTGGTATTGATACTAGTCTTCTCAAGATAATTGTTAAGAGAGATGAGAATTCTAGTCTTTCTAGGACATTTAGGCAATTTAGTAGTTTACATGATGTCACTTCTGCTACGCCAATCTATTTTCTTCAAGAAATAGAGAATGAAAGGTATGAATTACTCTTTGGTGATGGAATTTTTGGAATGAAATTGGATGAAGAGTCTTTATCCTATGTTGAAGCTACTTATATTGTCTCTAGTGGTGAATTAGGCAACAATATTTCAGAATTTTCCTTTGCTGGACAGTTATTAGACCAAAATGATACTGCCATTACTACTGGAATATCTGTTATTAGCACAGAAATAGCTTCTTATGGTGGATCATCTATAGAAAGTGTAGAATCTGTTAAAAAGTACGCTACTCAGATCTTCTCCTCTCAAAATAGGGCGGTTACTTCTTCTGATTATGAAGCAATTATCCCTCAAATCTATCCTGAAGCAGAATCTGTCTCTGCCTTTGGTGGTGAGGATCTAAGTCCTCCAAAATATGGAAAAGTTTTTGTAAGTATTAAACCATATAATGGAACGCACCTTTCTAGTTCCATTAAGAGAAGTATAACTAATGATTTGAAGAAATATTCTGTTGCTGGAATTGTTCCAGAGATTATTGATTTAAAATACTTATGGATAGAGTCTCAATCTAGTGTTTATTATAATACAAACTTAGCACCTAGTGCTTCTTATGTTAAATCTATTGTTTTGAGCAATATTTTAAACTACTCCAAATCTTCTCAGTTAAATAAGTTTGGTGGAAGGTTCAAATACAGCAAATACCAAAAAATTATTGATGATAGTCATGAATCTGTGACTTCTAATATCACTAGTGTTGATATGAGAAGAGATCTTGAAGCTTCTTTGGGTAATTTTGCTGAATATGAAATATGTTATGGTAATCGCTTCTATATTAAGAACCATGGTAAACCTCCAGTAATGGATAACATGGTTATTGGTTATAATATTAGATCTTCTGGGTTTAAAGTAAGTGGAGTAAGTAATACTGTGTATTTGGGAGATATTCCTAATCCAGATCTTAAAACAGGATCAGTATTACTCTTTAAATTGAATTCACCCACAGAGGTTGTAATTGTTAAAAAAGCAGTTGGGACCGTAGATTATGTTAAAGGTGAAATTAAGTTGAATGCCATCAAGATTATCTCTACAGAAGTAAATCGTGGAGCACCTTTGATTGAGATATCTGCCACACCTTATTCCAATGATGTTATCGGATTACAGGACCTTTATTTGCAGATAGATATGAGTAATGTGGATGTTGCTATGGTTGATGACAGAATTTCTTCAGGAAATGATAGTTCTGGTAGTAACTATCTTGTTAGATCTAGCTATCAACACAATCTAGTTCGCGGAAACCCTATTTACAATCAGTAAACAAGTAAATGGCAATAGATAGAATACAGTTCCAGGATATTGTTGCTAGCCAACTTCCCTCATATGTTCAAGAAGATTTTCCCCTCTTAGGGGAATTTTTGGAACAATATTATGTGTCTCAAGAAATTGAGGGAGGAACATACGATTTAATCCAGAATATAGATCAATATGTAAAAGTTGATGAATTATATAATCTTGCTGATTCTACTACACTAAGTACAGACATTTCGTTTGTAGAAACCACCATAGGTACCGGTGCTTCTACTAATTTTACTTATGGGTTTCCTGAGAAGAATGGTATTATAAAAATTGATGATGAAATTATATTCTATGGTAATAGGACAACAACCTCTTTTGAGGGGTGTGTAAGGGGTTTCAGTGGCATTACAACCTACCTTGGGACTAATACCCCAGACAGGTTAGAATTTAAAGAAAGTGCTGCTCAGAAGCACAGCGCAGGGGCTATAGTTCAGAATTTAAATATTCTTTTCCTTAAAGAATTCTTTAAGAAAATTAAGCATCAATTTGCTCCAGGATTTTCTGATAGATCACTTTATGGTGATTTGGACCAAAGAAATTTTGTTTTTGGTGCAAGTAGTTTTTATGATTCTAAGGGAACTGATGAATCCTTTAAAATATTGTTTAAAGCCCTTTATGGGGATGAAGTAAAAGTCATTAAACCTAGTGAATTCTTATTTCGTCCATCTGATGGTGATTATCAAGTTACTGAAGATTTTGTAGTAGAGAAGGTTCAGGGAGATCCTCTAGATCTTAAAAATCTTACATTATTCCAAGATTCCACAGAAGCACGTGGAACTGTAACGAATGTTCAAAATATTTTATACGGAGATAATCAATATTATCAAATAAGCGTTGATGGTGGATATCAGAGAGATATTGACCTTCAAGGCACCATTTATGGTAAATTCTCTTCTAATCCTAAAACTCAACTTTTAACTTCTGTTGGATCAGGAGCTACTATTCTTGATGTTGATTCTACGATAGGATATCCTCAATCAGGAAAATTAACCACATATGATTCTAAGGGTAGTGTTCTTAATTTAACTTATGGAAGTAAATCTTCTAATCAATTCTTTGATGTTTTAACTGGAACTGGAACTACAATAGATTCAGACATTAAAGAAAAGACAGCTATTCATTTAGATGAAGATGCATATGCATATACTGGAATTGATACATCTAATCAGATCAGAGTTAGACTGACTACTACTCTTAAAAATCTTCAATTAGATTCTGATACTTATTTGTATAATGTAGATGATACTATTAAAATTCAATCTTTGGGAATTGAATCTGATATAATCCCATCCAAAAATTGGACTTACAATGTTAAGACCAGTTGGGATATCAGTACTTTAGAACTTTTGGATGCTACAGAGAAAAAGTATAAAGTATCTACTTTTGATGGTAATTTCTTAAGACCAGGATATGATATAGATGTCATTGATTCTTTAGGAGGAAAAAGATCAGGACGAATAATTAAAAAAACTTCTGAAATTGGATTTGAGGTTATTGTTGAATCTCTACTAGATCTTGATGAAGATTATTCAATAGAGAATAAAATTTTAAAGGGAAATTATCCAAATAAGACATTCCCAAATCATTCTATTTGCAATGTTCAGAATACTTATGCCAAATTTAATGAAGATGTGTTAATAGCGTCTAATTCACTGGCAAGTTATGGTGAAGAGACTCAAATTACCACTTATAATAAAGAAAGATCTTTCTCAGGAAGAGCTGATGGAGAGGTCATCACTTTTGAGGGAGAAAGAGATCATGGATACTATACTGGAGATGCTGTTTGGTATCAAGGACAGACATTAATAATTTCCACTGCAGTTGTTGATGGTGTAACAGTTCAAGAAACTGAATTTAATACCTTTGATAATATGGATCAAGGTGTTTATTATGTTTATAGAAACGGTCCTACTAGTATTAAATTAGCAAGGAGTAGAGCAGATTTATATGATGAATCATACATTACTCCCTCTGGATCTGTTACAGATAATAAATTCATATATTATCCCAACTATCATAAATCATTAGCTCCTCAAAAATTTTATAGACAAGTTACCACTCCAATTAAGAAGGAGGTATCTTATGATACTGAAACTGGATATACTGGTATTTTAGTTAATGGCGTAGAGATTCTTAATTATAAGTCTGGTGATCAGGTAATTTATGGTGATTTAAGACATGCAGAGGTTATAGATGGTGGAGAAGGATATGATGTTATAGAACCTCCTTTATTCCATGTTCAGGATGTAGTTGGAACTGGTGCTACTGGAACTACTGCTGTTGAAGGTAGATTAGAAGAAATCAAGGTTGTAGATCCTGGATTTGATTATGTTGATACTCCTATTGTTAAAATTACTGGAGGAAATCCAGTAACACCTGCTGCTGCAGATGTTATTATTACTGACATTGTTCATTCAGTTAATTTTAATGCTGAATTAGGTGGAGGGAATGTAGGTGTTGAAACAGCAGGAGGTTCTACTATAGGATTCTCCACTTACCATAAGTTTGCATCTGGTGAAAAGGTCATTTATAAGACAAATGGAGAGACTGCTGTTGCTGGTATTGTTACCGATTCTTCTTATTATGTTCAGGTTGTAAATGATTCAAAGATTAAGTTGCATAATAATTATAGTAATGCACTTCTTGGAGTAAGTACTGTAACATTTACAAATTATGGAAATGGTACTCAAAGTATTCAAGCTGCTGTTAAGAAGAATGTAGTATCTAATATTGTTATAACTGATTCTGGTTCTGGATATAAGAATAAGAAGAGAACCATCCCTTCAGCAAGTGGTATTAGCACTGCTAGTAATCAAATTAATATCGATAACCATGGTTATCAAACTGGAGAAGTTATTAGGTATGCAGAAGGAACTCCTGCAGTATCAGGACTTAATGCAAGTACTGATTATTATGTTTATAAAGTAGATAATAATAATTTCTCTTTAAGTCTTGTAGGATCTGGAGCTACTGACAAGTATTACTTAGATAATGAGATTTTTGTTTCTTTAGGATCTACTGGAAATGGATCCTTTAATTACAAACCCATTACAGTTACTATCGAAGGTAATATTGGTATTTCTACATTATCTGGTCAAGATTTTAGAGCAAAAATTCAACCCCTCTTTAGAGGTAAAATTGATTCTGTTGATTTAACTAATAATGGAACAGGATATGGTTCTTCTGAGATTATTAATCTTGATAGACAACCAGATATTACATTCCAAAGTGGAACTGCTGCTTTAGTTACTCCTATTATTGATAATGGAAAGATTATTGAAGTAGTTATTCTTAAGAATGGAAGTGGATATAATTCTCCACCTGATTTAGTAATTACAGGTGATGGTAATTATGCCAGATTGACTCCTATAATAAACAATGGACAAGTAATAGAAGTTAAGGTACTCAATGGTGGTGCTGGATATATTCAAGATAGAACATCTATTGCTATCAAGGCGGCAGGTAAGAATGCTGTTGTAGATTCTAAAGTGCGTAGGTGGAATATTAATAATGTTGAAAAAGACATTAATATTCTTAAAAGTGATGATGGATTGCTTAGACCCAATTTGGCAAATAATTCCTTACAATATTGTCATGCTTATATTCCTCGTTTATTGAGAGAAAGTGTTTATGGAATAACAGAAGAAAGGGTGATGTATGGTAACCCTGATTTAGATAGAGATTCTGTTACAGGAGCAGAAGTTGATAGTCAATACCATTCTCCTATAATTGGGTGGGCATATGATGGTAACCCCATATATGGTCCTTATGGTTACACTAATGCTAGTGGTGGTGCTATCACCAAAATGGAATCTGGATATGAATTAAGTGTTGATGAAACTAATAGGCCGAGTGCTTCTATTTTTGGAGATGGTTTCTTTATAGAAGATTACACATTTAGTGATAAGGGACATTTAGATATTCATAATGGAAGATTCTCAGTAACTCCAGATTATCCTAATGGTAGATATGTTTATTTCTCTACTATTGAATCTCTTAATGGTCAAGTTTCTCCTTTTGAAAGATCAAGACCACCTCAATTCCCTTATTTTATAGGACCTAGTTATCATTCAGAACCCATTGCGTATAATTTTAAAACATCTTCCAATCAAGATAATTATGATATTGAAAAAGAAGGTTGGTTTAGAAACACTTCTCCTTATAATCTTAATGATGCTAAGAGTGGATACAATTATATCTTTAATTCTAATGAGGACAAAAAACAAACTATCAATATTACAGGTGCTAGTAATGGAGACGTAGAATCCATAAGGATAGTAAGTGGTGGTAGTAATTATCAAGTAGGTGATAAATTTAGTTTTGATCCTTCTGAGGCAACAGGAAGTGGTGCTGCAGCAAAAGTTCAAAGGATTGCTGGAAAGGAAATTATAACTACCAATACTACAACTACAACACTTAATGATGTAGAATTTGCTTCTGATGGTATTGATAGATTTATTGGATTTACTTCAACTCCTCATCCTTTAGGAAATGCTGATATAGTAAACATTGCTGGTCTTAATACTCATTTTGCTGGATTTGATGGAAGATATACTGTTGGTGTAAGATCTGATTTCTTTGTATTGCAACTTGGTTTAGGAAATACTGGAACTACTGGTATTGTTACTTATTTCTATGTTGGTGGTAATTTAGATTATCCAAATATTCGTCCTAATGATATTTTAGGGATTGGAACTGAAAATGTTAAAGTATTAAACATAGAACAGAAGAGTCAAAGAATTAGGGTTCTAAGAGAGGCTAACGATACACCCACTTCTGGTATTGCTTATACGAGTGGTAGAGATTTATTCTCTATTCCTAGGAACTTTAGATTTGACACTGGTTTAGGAAAAACTACTAAATCCTTTACTTTAAATGAAGAATATTATTTCTATCCTCCAGAATCAGTAGGTTTAGGAACTGTTACCACTGCTGGTGCTGGAACTACTATTCTTTTTGCTAATCCTGGAGTAGGAGTTGCTTCTATCTTCTTAGATCCACAATCCATTTATATACCAGATCATGGATTGAATCTGAATGATAAGGTGACCTATCAGACCAATACTGGAACTGCTATTTCTGCATGGAATGGTATTACTACTAATGCTACTGGGAAGGCTTATGAACCTTTAACAGATCATGATTATTTCTATATTGCACCTCTTACTAGAGATACAGTTGGTCTTGCTACCAATAAAGTGGGATTAGCATCTACTGGTGGTGGATATGCTGGAGTTGGTACAAACCTTGGACTTTTATATTTTACTGCTCTTGGAACTGGTTCTTATCATAGTCTTAAGACATCTCTTCCTAGTGTAATAAGTGGAGAAGTAAGTATTAGCACTGTTACTGTTGCTGTATCTACTGCTCATGGATTAACTAAAGGTGATGAAATTTTCTATGACCTTAATGCAAAAAATACTAAGACCATAACAGTTCTATATGATGATTATAATAGGAGAATGGTTTTTGATCCTATAACCTTTGTTGCTGCTGACGTTAATGTTATAAACAACACTATTACTCTTACTAATCACAATTTTAATAACGGTGATAGGGTAATTTATAAGTCATCCTCACCGATGACCAATCTACAACATCAAGGAATGTATTATGTTGTAGTTGATACTAAAAATAAGATTAAGTTAGTAAGAGAAGAAGCAGATGTAGATACGCAGTTAATTATTAATCTTTCTAATGCATCTAATGGAACTATTTGCAGAATTAATCCTTTAGTTGAAGTTAGTAAAAATCAAAAATTAAAGTTTGATCTGTCAAGTACTACTTTGGCATTTATAAACAACAGCACTAGCTATGCTGCTTTTGATCTTGATATCTATTCTGACAGTAATTATAGTAACCTTTTCTTATCATCTCAAGCAACATCAACATTTGAAGTTACTAAGAGTGGGACAGTTGGAGTAACTAGTACTGCCAATCTAACCATAGATTTTACTGATGATGTTCCTAATCTTTTATGGTATCAGTTCTCTTTACAGAATACTGATCTTATCCCAACGGTTAAGAGTGAATTAGTGAGTGATACTACTTCTTTTGCTCATAATCAAATAGATGTAATAAAAACAGTTTATGATGGTAGACATGTTGTTTCTGGTATAGGAACTACTACCTTTACTTTTAGTGTTATTAAGGCTCCTCTACAGTCTGGATATGGCACTACTGATGCTGGCGCTACTTATGAAACTACTTCTACTAGTGCAGTAGGTTCTATCAAGAAGATAAAACTTACTAATACTGGATTTGGTTATAAGAACTTACCTGGAATTTCTAGTACTAAGACTACTTCAGGGACAGGAGCTCTTCTTGAAGCAGAAAGTACTAATATAGGAGCAATATTAAATAACCAATTTAATGCTAATGGTGTTGGATTTGCATATCCTTCTGATAAGACGTTAAGGGCTGTTGCAAATCTGCCTGAAATTTTAAAGGTAGAACCATTATCATCTTTTGAGAGTATTGGTATTAGCTCTCAAGGTCAGGATTATTTGGTATCTCCAGATCTGCTTGTTATTGATGGATTTACCAAGAAAGTTTTAACAGAGGCAGATATAGAATTTGAATTAGGTGATAGAGAAGTTACTATACTTAATAATACCACTGGCATTTATAATGTGCCTCCAACTATCTTGCCAGTTAAAAATACCAATGGGGTTGGGATTAATTCTCTCACTTACACAGAGGCAACTAAGACAGTAAGACTTTATCTTAATAGAACATTTAGTGATGCTACCGATTTCCCATATAAGGTTGGAGAAACCGTTCTGGTAGAAGAAGTTGCTATTGACCAAGACGGAACATCACCTGGACTTTCTACTACTGGAAAAGGATATAATTCTTCTGGTTATGATTATGCTTTGTTTGATGTTACTGCAGTTGAGCCTCAATTAGGTGGATCAGGTGCATATGTAGAATATAGTCTTGAGGATTATCTTGGTGGAGGTGAAGTTCCTGGAAATGTTACTTCTGGTACATCATATGCAAGAGTGATACCTTCTAGTCAGTTCCCCATTTTTGACCCTGTATTGAAGAAGAATAATTATGCTGTAGGAGAGAACGTAACAAATGGAGAAACTGTAGGACAAGTTGAATCTTGGAACAGTAAAACTGAAATTCTAAAAGTTTCAGTAAGTCAGGAATATAATATTGGAGATACAGTTAAAGGTCTCAGTTCTAACACTGAGGGTGTGGTAGGGAAGAAATATAATTTCAATGCTGAGATTAGGACAGGAGCTGGTGCCACTATTATAAATGGTTGGCAAAAGGAAACTGGATTCTTGAATAATAGTATGCAGAAGCTTCCAGATAATGAATATTATCAGAACTTCTCTTATTCAATTAGTTCAAAAGTACCATTTGAAACATGGGATGATCCAGTAAGTGCATTAAATCATCCATCTGGATTTGAGAAGTTCTCAGATCTTCAGATTGTAAGCGAACAAGAAGATGGGAGACAGGGCATTGTAGTTGCTGATGATACTAATGTTGAAGTTACTGTTGATTGCATTAGTGAAGGAAGTTTACACTGTGATTATGATTTTGACTATGTGAGTGAAGGTACTATCTTTATTAATGGTGGGGCTTTCTCCAATGAAATAATATTTGAAAATAGAATTATTTCAGATTATTATGAATCTATTGGAAACAGAGTATTGGCTATAGATGATGTTAGTGCCACATTTAATAGTAATGCAAGAAGTCAAAAGTTTGGACAAGTAGGTGCAGGTAGTTCCAATTACACTTATAATAAGATATTCACATATGTGAAAGATAGAGTTTATACTGATGAAAGGCAGTTCTCAATTGTTTCTTGTTTGCAGAATGAAGCAGTAGGTTATATGCAAGCATATGCCACTATTGAATCTGTTGATAATTTGGGATATTTTGATTATATGGCCACTGAGACTGGTTGGGATTTAACTTTCTATCCAGTGGATTTCAAAACTAGAGTTTATGATGTTTCTAGTGTTAACTTTAGTATATTGAACAATTATAGTGGAATAACCACTACTGCTCAATTAGGAGATGTTGTTAATATTAATAGTGGAGTTGCTACTGTAGCTGCTGGTAATTCTGGAAACATTGTTTCAATGTCTTCCACCTATAGAGCAGCCAAACTTTTGGTAATGGCTCAAGATAGCAGTAATAATTATACTGCTCAAGAATTCAATATGATCCACAATGGTTCCATTGTATTCTGGGAAGAGTATGGAAATTTGGATAACCCAGACACAGATACAGATGGTCCAGCATTTACTGGAATGGGTACATTCAATGCATTTATTGATGGAGAATCTAACGTTAAAGTAGACTTTATTAATTCTGCAGGAGTGGAAATCACATTAAACTCTTCTATCGTTGCTATTGCAGATACAGCAACAGGAATTGGAACTTACTCTCTTACCACTGGTAAGTTAGAATCAAGTTATAAAGCTATATCAGCAGCTAGTAATCCTATCTCCCATACTGTTGCTTCCTTTACTGACCCTTATGATGCTGCATATTATGTTGTTTCAGTAAAAGATACTACCAATAATCTTTATGAGATGTTTGAACTGGGTGCTATTAAGAAAGCAACTGATCAACCAGAAGTATTTGTTGAATGGGCAAATGTAGGAACTGGTGCAAGTATAGGACAAATTGGTATTGGAACTACTTCTACTTCTAGTGATACTCTGGATATTAGATATAGTCCTAATGCATCTACTGCTGTTCAAGTAAGAACTTTAGCAATTCCTCTTCAAATCTACAATGATAATGATAATGATACTTCAATGCCAGGAGATAATATTGTTATTCATGCCAATAAGGGTAGTTATAGTGGAACATTATTGGATCTTCAGAAACAATTTGCTATTAAACATAATGGAAATTCCATCTTTAGAAGGAAATTTGATGGAAGTGATTCTGGAATTGCAGATTCCACTTCAAACTATATAAGAATTCCAGATCATTATTGGGTAAGTGGTGAGAATGTTCAATATGGTTGGCCAGGTACTGGAACTACTATGGCAATTGGTATTGCTCAAACAGTCGTTACTGGTATAGGAACCACCGATAAACTTCCATCTGATTTGTATGTTGTGAAGGTAGATGATGGTAAGTTGAGATTTGCAGCTAGTGCAGAAGATGCTTTAGCTATTCAACCAGTAGTATTTGAATTGGATGCAGTTGGTGCTGGTGAATCTCACACCATTATGTCTAAGAAGCAAAATACTAAGGCATTAATTTGTATTGATAATATGATCCAATCACCTGTAGTTGCTACAGCAGTTACTACAGCTTTGGAGGAAAATGTTATTTTCCAAGAAGCATTTGTTATTAGTGGAATTACTTCCTTTGCTGCTGAAGATATTATTAAGATGGATGAGGAATATATGATTATTGAGAGCATCGGTGTTGGTGCTACTCATAGAATAGGGGTTGTTAGAGGTCAATTAGGAAGTACTGTTGCTATTCATACAGCAGGTGCATTAATAACCAAGATGTCTGGTAATTATAATATTACTGATGGCATTCTTAATATGTCTGCAGCACCTCATGGAAATATTCCTTTAAGTAGCACTACAAATGCCCCTGATGATAGAGATTGGGTAGGTATTACTACAAGATCTACTTTCCAAGGTAGAACCTTTATAAGGAGTGCTGAAACTGGAACAGATCAGGAACCATATCATGCTAACCATGTATTTGATGATATCTCTAATCAATTTAGTGGTATTAAATCGGACTTTATTTTGAAGTCTGATGGATCCAATACTACTGGATTCTCCACTGATAATGCAGTTATTTTGATTAATGGAATATTCCAGAAACCAGAAGGTGCTCAATCTAATAATCCTAATGATTATACAATCAATGAAGCTGCTCCTGGAGTTTCTACAATCACATTTAGTGGATCACAGAGACAATATGGATATGATCCTAATAGGACTGAATTTCCAAGAGGCGGAGTAATTGTTTCTGTAGCATCTAGTGCTGGATTTGCTTATCAACCTCTTGTGGCAGCAGGAGCAACTTGTGATGTAGGAACTGCAGGTACTGTTACTGTTGTGAGTATTGGTAATACTGGATCTGGATACAGACATGGTGTTCAAACAGTTAATGTTGGCATTCAAACAGTAAGTGTTGGATCTTCTAACCCAATTGCAATTGGAACAGCAATAATTACTGATGGACATATTACTTCAGTTGCTATTAATACTGATCCTGTATTCTATATTCCTAGATCTATTGCTGGAGTGGCTTATAGTTCTACAAATGGAATAACTACTGTAACTACTAATTGGAATCATGGATTAAATGCAGGTGACCAAGTTCTTCTCTCAGGAATAGCATTTACTTGTGAATATGCTCCATCAGTTGCTGTTGGGGTTGCAACTTACACCAATACTACTGGTGTTATGACAGTTACTACTTCGACTGCTCATGGATTAAACACTACCAAGACTAAGGACTTCGTTGTTCTCACTGGATTAGGATTCACTTGTGGTATTGATGCTGGTGTTAGCACTCATTTCTATCCAAGAGCAAAGGATCCATTCTATAATACTGCTGTTTCTATTGCCTCTACTACTGCTACTACTATTACCCTCAATGTTGGATTTGCTAATGCGGGTCAACAGTATACTCATACTTGGAAGGGTGGAACTGCATCTAATGCTGTACAAAGTGGTGGTAATTATGGACATAGATTCGTAAGAGCTGATGATAATTCAGTATTATCTGATTCTGGATCTACATTTACACCAACCAACGTTGAGTATGCTCCAGTTACTGGAATAGTCACTATGACTATACCGAGTCATGGTCTTACAACATCCAACACTGTTAGGATTGATCCTAATTCCTTAACACTTACTTGTGCTATGGATGCTTATAGAACTGAGCATACTTATCCTAGAACAAGTGATCCTATTGCAGGAATCTTTACTGCAATTACTACTGCCACTACAGATACTATTGGATTTAATGTTGGAGCCTCTCCTATTGTCAATCATAGTATTACTACTGCCACTTATAATGCATCTACAGGTGTAATGGCTTTGACTATTGGTGCTCATACTCTTAAGACAGGTACTAGTGTCAAGATTGCTGAAGAATCATTAACATTTGCTTGCTCTAGAGATGGATATGCCACTGATCATAAGTATCCAAGAAGAGGAGATCCTTTCTTCAATGGAATGAAGGTTATCAATGTTAATACTACTAGAGAATTTGAAGTTAATGTTGGAACCTCAACTGTACCTACTTTCTATAAGACTGGTGGTAGAGTTCAACCAGCTATTATTGCTCCTAGACAAGGTACTAGCAGCAGTGGCACAGGAATTGCGACAGGTGTAGATCCTGCCTTTAATGGATCCACTATTAATAGAATTCTTAGTGATACTAAGTTTGAAGTTAATACTGGAATATCTTCTAGAGATCACCTCTATGCAAGAGGAGGAACTGTTAAGAAACCATTGGAGGTAGTAATTGATTCACCTTTAAGTTATGACAATATTCCTCTACAATATAGCAGCAGTTCTCAAACTGGAGCTGGTCAGAGTGCTACAGTTAATATTGTAGTGGGACAAGGATCTAGTGTTATTAATTTTACAGTTGAAGATTGGGGATTTGGTTATGGTGAAGGAGAAATTCTTACAATTCCTACTGGAGGAACTACTGGAATTCCAACAGATACTACTACTAATGTATTTGCTGATTTTGAATTAACCATAGAAGAGATCTTTACTGATAACTTTAATGGTTGGTCACTTGGAATGCTTCAAGTTCTTGATTCTCCTGATTCTCAGTTTGATGGAACTAAGAAAGCATTTAGACTTAATGTTAATAATGAGCCTATTTCTATCCAGGCATCAAAGGGATCTAACATAGATGTTGAAGATACTCTATTAGTCTTTATTAATGGTGTTCTTCAAGAACCAGGAACTGCATATGAATTTAAGGGTGGAAGTGTACTAACCTTTACTGAACCTCCTAACGGACCTAATTTGACAGAGGGTAATGTGGCAATTGGTGATAGTTGCAATATATTCTTCTATAAAGGTTCTGGTGATGTAGATGTTAAGTTCAAAGATATTATGGAAACTGTGAAGAAGGGAGATACATTAGATATTAATTATAGTCCCACTAAGGGTCAAACCGTTGTCCTAGATGAAGAGCCTAGAGTAGTTACTGGAATTAACACTATCGATACAGTGGAAACTAATTTGTATAGTGGATTGGGTATTACAACTGATAAGTCTCTTACTAGACCAGTTAAATGGTGCAGACAAACAGTTGATACTAAGATTAATGGTATTACTGTTGGAAAGGATAGACCTAAGTATGAACCAGGTATTCGTCCTACTGCTTATCTATTATCATCAGTTGGATTAGGTACTACAGCAATATATGTTAATGATTTAGTACCTGCCTTTAATCCTAAGAATGAAATTGAAAATCAAAATCAAAGAAATGAATGGCAGCAGATTATTACATTGAATGATGGTGATACATTGACTGGAGCTGCAGCAACTGCAAATGTATCTGTAGGTGGAACAATATCTTCCATTGTAATTAGTAATGGTGGTATTGGATATACTGTAGCACCTGTAGTTACTATTGCTAATATTGTTGGTGGTGGAGATAGTACTGGAGTTGGATTAGCAACTGCAATAGTAAGTGCTGCTGGAACTGTAAGTTCTGTTAGAATCAGTTATGGTGGAACCACTACTGGATCTGCATATACTTCAACTAATCCTCCTGCAGTATTGATTGAACCACCTACTTTGCATTATGAGAAGTTCACTGTAGATTCTTATAATGGGGATTCTGGTGTAATAGTTGGAGTGGGAACTACAACTTCTGGAACTCAACAACAGTTCTATTTTGATCTCTTTATTCCTCAAGGGTCTTATCTAAGAGATACTAATATTGTTTCTACTGCTGTTACTGTTAGTGGAATCAGTACTGATGATTACTTTATAGCTTTTGATACTAATGCATCTATTGGTAGTACTTTTGCTACTGAATCTGGAGATGGAGTTACTACTGTAGGAATTGGAACTACACAACTTGATGCTGTATACAGGGTTAAGACTGTAGAAACTAGAACCATGGCTAATGTAACAGCTGGTTCTACCATAGGATTCTCTACTGATGTAAGAAGAGTATTCACTAATGTTGATAGTTATAATACTGGAATGGCTTATACCACTTCTCCTTTCATAGGGCAGTTTAGTTGGGGTAAGATTCAGACAGATTTGAGAGCAAAACCAAAGACCTTTGATGCACGTACTATGAGTGGAATTGGAACACCTGGTAGTGGAATATCCACTTCTACTGTGGTTGCAAGATTCAACTCTCTTAAATATAAAGATTACACCTAATAAGTGTAATAAATAAACAAAAAGTCCCTTAAAAATGGCAGCGATAATTACTGATCAACTTCGTATATTGAACGCGAAGAATTTTATTGCTGGTGTACAAACCAGCACTAATTCTTATTATGCGTTCATTGGCCTGCCTAATCCAGCAGATAACCAAACAGATTGGGATACTAGTCCTCCTACTCCTGCTGATAGTTTGAATAATGCCAATGAAGATTGGGATACTATGTTGGCTGTCAAAAAGGTTAATACTGCTGATGTTAGTCAAGTAGTTAATAAGAACACTTGGACATCAGGTGTTACCTATGATATGTGGAGAAATGATATCACTATTGATAATCAATCCCAACCTTCTGGTGTTGCTGATATCTATTCAGCAAAATATTATGTAATGAACTCAGACTATAGGGTTTATGCTTGTTTGTTTAATAATGCTAAACCAGAAAATAATCATAGAGGAGGACCTTCTTTAGATGAACCTACTTTTACTGATCTAGAACCTAGAGCTGCAGGTACTAGTGGTGATGGTTATATTTGGAAATATCTTTATACTATTAAACCAAGTCAAGCAATTAAGTTTGATTCTACAAACTATATGCCCGTTCCTAGTGAATGGTCTACTAATACTACGGATTCCGCTGTTAGACAAAATGCAGCAACGAGTGGTCAATTAAAAATAGTAACTGTTAGAAGTAGAGGTGCTGGTTTAGGAACTGCTACATCTTATACTAATGTTCCTATTAATGGAGATGGAGCAGGAGCTAAAGCAACTGTAGTTGTTAATGCTGACTCTAAGATTGATTCTGTAACTATATCTAATGGTGGTTCTGGTTATTCATTTGGAACATTAGATTTAGCAGCAGGAGGACTTCCCACTCCTACTACTTGGCCAGAGTTTAATGTTATTATACCTCCTCCAGGAGGACATGGTAAAGATATTTACCGTGAATTGGGTGCCTTTAATGTTTTATGTTATGCTCGTTTTGAAAACGATACTGAAAATCCAGATTTTGTTACAGGTCAACAATTTGCAAGAGTTGGATTAATAGAAAATCCAGACTTGTTTAATTCTTCAAGTATATTCACTGATGATAAAGGTAGTACATCTTATGCAATAAAACTAACAGGTGTTGGTTATAGTGAAGCTACTTTTACAGCAGATAGTTTTGTTACACAAACAGTTGGATTGGGATCAACTGCTGTGGGAAGAGTTGTTGCATATGAGCAAATTACTGGTGTATTAAAATTATGGCAAGATAGATCTACTGCTGGATATACCACAGCAGGAGTTGGTGTAACTGATCCAACTTATGGATTTACAATGAATAGATTTACTGCTGGTATTGCTACTGGTGGAAGTTACAATATTGTTCCTACCACAGGTAATACGTTGGCAATTGAAACATCATTCACAGATAATAAAGTGGTAATAAATAATAGAGATTATTATCTGGGACAAGATTTTACTCTCGGTGTGGCTCAACCAGAAGTTCAAAAATACTCTGGAAATATTATTCACGTTGATAATAGACCATCTGTCACAAGGTCCTCATCCCAAAAAGAAGACGTCAAAATTATCTTGCAATTCTAAAGAATTATGCCACAGGAAACGAACCTTAATGTTGCTCCCTATTTTGATGATTTTGATGCGCAGAGCAATTACTATAAAGTACTATTCAAACCTGCTTATCCAGTTCAGGCAAGAGAGTTAAATAATTTACAATCCATTTTACAGGATCAGGTTGAGAATGTAGGTAACCACTTCTTCAAAGAAGGAGCAAAGGTTATTCCGGGACAGACCACTTACTTGGATAGTTATTATGCTATTCAAATTGACCCTGAATTTACAGGAATTCCTGTATCACTTTATTTGGATCAATTAATTGGCGTAAAAATTACAGGTAGAACTTCAGGAATTACAGCTAAAGTTGTAAAATATATTACAGATGAGGAGTCAGAAAGAAGTAATTATACTCTTTACGTAGATTATATTGAATCTGCTTCCACCAATTCATCTACTAAAGAATTTTTTGACAATGAGGTTCTTGAAACTAGTGAAACTATTAGTTTTTCTAATACTTTTATAGCAGAAGGAGAGGGATTTGCTCAAACCATTACAGATGGTGCTAGTCAAATAGGTTCTGCTTTTGGAGTAAGTGATGGAGTATATTTTTTAAGAGGGTATTTTGTTGATGTTTTCACTGAAACTTTAATTCTTGATCAGTATTCAAATTCTCCTTCATATAGAATAGGATTTTATGTTAGAGAAGAGTTAATTTCATCTGAAACTGATAATACTTTAAATGATAATGCGCAGGGATATAGTAACTTTACTGCACCTGGTGCAGATAGATTAAAGATTTCTGCTACTCTTGCTAAGAGAGACCTGCAGGAGTTTGATGATCAGAATTTTGTTCAAATAGCAGAAGTTAGAAATGGTATTATACGCCATTTGGATAAGGGAGGTATCTTCCATACTCAACTTAGAAATGAATTAGCAAGAAGAACATTTGATGAATCTGGTCATTATTATGTAAGAGAATTCGTAACTACTTGTAAAAATAGTTTAAATAATGGATTTGGAAATAGGGGAATCTATAATGAGGATCAATTAACTGATGGTGGAAGTAAGCCCAGTGATGATTTAGCATTATATAAAATTTCTCCAGGAAAGGCTTATGTTAGAGGATATGAAGTAGATAAAGTTTATCCTACTTTCTTAGATGCACCAAAACCCAGAACTACTAATACTAAGGAATCTCAAGCAGTCAATTTTGGATTTGGTCCTACTTTTAAACTTAACAGGACAACTGGTGCTGCTAATATTGGATTTGATACAACAGGAACTATTGGGTTAAGGGATGAAAGAGTTGGTGTTGGCTCTATGGTGGCTCCTGGTAATGAAATTGGAGTTGCTAGAGTTTATGACTATGCTTTAGAATCTGGTTCTTATGATTTACCCAATCCCAATCTAAATCAATGGGATTTGTCTTTATTTGATGTTCAAACATATGTAGATATTAATGTAAATGATACCACTACTCAACAGGTTCCGTGTTATGTTGAGGGACAATCCAGTGGTGCTAATGGATTCCTAAGGAATGAGGTCGTAGTAGGTACTGGGTTAACTCTGTATAATGTAAAAGGTAATTTTACTATTGGAGAAAGACTTACTTTTAATGGTATAAGCACTGAAGGAAGAACAGCAATAGGAGTTACTGCTCATGCATTGTCTGATGTTCAATCAGTATATCAACAAGACACCACTAATGTAGCAGCAGGAAGAACTTTTAGTGCTGATATAATTCCTTCTGTTGCTAGAGAAATTGGTATTGCATCTGTTACTGTTTCAAATAGAAGTGTTGCGTGGATAGCTGCTAATGGTGGAGGAATCGCTACTGTAACTGTTCCATCATTTACTTGGCCTGGTATTGTTACTACTGGAGATATTCTAAGTTATAGTGTTCCTGGTCAACAAGATGAAAACTTTGCTAGGGTAAATTCTGTCAGTACTTACTCAATTGGTATTAGTACTGTTGCAACTGTTGCTGGTATTTGTACTGGAGATCATCCCCCTGTTTCTCTCACTGTCAATAACCTCAAATTACTTCAGACTAATTTAACAGATCAGATAAATTCTGGTAATGCTGCAGATAATGAATCTTTATTCAGTATTTTCCCTATTAGAAATGTAGAATCTATAAATTTAGTAGATTCTAATCTTGATATTAGGAAGGTATTTACTGGAGTTGAAGTTGATGCAAATGGGCAAAGTAGTACTTTAGCATCAGGGGATGATGAAGTATTCTTAAGTTATGATGAAGAGAGATATGTATTTGTTCGTTCTGATGGGGGTACTGAAAATCTTACAGCAGATAAGTTAGATTTTGGAACTTCTGGAAATACCGAGCTTACATTTAAAGGTTTGAGAGGAATATCTGACAAGTCTGCTTATGTTATCACCACTTTACGTAAGAGTAAGGTTAAGTCAAAAACAAAAGTTAGAAATGTTGGTGCTAATACTTTAATTGATAAATCAACCAATTCAGCATCTGGCACAGCAGTTGCTGGAAGTAATTTTACTTTGAATGATGGATTAACTTTTGGTAATTATCCTTTTGGCACTAGAGTTCAAGATAAAGTTATTTCTTTAAATGTTCCAGATATAATTACACTTTATGGTGTGTTTGAATCTAGTGATACTAGTGATCCATTACCTCCATCTATGAGTGTTGGTTCTATGGATGGTCCTAGTGGAACAGCTAGTGATCTTATATTAGGTGAAGAAGTAATAGGTCAAGTTAGTGGTGCAAGAGCAATTTATATTAGTAAGGTATCTGATACTTCCATTAGATTCATTTATGAGAATCAAACAGTCTTTAGATCCAATGAACTTGTTAAGTTTGTTGATTCTGGAATAAGTGCTCTTTGTTCCAATCTTGATATTGGAAGTAAAAATATTACTGGAAACTATAGTTTCTCTAATGGTCAGAAAGGTTCTATCTATGATTATGCTAGGATTACCAGAAAGACAGATGCGCCTACTCCATCTAGAAAGATTAAAGCTTTCTATTTAAGTGCAAGTTATAATTCTTCTGATACTGGAGATATAACAACAGTTAATTCATATAATGAATTCAAATATGGAACTGAAATTTCCGCAGTAAAAGGAATTAGAAATACTGATATTATTGATGCACGTCCTAGAGTCAGTGACTATGGGGTGGGTGCTGGAGAAAGATCTCCTTTAGAATTCTTAGGAAGATCATTTAATGGTGGTCAACATAGTTCTAAGAATGTAATAGCAAATGATGAAACTATTATCTTAGATTATAGTTATTATCTACCAAGAATTGATAGGATTTTCTTGAATACTGAAGGATTATTTACTGTTAAGTATGGAACTCCTGCAGATAATCCTACTCCTCCAGAAGGGGTTCCTGGTGCAATAAACATTGCTAATATATTCTTACCTCCTTATCTGTTCCAAACTAGTTCTGCAGATATTAAATTTATTGATTATAAGAGATATCAGATGTCTGATATCAATAGGTTGGAGCAGAGGTTAAGGAATGTTGAATATTATACCTCTTTGAACAGGTTAGAGCAAAGTGTTCAGAGTCTATTTGTCCCTGATGCTAATGGATTGAATAGATTTAAGAATGGATTCTTTACAGATAATTTTAATGATCTAAGTGGACAAGACTTGGGAGTTGGAATTAGGAATAGTATTGATAGGAAGAGAGGAGAACTTCGTCCTGCTCACTATACAACTGCTGTTGCTTTAGAACTGGGATCAGATGCTATTGCTGGAATTGGAACTACTGCAATAAGTTCAGATACTAGATTTGCTAATATTTTAGGAAATGGCGTCACAAAGAGTACTAAGAATGATGGAGATCCTTCCACTGTATTGTGTTTAGATTATTCAGAGCAAGAATGGTTAACACAACCTTTTGCTACTAGATCTGAGAATGTTACTCCTTTCTTAGTAAGATTCTGGCAAGGAACTTTAGCACTTAATCCTACTGCAGATGTGTGGATTGATACTAATCAATTCGAAACTAGAGCAGTTACTATGATGGGATCCTTGGAAGGTCTTGCAGGTGCCATGAGAGTGGAATTGCAAGGTGAACCAGGATCTAGATCTGGAACCAGTCCTATTATTTGGGGTGCATGGGAAACTACTGATGTCAATGTTGACTTTAGTTTGAATTCTTCTCAATCAACCAGTAGTAATACTTCGTGGAGACAAGGTGGTGCTGGTGATCTAGGTTTATTGGCTGCTGATGATTGGAGAGCTGATGCATGGAATACTGATACAGAGTTCCCTGAGACTTTCCAAGTTGCAGAAGAAACATCCAATACTACCACTACTATTAGTGGATCTGTTGGAGTTGATCTTAACCAACGAAGAAGAGGAACTCAGAATACAGTAGTTGAAAAAATTGATACTGAATCCTTAGGTTCTAGAATGGTCAGTCGTGAAATTATTCACTTCATGAGGACCCGTAACATTGAACTCACTGGAAGAAGTCTAAAACCATATACTAGATTGTATTCTTTCTTTGATAATGTAGATGTTACTGATTTTGTAACACCTAAACTTTTAGAAATTGCAATGGTATCAGGCACCTTCCAAGTTGGGGAGGTTGTGGTAGGTAGAATGCCATCTGATGATGTTAATATTCAAGTGTCAGGAAGAAGTCTTCCAGCAATCAATTTCTTAGTTGCTCAATCCAATCATAAGTATGGTCCTTTTGATGATCCTACTGATACCTTTACCTTTAACCCTTACGATAGAACAAATACTATTCCTGCTACTTATTCAGCAAGTTCTACCACATTGAATATTGATACTGCTTCTTTAGCTGCTGAACCAACTCCTACTCAGGGTGGTTATGGTGCTGCAGGAATGAGGCTTGTAGGACAGACTAGTGGAGCACAGGCAACAATAAGTGATTTAAGATTAATCTCTGATAATATAGGAACTGTAATTGGTTCATATAGAGTTCCAGATAATCAGAACACTGCTAATCCTTCATTTGAAACTGGTAGAAACAGGTTAAGACTTACCAGTAGTTCTACCAATAGTAAAGTAAGTGGATTGTTTAGTACTGCTGCAGAAGAAACATTCTTCTCTCAAGGTGATATTGATAACAGTGAAGAGGTTACATTATCACTAAGGAATGCAACAGTTACTGTTGATACCTCTGAAACTAATCCTAATCTCCTTCAAAACAGAACTATAGGAGATAGGGCAAGTGCTGAAACTTCATTCACTACTGCTTCTACAGAAGAGACTGAGTATAGAGATCCTCTTGCCCAATCCTTTACAGTTGATGATACTGAGGGTATATTCGTAAGTAGTGTAGATATCTTCTTCCAGTTGGTTGATACCACTGGTCCAGTTGAAGTTGAAATTAGAGAAGTTCAACTTGGTGTTCCAATTGATAAGAGAATTGCTGGATCTCTAGTTGTCTTAGATCCAACTAAGATTGAGACTTCCCAGGATGCTAGTGTAGCTACAAATGTTAAATTTGATTATCCAATTTACCTGAATGGTCAAAAAGAATATGCTGTTGTCATTCTATCCAATGTAACTGATTATAAGGTATGGATTTCTCGTTTGGGTGAAGTTGATGTAACTAATCTTTCAGCAGGAGAAGCTGCTCAAACATTAGTATCTACTCAGACCACCTTGGGATCACTCTTTAAGTCACAGACTGGTTCTACATGGACTCCAAGTCAGTATGAAGATCTTAAGTTTACACTTCATCGTGCAAACTTTGTTCCTGAAGGAGATGTTCAATTCTTTAATCCTACTAATAATACTGAATTAGAGCAAATTAAGGAAAATGGAATAACTGCATACTCTAATGATATTAGAGTTGGACTGGGAACTACTGTAGCAGATAATGGATTGGTTTCTGGATGTAAGGTTATTCAACAGAATACTACAGCAGAAGGTATATTTGTTGGATATGGTGGTTCAGCAACTGGTGCTTTAACATTAACTAATACTGGTATTGGTTATACTCCACTTGCTGCTGGTCAATCTTATGATAATGTTTCTCTAACTACTTTGACTGGAGATGGTATTAATGCTACTGCTAATATCACCATTGAAAATGGGGTAGCAATAGCTGCTACTATTAATGTTGGTGGTAAAGGTTATGCTATTGGTGATGTATTAACAGCAACTTCAATTGGAGCAACTACTACTGGTTCAGGACTAAGACTCTCAATTACTGAGATTCAAGGACAGAATGAGTTGAGATTAGTGGGGGTACAGGGTGAGTTCACCACAGTATCTGCAGATTATCTTAAGTATGAGAATACTAGTGGAATTACCACTATTCTTAACTATGATGTGGGACCTTCTGGAAGTGTTATTCCACAATCACCTATCAGAACTGAGACTGATGGACTTCATATGAAGGTATTCCATAGAAATCATGGTATGCATTCTGATGGAAACGTAGTTACTTTAAGCAATGTTGCTTCTGATGTGAGTCCTTCTACTTTGAGTGCTACTATTTTAAGTACTTCAACCGCAGATATCAGCATTGGTTCTACTGCTAATTACGGACAATTTGAAAATATCTCAGTTGGATCAACTAATCCAGGATTTGTTAAGATTGGTGAGGAGATTATCAAGTATACTGGAGTCTCCGGAGCTACTCTAACTGGAATTAGTAGAGCACAAGATAGCACTATTGCTGTCAATCATTCTCAGAGTGATCAAGTTTATAAGTATGAATTGGATGGTGTTTCTCTTAGAAGAATTAATACCAACCACAATTTGAATGAAGTAAGTGTTAGTGATCCACTCACTTTAGATACTTACCATATTAAGATAGATATGTCTACTAATGGTGAGAATAGAACAGGAGCTGCTGGTAGTTTACCAACCCTTCATTTCAATACTACTAAGTCTGTTGGTGGAGTTAATGCTAAGGCAACTTATAATATTCCATTTGAAGAAGTAATACCAACATTTAATGCTATTACTCCAGCTGCTACTAACATAACAGGTTCAATCAGAACAGTTAGTGGTACAAGTATTGATGGAACTGAATCTTCCTTTATTGATAAGGGATATCAAGATATTACTATTAATAGACCTAACTACTTCGATTCTCCAAGGATAGTTGCTTCTAGAATTAATGAAGAAACTTATCTATCTGCATTACCTGGTAATAAGTCTCTTGCTTTGAATTTGAATCTTACTACAGATAATCCTAAATTGACTCCAATGGTTGATTTGGATCAAGCATCTGTTAAATTTGTTGCTAATAGAGTTAACTCACCAGTAACTAATTTTGCCACCAATTATCAAGTTGATACAGTGGTAGATGATCCTTGTAGGTTCTTCTATGTTACTAATAATATTAATTTAGAGAATCCTTCTACATCATTAAAAGTTATTTTAGATGGTTATGTAAGTACTGATTCAGATTTAAGAGTATTCTATGCTCTTAATCAAGATGTTAATGTAAGTGAAGCAATCTTTACTCCTTTCCCTGGATATAATAACAGGGATCAAACAGGAAAGATTATTAATCTTGCTGATAGTGATGGGACATCAGATAAGAATATTCAGAAATTAGATTCTTATCAACCAGTACCTTTAGCTCAGATGTTCCAAGAATATCAATATACTGTGGATAGACTTCCACCATTTAGTTCCTTTAGAATTAAGATTATTGGAACTAGCACTAATAGTGCTTTCGTTCCTCGAGTGAGAGCTCTTAGGGTCCTTGCATTAGCATAATGTCATTACTTAGAGTGAAGGACCATGATGGTCTTTATAAAGATAGTTCTACAGGAGCTGTCATTAATAAAGACACTTCTGGTTATCAACAGTACATGGAAAATAGGAGTAAAATGCTTTCAGATAAAGAAAGATTGGATTCCATTGAAAGTGATATAAATGATATTAAATCTCTACTTCTTAAGGTTTTAGAATCAAATGGCCAATAAAAATATTACTTTTGATCCGAATGCTGGAGTGGCATATGGTGCTAACGTAACTATTAATACGGGAGCAACTTTTGAGGAAACCTTTAAGGTTAGAAATACAGATAAAACAAATTTTGATTTTACTAATTATAGTGGATCTTCCCAAATGAGGAAGAGTATTGGAACTGGATCTACTACTGTAGCAGCAGCAACTTTTACTGTAGGATTTACAAGTGCTGCAGCAGGAGAATTTAAAATTTCATTAGATGCTGATGGCACTAGTGGATTGTCTGGTGGAAGATATGATTATGATATATTAGTTAAAGCAGGTGGTGCTACTGATACTATTTTAAATACAGGTGTGGCTGTAGGTCATACTGTAGGTGTAGGTAGTGTTAATTTCATTGTTAATAAAGTCACAGATGTAGCAGTTGGTGATTCTATGTCAGTAGGATCTGTGTTGGAAGATATCTATGTTACAGGTGTTGCTGTCACTACTAGCACTGTAACAATTGGATCTGCTCATACACATTCTGCTGAAATTTTACCAGGAACAGCAGTTACATTTACAAGAGCAGGTACAGCAGCATCCACCTATAGAATTGCTTCAGGAAATGTGCTAGTTCTATCAGGGGTTTCTTCTGCACCATCCTAAATAATAAAAAAGTATAGTGTATAATGGCGCAACCTACTACACGATCCGAATTTAAAGAATACGTTCTAAGGAAGTTAGGTGCTCCTGTCATAGACGTTAATCTTGCTTCGGAGCAATGTGAAGATTTAATTGATGATGCCTTGCAACTATTCTATGAGAGGCATTTTGATGGTGTTTCAAGATGTTATTTAAAATATAAAGTAACACAGGCAGACAAGGATAGAGGAAAAGGACGTCCACCAGGTGCTAATCCAGAAGGTACTCAAACTGGTATAACCACCACTACTGTTACTGAAAGTATGCCTTCTAAAGGTAGTACAGATTTTTCATGGTATGAGAATAGTAATTACATTCCAGTACCCCCTCACATCATAGGGGTTGAAAAGGTAATGCAGTGGGATAACGCTCAATCAATAAGCGTTAGCAATATGTTTAGTTTTAAATATCAATTATTTTTAAATGATATTTACTACTGGGGTCAAACTGATTTATTGTCATATCAGATGGCAATGAGTTATTTGGAAACAATGAATTTCCTATTGAATACTCATAAACAAATTAGATTTAATCAGAGGCAAGATAGATTATATTTGGATGTTGATTGGGATCAATTTGATGTAGGTGATTTTATAGTTATGGATTGTTGGAGAACTGTTGATCCTAGTGATTATCCTAGAGTGTGGAATGATTCTTTCTTAAAACCTTATGCTACTGCATTGTTTAAAAAGCAATGGGGTCAAAATCTTATTAAATTCCAAGGAGTTAAACTTCCAGGTGGTATTGAGTTTAATGGAAGACAACTTTATGATGATGGGCAAAGAGAAATTGATGAGATTAGGAATGCGATGCTCAGTACTTATGAACTTCCACCTTTAGATATGATAGGTTAAGATTATGGTACTTAATCCATATTTCCTCAATGGTTCCACAGCTGAACAAGATCTACTGCAGAATCTTATAGATGAACAGTTGAAGATGTATGGCGTCGAGGTTTACTATATGCCTCGTAAGTATGTTTCTAAAACTACTGTTATAAAGGAAGTTATAGAATCAAAATTTGATGATGCTTATCCACTTGAAGCCTATGTGGATAATTATGAAGGATATGGTGGTCAAGGAACTGTTCTTTCAAAATTTGGAATTCAAGAACAAGATGATCTCACTTTAATCATTTCCAGAGATAGATGGAGTACTTATATTGAACCTTTAATTAAGAATTTAGGAAATATTGAATTAGCAACTAGACCTAAGGAAGGAGATCTTATATATTTTCCTTTGGGTGATAGATTATTTGAAATCAAATATGTTGAGCATGAACAACCTTTCTATCAATTGAAGAAGAATTACATTTATGAACTTAGATGTGAGCTTTACAGATATGAGGATGAGGTTATCGATACTGGAATTGACACTATTGATGATGAGATAGAACAACTAGGTTACATTCAAACTCTTACATTAATAGGAACAGCAACTACTGCTGCAGCATCTGTGTCTATTGCTAGTAGTGGTGCTATTACTGATCTTACTATTACTGATATGGGTGGTGGTTATACTATGCCACCTATTATTGGTTTCTCTTCTGCACCAGCTGGAGGAACCACTGCTACTGGTATTGCTTCTGTGACCACTGATTATGTTGGTTGTGATGGATTAAAGGGTGGTAAAATTGCATCTATTCTTATCACTAATGCAGGTGCTGGTTATACTGAAGCACCTATAATTACCATCCAAGGTGGAGGTGGTACTGGTGCTGCTGCTACAGTTGGTATTGCTACTACTCTTGGAGCAGTTCAAACTATCAGTATTGCAAGTACTGTTGGTTCTGGATATACTGCAAATCCAACTATTTCCTTTGGTGCTCCAGGACTTGGAGATACCACTGCTTATGGTATAGCACATGCTAATTCTGCAGGTATATTAACTGCGGCATATATTATTGAACCTGGAGTGGGATATGAAACTGCGCCAATTGCTACTATTACTCCTCCTGCTGGTATTGGTGCAACTATGGGTAAAGGAACATTCCTCTTTAATGAAGTGGTTAAGGGTATTACTACAGGAACTGAAGCACGTGTTAAAGAATGGGATGCTGAAAATAATACTCTAGAAATTTCTATTGTGGATGGAGTCTATGGAGCTGGAGAAGTAGTTATTGGACAATCTTCTGGAGCAACATATACAATTAGAACAGTTAATACTGATGATTTGGTAGATCCATTTGCTGATAATGATGTAATAGAATCAGCAGCAGATGATATTATAGACTTTACTGATACTAATCCATTTGGAATGCCTTAATTAAAAAAGTGTTAAATAGTACTATATCCCTATAGTAGGACAATGTTTGAGTATTTTTATAACGAGGTCTTTAGATCCGTTATTATAGCATTTGGTTCTCTTTTCAATGGATTGGAGATCAAGCATAAGAATGGTGATGAGACTGTCAGTATCATCAAAGTTCCTCTCGCTTATGGTCCCACTCAAAAGTTTCTTGCTAGGTTACAACAGGAAGCTGATTTAAATAAGCCTATTCAAATGAGTCTTCCAAGAATGTCATTTGAATTTAATGGTGTGCAATATGATCCTACTAGGAAATCTACTCAAACACAGTCATTCTATATGACTGATCCTACTGATGGAACTAAGGTAAAAAAAGCGTATTTGCCAGTTCCATATAATATGAGTATAGAACTAAGCGTCATGACTAAATTGAATGATGATGCTTTGCAAGTTATTGAACAGATTCTTCCTTATTTTCAACCTGCATATCAAATTCCTATTAAGTTTTTAAGTGGATTGAATGATAAAAAGGATGTTGCTATTCAACTTGACAACATTACTATGGAAGATGATTATGAAGGTAATTTTGATACAAGAAGAGCACTTGTTTATACCTTAAGATTCACTGCTAAAACCTATCTATATGGTCCTATTAGTGATGTATCTAGTGATGTCATTAGGAAGGTCCAAATTGGTTACGTTGCTGGAGAAAGAGGAACAGGTACATACACTAGAGATGTTACATATAGTGTTACACCTAAAGCAACTAAAGACTATGATGGAGATGACAAGACTTACGTTACTGAGAATGTAGACCAAACAGAAACTGTAATTACAGTGGCTAATGCTGAGGCACTTACAGTTAGTACCAATATCTACATTGGTCAGGAGAATATTTACATTGATAAGATCTCTGGAAATGATCTAACAGTTAAGAGGGGTCAGTACAATACTACTCCTCAAGAACATGTTTCTGGAGCTAAAGTTTATGAGATTACCAGTGCAGATGCAGATCTCATAGAAGTTGGTGATGACTTTGGATTTGATGGTAGTGTATTTTGAGGATTGATCTATGCAGGATGTTACTGATATAATTGTAGATGAGAATATTGAAGTTGGTGTTGAACGCGAAAAACCAGATAGACTAACCAAAGACGACGTAGAAAAGGATTATGAGTATACAAGAGGAAATCTATACTCTATCATTGAGAAAGGACAAGAAGCAATTAACGGAATTCTTGAACTTGCTCAAGAGAGCGAAATGCCAAGAGCATATGAAGTTGCAGGACAACTTATTAAATCGGTAGCAGATGCCACCGATAAATTAATGGATTTGCAAAAGAAACTTAAAGATGTAAATGAAGAGAAAGAATCTAAAGGACCAACCACTGTCAATAATGCTTTGTTTGTAGGTTCTACTGCAGAATTACAAAAATTGCTGAAAGGACAGAATGTAACTAAATAGAATTGGGAGAGGAATCCCAAAGTACTTTAGATACTCATACCATAGAAATGTCAGATATTAATGACGAAAACTTGCCTTCAATAGAAGATTATTCTGACGTTTCAGATGATTTGCCATCTCTTAGTGATTTTTTAGTAGAAGAAGAATTACCATCATTTCAAGAGTTTGTTAGTCCTGAGGAAGTAGAAGAGGATACTCAAACTATTGAGGATGCAGAAGGAAATGCCTTTATAGAAGTTACAGATGTTGTAAAGGCACCAGAATGGTCAGAATTAGTTCGTTTAGTTAATAATGTAAGGGAGTCTATTCCAGATATTCCTGAAATTAAATATTATGATAAAGAATTAGAAGCACTTGAAGAAGAAATAAATCAAGTAAGAGCAGAGATACCTAAAAATGAAATAGAAGCAATTTATGAACAGATTGATTCAGTACGAGCAGAAATAAATCAAAATGCTGCTGATATACCAGAGATAAAATATTATGATGAGCAAGTAGAGAATATTGAGAATAAGATAGATCTTATTA
>PVBE010672432.1_pt1 | contig 37540 bp, 34 predicted proteins | sample 1631181 | NCBI WGS metagenome assembly PVBE01 (sample SAMN08397723, study PRJNA350692) | Marine metagenome, whole genome shotgun sequencing project. | isolation source: water | place: Pacific Ocean | collected 2012-04
CCAATCGATCAAAACGGATTGCCTCAAGCTATACCGTTTCATCCGCACTCCACATGGATGTGGATGCTGGCATCAACCGGTATCATCGGGTTCTCCATAATGCTGTTCACTTTCGTGCTGGCCTTCGGTGCGATGCTGACACGAATCCGCTCGCAGCCTCTTATACTTGGGAGTATCGGTTTATTAGTTGCTTGGTGCGCCGGTAATGTATTTGACTCCCTACTCCTATCTGGCTCAACGGCGGCAATGCTCGCCCTATCGCTTTGTGGAGCGTTTGCCGAAGGTCAAGGTGATCCATCTAGCTGATTATTGATGGATCTTTCCTGCGACATATACTCGCTTTCTACTAACGGAGATATGTCCCAAATTCCTTCTGTGGCAACCACCAACACTAACCCCTGCCCGCTCATCACTGACAAAGTCATGGTCACGCTACATCGTGGCGAAGAGACCGACCCGTTCGGTCACAAAATCCAACTCGCGCTGGCGGTGCTGTGGGCATTCTTCCTGCCCTTCGAGATGATCCCGTGGGCGAAGGATGGCGCGCTCACCTTGCTGGTGACGTGGTCTATCATTCGGCTACTCTTCGGCGGCATTCTGGGCACATGGCGACCACTGCTATGGACACCGCTGGCCTGGACCATCCTTGGGCTGTTGGCATGGGTCGCCTTGAGCGTCACCTGGTCATCACATCCGGAGTTTGGACTCGAAGAACTCAAGGGTATGCGCATGCTGGCGCTGCCTCTGGTGATCTTCCCCGTGTTGCGACGCCTCGGCGTGCTGCTCGGAGCCTTCCTATTGGGCGTAGCGATCATCAATGCGCTGCAGATCGGACAACTCGTCGAGTTGCCTGGTTTCTGGACCAAAGTCCCAGGTCGAGCTGCCGCGTGGTGCAGCCCGATGCCCCTCGGATATGTCACCGCTGCGGCGCTCATTAGCCACGTCGCCATCCTCACAATCCGATGGCGACGACGGCATGCGTTCCTCCACGTCATTGGCATTCTCCTTGCAGCGGTGGGACTCATACTGTGCCAAAATCGAGCAGGGCTGGTCGCAGCCGTCATCACCGTTCCAGTCATTCTGATCTTGGCAGCAGTCATGCTGCCGCACTTACGGCAGGCCTGCCTGTTCATCATGGCGGCACTTACATTTGGTCTCGCTGTGGCATGGACCATTGATGACGCCCTTCTGGACAATGCCATCACACGCGCCGCCCAGGTGCGATGGGAACAAGCGACGCAGGAGTTGACTGGCGACGGGTCCTACGCTGTTGACAACCCGGTCCGAGGGCGGAGCATTGGCAACCGCGTGGTGTCGTGGCGGGCGATGCGGGACATCATTACCACCCACCCGTGGCGAGGCGTGGGCGCCGGTGGCATCGCCTCCCAACTGGGCGACTATCCAGGCCTACTCATTCCCCCTGGCGAATCGCAACTGCCCGTCGATTGGCCCGTCGAGCCATTTCAGCCACACTCATCGTGGCTCTGGACCTTTGCCGCAACAGGCATCCCAGGCATTGCACTGCTCATCGCAACGGTCATGCTCAGTCTGATCGGTCAAGTTCGGCGCATCGCTGACGACCCTGCATTCCTGGCGACCTTTGGCATGCTCTTCGCGTGGTGCATCTCCAGCGTCTTTGACACACTGCTGATCAGTGGCGCCACCGTAGCGGCACTATCTTTAGCCCTCTGCGGCGGTTTGATTCGTAAGTCATCTCAGGACAGTCCATGAGTTGGATCCCTTTTATCGTCGCGGCCTATGTCCTTGGATCGATCCCATTTGGTGTCCTGATCGCGCGAAGCAAGGGCGTCGATATCACCTCGCACGGGTCGGGCAATATTGGGGCCACGAATGTGGGCCGTGTGCTTGGGCGACGATTCGGCTTGGTCTGCTTTGCCCTAGACATGGCCAAAGGCGCGGCGCCGGTGCTCGCAGCAGGCGCATGGCATGGCGACTTGGGCTACCCCGCCACGCAGATTGAATCGGTTGACATGTGGCTGTGGCTGGCCGTCGCAGCAGCGGCGCTCATTGGGCACATGGCATCGATCTTCCTGCGATTTCGGGGCGGCAAGGGCGTCGCCACAGCGTTTGGAGCGCTCCTTGCAGTCTGGCCGACCCTTGGCATTCCCGCACTAGTCGCGCTTGGAGTGTGGATCTTGATCATGGCGACCGTACGCATCGTGTCGATCGCGAGCATGATCGCCGCGGTCTCGCTCCCCATTTCAGTGGCACTGCTCATGCAGTTGGATTCCAATGGCCAGGATCTTCAATCCGGCATTGTGGCCGCTCGAAGCACACCACCGCTGGCCATCGCCGGGCTCATTGCGGTACTCGTATTGGTACGCCATCGCAGCAACATCGCACGGCTGCTCAAGGGCAGAGAGCAACGGGTCGGGCGTTCTTGACTCTACGTGAGTCCAACCGCTGATCAGCACTGCAACGGCCACTGCAACTGGAAAGCTAATGTCCACCAAGTTTCGCACACGCTTGGGCTGTACCACATGCAGCAGCAAGATTGCCAGTGGAGGAAGTACGGCCAAGAGTAGATGGCCTTGATCGATCCAACCACTCATGATGGCCAGAAGCACAACACCCCCCGCCCCAATGGCCAGTGCATCTGCGATCCACCACGTAGCGCCAACACCAAGACAATTGGGCAGGGTCGAAGTTCCTTGCCTCGCGTCAGCGTGGCGATCATCAACATCGCAGAGGATCGCACCTGAGAGCACGTGCAATCCAATCGCCACAGCGGCCACGAGTGTTGACGTGGTGTGCCACGTCTGACCGTCGAGATGGGCTAGGACGATCGCCATCGCCGTGAGACTGACCGATACAACGATATTCTTAAGAAGCAGCACGTCCTTGATTCGTCGCTCACCAGGCGTATGCCCATAGGCGAGCATGCCCACGACGGCCGCAGGCACAATGACCGCCACCAGCCAACCATCAGCAGCGACCAGTGCCACAGCGGCCACCAGCAGCGCCAGCGCAATTCCGCGGATACCAGGAATGCCCCGCCTGAGAAAGTGCACACGCCGAGGCACTGACTTGACATCAGCTCTGTCGGGCAGGCCATGACCGATACCTACGCGGTCGAGGAGATAGGTGCCGGTGGTCGCCAGAAACGCCACCACCATCCCTCGCACAGGCAGTCCCGTGCCACAGATCGCTGCGACAAAAAGTACGCAGCCCACGGCGTAGCACCCAGCCCACACCGCCAGATGCCCCATTGCTTCAATTGGATGAACGCGGATTGAGTCTGTTCGGGGCATGGGCCGAGCATAGAGACAAGCGGTATCATGGGACGCCTGATGCCCAATTCCGACTCATGGCAATCACCACTTTCGACGCGATATGCATCTGCCCAGATGCAATCCATTTGGTCCGATCAGCGACGTTTTGGAATCTGGCGGCGGTTGTGGTTGGCGCTCGCCGAGTCAGAAAAAGAGTTGGGACTGGACATCACCGACACGCAACTCGACGCCATGCGTGCACATCTGGATGACATCGACTTTGAATCCGCCAGGGCGTACGAACGCAAGTTGCGGCACGATGTCATGGCTCATGTCCATGCATGGGGGGACATCATTCCAGAGGCGCGAGGCATCATTCACCTTGGAGCCACAAGCCAGTTCGTCAACTGCAACACCGAACTCATCTTGCTTCGCGAATCGCTTGAGTTAATCGGCGCAAAAACAGCGGCGGTCATCTTGGCATTGTGCGCGTTTGCCGACAAGTGGAAGGGCCTTGCGACACTTGGAGCAACGCATTATCAACCCGCCCAACCTGTCACGGTCGGACGTCGGGCCGTGGTGTGGGCGCAAGATCTATGGTTGGGTCTTGAAGATATTGAGCACCGGCTCGATACCCTGCGATTTCGTGGTGTTCGTGGGGCCACTGGCTCGCAAGCTTCGTTCATGGCGTTGTTTCACAACGATGGCGACAAGGTCGAGGCCCTGGATCAGATGGTCACACACAAAATGGGATGGTTGCCCGAACAGCGATTCCCGGTCACTGGCCAGACGTACCCGCGGGTGGTTGATGCGCAGATCATCGGAGCCTTGAGTGTCGTGGCTGCTGGCATGCACAAGTGCTGCACGGACATTCGGCTGCTTGCGGGTCATCGGGAATTGGAAGAACCATTTGAAAAGGACCAGATCGGATCCTCGGCAATGGCCTACAAACGAAACCCGATGCGATGCGAGCGAGTATGCGGCATGGTGCGGCAGGTGATGACACTCGCCGCGGCGCCCTTGCAGACCGCATCTGTGCAATGGCTTGAGCGAACGCTTGACGATTCATCAAATCGGCGAATGGTATTGCCCGAGGCATTCCTCGCCTTGGATGGCGCGCTCGATGTGCTTCGCAATGTGGCCGAGGGACTCATCGTTCGGCCCGCCGTCGTCGAGGCCAGACTTCGCGCGGAGTTGCCATTCATGGCGACCGAAGATCTCATGATGGAAGCGGCTTGGCGTGGGGCTGATCGACAGGAAGCCCACGAGGTCGTCCGCCGCCACTCGATGGCGGCAGCTGAAGTCGTGAAGTCCGGAGGTGAGAATGATCTGCTCGCTCGGCTCGCAGGTGATCCGATGTTTCATGGGATCGACCTTGATGCTGCATTGGAGCCGGGGCGATTTATCGGACGGTGCGAAGTACAGGTTGACCAGTTCATTGGGTCAGTCGGCCAGGCGGTTCAAAATCGCTGGGGCAAGCAGATTGGGGCCGCTACGAGCCTTCAAATCTAACGCTGAGTGTCCCTCAGAGCCTAAAAAGTCACTAAAAAGAGTCGTTGAGGCATGCAAAAAGGGGCGACGGGGTATGTTCTTGGCCGATATTGACCCGGTGACGGGGGGTGCCCTCGCGGGACGTACCGCGGGGCTAAGCAGCCCCTAGGACAAGGTGGAGGACGCCATGTCAATGCAGTCGTATGAACATCTCAAGAATCTCATCGAATCAGCGGCAGACGATGTCGCCAAATGCGCCGGCGGCAACAAAGCTGCAGGCACACGCGTTCGCAAGTCCATGCAGGACATCAAGAACGCAGCCCAGGACGTCCGAAAGGAAGTCCTGACCATGCGCGACTCCTGAGTCAGGCGTCGATATTTCCGGGCCAGTTGACCCACGGTGACGACCACCGCCATGCGCGGTGGTCGTCGTGTATTTTCACAAGGTCCATGATCTGACGGTTGTCGCAACCCAAGGTTGCCCATTATTCTCCGACCACACAATGGCTGACCCACTGTTTGACATTTCGCCACACGATCTGTCCGTGCACTGCCTTCCCGAAGGGCAACTTGATGCATTGCTGCCACAAGTTGGGGATATGCGACAGATCGCACGCGTGCCGTGGATCAACAAGACCTGCACTGAAGCGATCGGCATCAAGGATGTTGGCCATGACGAGTTCTGGGTGCCAGGCCACATTCCTGGGCGGCCGCTTCTTCCAGGCGTGATCATGATTGAGGCAGCGGCACAGATCAGCAGCGTGCTGTATCAACTCAAAATGAAGGATGGCGAAGGGGGTTTCCTTGGATTCACCCGGGTCAACAACTGCGTCTTTCGCGGCAGTGTCGTGCCGGGCCAGCAGCTCGTCCTACTCGCCGTTGAAAACAAATTCCAACGTCGCCGCTTCTCCTGCTGGGCCCAAGGACTCGTCGACGGCAACGTCGTGTTCGAAGTCGAATGCACCGGCATGCGAATCTAAGCCCGGCCGATTAAATGCGGCTCAGGGGTCAGAACCCGATTGAGATGGAGGTAAATCTGCTGCCGCAGGTGCCGCTGCTCCAACTGGAACTGCCTGCAATCGTGCCGATGCCGTTGCCTGAGCAGTACACGGGCAAACACCCATATCCCCAGAACACGGGGGGCCACCAGCCCCAACCCCCATATCCATAACCGCCGTAGCCATAGCCATAACCGCCGTAGCCGTAGCCGCCATAGCCGTCGTCATACGAGCCTCCACGAGCAACCAGAATCGTGGTGTCGTCTTGCTCGCCGCGAACGTCCGGGTGGGGAAGCACGCCGCCGGCTCGGTCTTTTGCTGGTGTATTGGCCGCAAAGCCACTCAACGCAGCGACGGCCGCGGTGGCAATTGCTGCAGGTGCTGCGTTGGGAGGTGGCGGTGGCATAGAAATGACCACCTCCGCCTGAAGGCATGCCACCAAGACCATGGATACCAGAATGCTGATCAATCGCATCACGCTTCCTATCCTACGAAACTGAGCCCCCACTGCAAAGGAATCTCGATGTTTGATGCACCGCTCCTCTTTCAGCCAATCCTCGTTCCTAAAGTCTGGGGCGGCTACCGACTGGAATCACTGGGCAAAAACCTGCCCGCTGGCAAACCAATCGGCGAATCCTGGGAATTGGCAGATCTTCCCGGAGATGGCCCTTCAAGTGTTGTGGCCAGTGGGCCCCACGCCGGCCGCACCCTCAGAGAACTTCTGGACACGAATGAACATGACATTCTTGGTGATGTCCCACTCAATGCCCAAGGCCGTTTCCCACTCCTAATCAAGTTTCTTGACGCATGCGACAACCTTTCGGTGCAGGTCCACCCAGATCAAGCATGGGCCGAGACACACCCAGGCGCCTACCTCAAGAGTGAAGCGTGGGTGGTCATGGACGCTCAGCCAGGAAGTCGGATTTGGGCAGGTGTCAGCACTGAGACGACCGAAGCCTCAATGCGTCAAGCCCTGCATGATGACCGTGTGACCGATTGCCTGCAGTGGCGTGATGCCGTCGTCGGTAGTTGCCATAGCCTCCCAAGTGGAACATGTCACGCGCTGGGCAAGGGTGTGCTCGTTGCCGAGGTACAGACCACTAGCGATACAACGTTTCGCCTGTGGGACTGGGGCCGCGTCGGCCGCACCATGCACGTCGATGAAGCGCTCGCCTGCATTGACTTCGCCACCCCACCTCCAGCAGAAGTGCCTGCCACCCCTATTGCCAGCGGCCTTCAAGAAACACTGCTCACCGACACGCCGTGGTTCACAATGCGGCGTATTGACTGCGCCGCCGCAACGGCATGGCAGAGCGACCTAAACAACGCTCCACTCATTCTCATGTGCGTGGAAGGAACTGCGCATGTCACCGCAACTGGCGAAACAACCAAACTCGCCCAAGGAACAGTGTCGCTCCTTCCTGCAGCCATGCACACTGCAAATGTGGAAATGACTGAATGGACTTCTATCATCGCCGCGACTCCGCGAGCAGTTTGATGGCCAATAGAGAATCGCTTACCTACTGTCAATACTGCTGATAAATCTATCGACGGTCAATTCGCGTTGGCGAAAATGTCGATAATTCCAGCGGCGCCCAATACACATGACACCACGCCGTTGAGCGTAAAGAACGTGATTGCCATTCGCGTAGTTCCCCACCGCCGCACTGTGGCGTGTTCGACGATGAGCAAGGCCGCCACAATGATTGTGGCCGCAAAGAACCAACCTTCCAAACGCTTATCGATGAGCCATGCCGCAACCAACGACGCGACCGCTGCGATGTGCAGTACACGACTGCCCCATATAGCGCGGGAAGCGCCCAGTCGCGAAGGCATTGAATACAAACCTTGGGCTTCATCGACATCAACGTCCTGCAACGCGTATATCACATCAAACCCAGCAACCCAGCACCACACCATGACTGCAAGCAACCACATCGCAGGCTGCCCAGGAATCGCCGCAGGATTCACCGCGATGGCGGCTGCTGGAACACTCAGAGCCAGCGACGCGCCAAGCCACAGGTGGCACAGTGCCGTAAATCGCTTAAAGAACCCATACGCGCAGATCCAAACCAACACCGGAACAGCCAATATCGATGGCCATGGATTGCCCATCCACCACCAGAAGATGAGTGATAGAACCACGAAGCAGGCACTCGAGCCGATCAATCCGATGACATAGGCGCGAAGCGACACCGATCCGGCGGCCAGCGGCCGCAAAGCGGTCCGGGGATTCCGAGCATCAAGTTCACGATCAATAATACGATTTGCCAACATTGCCGCTGTTCGAGCGGCGGCCATCGCGGCAACGATCAGCAGCAGCACGCCAAGCACTTCACCGCCGCGAAGCGGCGTCGCGGTGGCAGATGCCGGCGGCCAGGCAGCCATCGCGCCACCAAGCAAGGCAAATGGCAGCGCAAAGACACTGTGGGCGATCTTGATATCGCCCAGCATCGCCCTAGGGGCGCTGATGGTTTGTACAGAAGTTGCAGACATGCCGGTGATAGTAAGTTCGTCGCCGTGTCCTGTCAGAAGATCGAGTGAGGCGATATCGCCTGCAACTGCCTTGCGATATCCTTCCACGCTATGGCCAAGCAGGCAAAGACGGCAATCACACCCACCCGCGATGAAAATTACCCAGAGTGGTACCAGCAAGTCGTGCGGAAGGCGGATCTGGCAGAACCCTCACCAGTTCGTGGCTGCATGGTGATTAAACCATGGGGCTGCGCCTTATGGGAGAACTTCCAACGCGTGCTCAATGGCATGTTCAAGGCCACTGGACACCGCAACGCCTATTTCCCGCTGTTCATCCCGAAGCGATTTCTGGAAAAGGAAGCTGAACACGTAGAGGGGTTCGCCAAAGAGTGCGCCGTGGTCACGCATCATCGACTCGAAGCCGGTCCCGATGGCGGACTCGTGCCCGCGGGCGAACTCGAAGAGCCGCTCATCGTCCGCCCAACAAGCGAGACCATCATCGGCGACGCCTTCAGCCGCTGGATCGAGTCCTACCGTGATCTTCCCCTGCTTATCAATCAGTGGGCCAATGTTGTCCGTTGGGAAATGCGCACACGTCTGTTCTTGCGAACGAGCGAGTTTCTCTGGCAGGAGGGGCACACCGCGCACGCGACGTCCGAAGAGGCCATGGAAGAAACCGAGCGCATGCTCGACATCTACGCGGACTTTGCCGAGAACTGGATGGCCATGCCCGTCCTGACTGGCGAGAAGACCGCGGGCGAACGATTCCCCGGCGCTATCCGAACACTATGCATCGAAGCAATGATGCAGGACCGCAAAGCGCTCCAAGCAGGCACATCCCACTTCCTAGGTCAGAACTTTGCCAAAGCACAAGACATGACCTACCAAAGCGAGGAAGGCAAACTTGAATATTGTTGGACGACTTCATGGGGGGTTTCTACGAGACTGGTAGGCGCTCTGGTCATGACCCACGGAGATGATGACGGCCTGTGCTTGCCGCCACGGATTGCCCCGGCACATGTCGTCATTCTGCCGATGACTGGTCGTGCCGATGACCCTGAAGCGGTGCTGAATTACTGCCGAAAACTGGCGGACGATCTTCGAGGCATTCCCTACTATGGTCGCTGCATCGAAGTCGAGATTGACGATCGTGACATCCGAGGCGGCGAAAAGAATTGGCAGTGGGTGCGGAGGGGTATACCCATCCGACTTGAAGTTGGCCAACGTGATATGGCAGCCGACAGTGTCTTCATGGCCAGACGCGACAAGAGTCCAAAGGAAAAGGAATCTGTCCAACGACCAGACTTTGTATCCCGCGTCTATGACATTCTGGAAGACATCCAGCAAGGGCTCTATGACCGTGCCCAAGCGTTCCGGGCATCCCATACGGTCGAGATTGATTCAGAAGACGATTTCCGAGCCTTCTTTGCGGCACCCTCTGGTGAACCAACACCCCCACATGCGGGCTTTGCATGGGCGCACTTCTGCGGCGATGAAGCCGTTGAAGATCGCATCAACGATGACCTCGGCGTGACCGTGCGATGCATTCCCCTCGCGCCGGGCGAGCCAGGCACCTGTATTTTCACTGGTAAGCCCAGTGAAAAACGCGTGATTTGGGCAAAGTCCTACTGATCGCCAACCCGTTGAGGTCGACTCGCTGGGGTTCGACCAAGCTTCGATGGCCCGCGATCACTGGGGATCAATACCGGGCTAGCCGGCGCACCCCCTTGTGACCGCACGCCCACGCACGGCCCCCAATTCGAAATGATCGTCAGAATGTCGTCGGTGCCGACGATGCCGTCAAGGTTAGCGTCGCCACAGAGCGCCGTCGTGTCCCAGAATCCGATCACCGCGAGGATATCGTCGGTGCCCACCAGACCGTCAGGCACGCAGATGTCGGAACTAGAGATATCGGCAAGGCACTCACAGTCGTCGGGAATGCCATTGCCATTGAGATCATTGTTCGGATCGCTCACATCACACTCATCGGGAATGCCATTGCCATTGCAATCATCGTGCAACCCGTCGGCGATTCCACAACTATCCAGCATGCCATCTCCGATGCAATCGAGCGATGGGTCCTGATCAATCTCACAGTAGTCAATCAGTCCGTTTTCATTGCAGTCCGCATCGCGGTACAACCGCACATGTCCTAGAGGATCATCCGGAGCGCCCACACCAATGACATCGCCACCCATGGCGACCGAGACCGAACCGTCATCAACTTGGTACTCAAATGCATCCTGCCAAGAACCGTCATACTCCATCACTAGCAAGTTGGTGCTGCCACTTGAATCATGGTGAATCGTCGCCAACAGATCTGCGGACATAGCAAGCGTATCGCCAAAGGCGCCCGCTGAGGCGGGCACAGACTGCACGCCAGCCCAGTCGCTGTCGTACACATCGATGGACGACATGTTCCCGACTGCGGCCCATTCATTGGAAATCGCAACCGACATCGGGAGTTCTGGTGTTGCAGCCGATTGCATCGTGGCGACGTGGTTGAAGCTTCCATCGCCGCCAAGTTCATACCCAAATGCACGGGGCGCAAATGACGGATCGCCGCCGGCACTGGCAATGACTCGCGCACCATCCATTGCGATCGTTCGGCCAAAGTCTTGTCGCCATGGGAATTGCGGCGCTTGCACCACATCCCGGCCGACCCACTGACCGGACTCGATCTGATAGGAGAACATGCGTGCCGGAACGGCAGCCCCGGGCTGATATCCACCGGCCCCAACCACCGCTTGTGATCCATTGATTGCTACCGATGTGCCGAATCGATTGTCCTGCCCCCCACCAAATGGTGTCAACCATGCATCGGGGTACCAAAACGCGCCGTCGAATCGGAAGACAAATGCCGAGCCAGTACCATTCCAGTGCAATCGACCAGCGCCAACAATAAGTCGATCACCCATAATGTCCACTGCCTGCCCAAACGCCGCATTGTCCTCTGCGGGGCCCGGTGTCATCAAACTGGCCTCGAGCACCCACTCGGTTCCATCAAAGCGATAGACATGGGCGGTTCCCCCACCCACAACATCCTCGTCAGCAGGTGTTCCCACGACGGCGACATCGCCATCGATGGCCAGGCTGGTGCCCGTCAGTGCGCCTGGCCCGTCGATCAACGACTCCAAGCGAAACCCGTCCAGTTCGCACACATCGGGCACACCATTCCCATCGCAATCTTCGACGAGGCCGTTTTTGATTTCAAATGCGTCGGGAATACCGTTTTCGTTGCAGTCTGGATCACAGTTATCCGGCACACCATTTCCATCGCTGTCTGGTTCGCTATCGCAGTCATCGATCAGGCCGTCACCATCACAGTCGGGCTCACACTCATCGGGGATTAGATTGAAATTGCAATCGAACGAGTGGAAATAAATGACATCGCAACGATCCGGAACACCGTTGTCATTGCAATCTGTATCCACGCCTTCAGCGATGGCACATGCATCGCCGATGCCGTCGCAATCACAATCCTCTTGAAGGGGATTGAAGTCGCTTGGACAGTTGTCTTGTGAATTCGGAATGCCGTCCTGGTCATTGTCCGGACCGAGTCGTTGGGATCCGCGTGGTGCCGAGGTATCAATGCGAACCACACGGGCAGAAAGCCGCTCTGGCTCCGCCAGGGTGGCAACCAAGGGCCCCACTAGGGCAAAACTCACACTGAGACAGAGAGTTAGATTGCGAATGAAACGCCCTCCAGACCGAGCGAGTATACAAGCGTCCTCAGGCCCGCCAACATGAATTATGGTCTATTTAGCCCGTCATCAGCAGGGGCCGAATGCCGCCACGACCAGCAGAACATCATTCACATCCACGATTCCGTTGCCATCGGCATCGCCAGCAGGATCCGTTGTGCCGTAGGCACCGATGACAGCAAGCACATCGTCAACATTGACATTTCCATCACCATTAAGATCGCCCTGACACGGGTCGTCATCGACGCACTCGCTCTTGGACAATACGACACCGTCAAAGCCAGCTTCGACGACCGAACCGTCTCCTGAGTCATCGGCGATAGCGCGGATCTGGAAGGCATCGACGCCATCCAAACCGGATGTATCGAGATCAAAGTTCGCTTGGATCCAGCCACCCGACGTGCCATCTCCAGCAGGCCCAATGACCTCCAGATTCATCCAGTTGCTGGACCCAACTGCTGACCACTGAATGGACATAATGTCTTCATTGGGTGCCCCACCAAAGTCATTGGAATACCAACGCCAGTACGACAACTGCCACCCGTCGCCAGGAGTCTCCAGCACCGGGGATGTCAAAATAGTGTCACCGCCATCGACGTCGCTGTTGCCCGATACATTGTCGGTGAGCCAGCATTGTCCGCTGCCATCGGCATCGGTTGGTGGGTCGCCGCGTACACCACCGCCTGCGGGCGTGCCGCGTTCCCACTGACCATCGCTTGCGCTTCCGCTGACATTCCAGCCTGGATCGCTCTCGCCGTCGTCATCAAAGACAACTTCAATCGACGACACAACGTTCGAGGTCAGTACATCCGTCGGCGCCCCCATGGGGTACACCATGCTGGTTCCAGACACACTCTCAACTGAAACGTAGTACTCAGGTGTGTCAACGCAGTTGAAGGCTGGCAGTGTCGCCATGTAATTGTCACCAGACAGGTGCGTCAATAACGTCTGATTGAAGACGCCACCGTCATCGCGATGATGCAACATTGCGGTGGCAGCGTTTGGAGTCTCGCTTCGAGGCGAAATCGTGACGGAAAATGGCGTCACATCATCGATCGATACGTTGGCGGGGTGACCATCTGGCAGTGCAATGGTCATGGGCGTACCAGCGTCTTCGATCAGAACCATCGCTGCTTGAAAATTCTCCTGAGCGCAGGGAAGAATCTCACTTGGAGGCGGATTGAATCCGGCGCCGTCGCCCGAGGCGGGACGCAACTCAATCGTGTATGAATAGGCTCCATAAGTGTCGTATGGCCAATCGATCAGGGTGCCACTGGCACAGTAGAGAATGGTGCACGGGTTATCGTGGACGTAATACTTGCCATACACAGACGCGATGGCATCAGACATAGCGCCACCGATCGAGTGCAACTCATCCCAATCTGGTGGCGGCACGGTGGTGTAGCCTCTTGGCTCCAACACAAGTTGTGAGTAGGAGTGAAAGTCAATCTGTGACTTGATGTTGCCGTGATCCAAACAGTAGCCGGATAATGCCTGCACTTCCGGTTCACTCATCGAAGCCGGACCGACATAGATATCACTGCACGGATCGGTGCTGGTGCTTTCGCCGCCATTCCAGTCACTTGACCAGTTTCGATTGAGGTCGACACCCTCACACGAGCCGGAGTTGTTGCGACGGTTCTTTCGCCAGTAGCGATCCCCACCAGAGGCATAGGTGTACTCAAACCCATCTGGGTTGGTCACCGGAATCACGATCACTTCAACCCGATCAAGCAGGGCGGTGATGGCTGGATCAACTCCATAAGCATCTACGAGTGTGTCGGCGATGTACATCGTGGTGGATGGCGAGATCCACTCTCTGGCGTGTTGACACCCATTGAATAGCACCGCGGGCTTATCGCCTCCGCCAGCATTGATGACCACGCCGCGGATGTCGCGACCCTCATGGCTTTGCCCAAGCGTGATACTTGAGACGAGACCCGGATGGCCACTGACCAGATCATTCATTCGCGTGAAGAATTCCGGTAGTGTGCGAAAGTCGCTGTAGAAAGGATCGCCACCCCGTATGGCGGCCGCACGCCGAATTTCCAGCCGCATGGCGTTTCGCTGCGCTTGAAACTCAGCAAGGTCTTCGATAATCGCCGCGTGTTGGATGCCGAGGGAATCAATCAACGCCAGATCATCGGCGTCCACAATCCATGGGCCAAGACCAGGGGTCGGGCGACATGCCAATCCGCTCACTCCGTTTGCCAGCAGCATCGACACGGTGCCGTCATCTGGCACATCCAGTTCCAAGACTTGCAGCCCAACATAGTCGGCCGGATCGGGCATTGGAACTGCGGCTAATGCAGTAGTACTGACAGCCAGCAAACTCACGATGATCGATCGAATCACGGCGTACTCCTCTCCTCCGGATTGTCTTCCCCACACTCAGTCAGTCAAGCAGTATGACACAAAGAAGACGGGGAGAGGGGCACGAAATGGTCAGATTCAACACGCTCAGTGGCGAGCCAGCGCCCCCATCGGGTCCCACGGGGCTAGCACAGTGGGTTCTGTGGTCAGCGCAGCCTGCAAATCTTCACTCAGCCGCGATCGATGGGCTGCGATTTCGAAGACATATTCATCAAACCATGAGTCGTTCATGGTCTGGAATCCCTTGCGGCCGACCCCCTCGTCACCCCACGAGTTCTCCACCCGCCAGCGGCGAGGCGATCCATCCAAGACATCCACGCCGGTGAAGAGCATGGCATGGGTCATGGCGGTGTGGTGATACTGGAGGCGATCATTCTTGTTGAGTCCGTCGGCCTGGCCGTACAGGCTGTCGAAGTCCATGAGATTGGCATCCCACAGCCCGACCTGTCTCTGGAACTGCTTGCCGACATCACAGCCGAACCAAACCGGCTCACCGTCCTCAAGCGTGTCGATAGCAGCCCGCTTGATCGTGTCCATATCGACATTGAGGTACACAACCCGTTCTCCGCCAACGATATTGCCCAAATACTCGACGGTGTACGTCTGTCCAAATGGATGCTCGGGCCGCGGATCGTGCACGAGGCACACGTACTCTTCGATCGGGAGATCAACATACCGCTCGGCAAATTGCCGCGGCGTCATCTCGCCCTCTCGATGAAAGTTGCGATCCTTGTCGTTGTATTGCCATATGAAAGATGTGGGCGGTTCTCCAAGGTGCGTACAGAGCACGCGCCAGATCGTCGCAAGTTGTGTGTCCTTGATTGCACGAGCTTCATCCTGCGATGCGCCCCCTTCGATGGCGACTCGCAAATCCCGCGCGAAACCCCGCAGGAATCCCTTGCATACCGCGTTCATACGCATGGTGTTTGAGGAAGACTGCGACTCGGGCATCATGTCCTTGGGGACGAGCCCATGTCGCTTGACGAGATTGACAAACATGTTCCACTGCCCGCCATCATCGAGCGGGTAGTCGAGCAGGAACGCGACATACCGATCTTCAAGTTGTCGACCAGCCGTTTCGATGATGCACTCAAGGAACCAATTGGCCCGCTCAAACTTGTCCCAGAAGAGTGTGTAGTTCTGGCTGAACTCAAACTTCTTGACATTCATTCGCTTCATCACACCAGCCCGGAAGAGATTCAGCGCGGCAAACATCCAGCAACGACCGGACTTCTTTTGATTCGTGACGGACCAATCATCGATCCATGTACTGAATGACCAGTCCGTTGAGGCGACGATATCACGATTGAGCGCCGCTTCATCGGCGCCCACTTTCGTGACGGCGTTACGGGCCAAACGGTAGGCCGGGTCATCATTCAGTTCGTGGCGGAGCCCGACTAGGTAATCGTCGGTCATCGTGCCACCCGGTGTTGTCAGGGTGCTCATGGCAGCCATGGTATGGCGTGAAGCTTGGACCCTGCAAAAAAAGAAGCACGGGGCCGATTACTCGGCCCCGTGCAACCCGGTGTACCGACCCACCGTGGGTCGGAAGTGTGCATTGTCAGGACTGATCCTCGTCGCGAACTTCATATTCCGCGTCGATCACATCATCTTGGCTTTCAGAGCCAGCACTGGCTGTTTCGCCTGTGTCGGCCGTCTCCGCATCCGCGGCGGACGCCGCTTCATATGCGGCTTTGCCCAACTCTTGTGCCGTCTGAGAAACCTGATTGAGCGCCGCTTCGATCGCGGCTTTATCGTCGCCCTTCAGTTTCTCTTCGAGGTTGCTCACAGCCGACTCGATGGTACCGCGGACATCCGCCTCCACCTTGTCACCGTGTTCTTCGAGTTGTTTACGCGTTGCATACACAACCTGTTCAGCCTGATTCTTGAGTTCGATAAGTTCACGCTTGGCCTTATCGTCGGCTGCGTGCGACTCAGCATCGGACTTCATCTTCTCAATGTCGTCCTTGGACATGCCGCTCGAGCCGGTGATCTCAATGTTCTGACTCTTGCCAGTGGCCTTGTCCGTCGCAGCCACTTTCAGAATGCCGTTGGCATCGATGGCAAATTCCACCTCAACCTGGGGCATTCCACGTGGAGCTACGGGGATGTCAGTTAGATCGAACTTACCAAGCGTCCGATTGTCGTTAGCGAACTCTCGCTCGCCTTGCAGGACATGAATGGTCACGCTCGTTTGACTGTCTGCTGCGGTGGAGAACGTTTCCTTGCGAGATGTCGGGATGGTGGTGTTCTTCTCGATGAGACGCGTCATGAGTCCGCCGAGAGTTTCGACACCCAGGCTCAGTGGCGTGACATCGAGCAACAGGACGTCCTTGACGTCACCTTGCAGCACACCACCTTGAATGGCCGCACCAATGGCAACCACTTCATCGGGGTTGATGGACTTGTCGAGTTCCGCAGTACCGAAGATGGCCTTGGCGATCTCCTGCACCTTGGGGATTCGGGTTGAACCACCGACCATGACGACGTCGTTGACATCGCTATTAGACAGACCAGCATCTTTCAGAGCCATTTTGCATGGACCTTCGAGGCGTTTGAAGAGATCTGCCGCGAGCTGCTCAAAGTTAGCTCGCGTCAGGGTGATCTGCAGGTGCTTCGGGCCGTTTTGGTCAGCCGTGATGAAGGGCAGGTTCACCGATGTCTCGAGTTGCTGCGAAAGTTCACATTTGGCCTTCTCGGCGGCTTCTTTGAGTCGCTGCAGGGCCATTGCGTCGGTGCGGATGTCGATGCCCTCGGTCTTGCGGAACTCGTCCGCGAGATAGTCGATGAGCACCTGGTCAAAGTCGTCACCACCGAGGTGGCCATCACCATTGGTGCTGAGTACCTCGAAGACGCCGTCGCCGATGTCGAGCACCGAGACGTCGAACGTGCCGCCGCCAAGGTCGAAGACCGCGATTTTGGTGTTGGCATTCTTTTCGAGACCGTAGGCTAGCGCTGCCGCGGTCGGCTCGTTAATGATCCGCTCGACCTTCAGGCCAGCGATTTCACCAGCATCCTTGGTGGCCTGACGCTGCGCGTCATTGAAGTAGGCCGGGACGGTAATGACCGCGCTATCGACCTTCTCACCGAGATAGTCTTCAGCAATTCGCTTGAGTTCGCGAAGCAGCATGGCGGAGATTTCTGGTGGCGTGTATTCTTTGCCATCGGTTCCGGCCTTGACCTTGACGAGTTCATCGGCGCCGCCGGTGACTTCGTATGGGACAAGTTTCTCTTCGCTCTGGACTTCGTCATGACGACGGCCCATGAAACGCTTGATGGAGAAGACAGTATTTTTGGGATTGGTCACCTGTTGGTGACGGGCTGGCTCGCCAACGAGGCGGTCGCCCTTATCGGTGAAACCGATCACGCTTGGCGTGGTGCGGTTACCTGACGAGTTAATGAGGACCTTGGGCTGATCGCCTTCCATCACGGCGACGCATGAGTTGGTGGTCCCGAGGTCGATTCCAATAATCTTGCTCATAGTGTGATTCCTTCCTGGGTGAGCGGCTTTGGGCCGCAATCCCCTGCCCCAGCCGCCAGCACATCTGGTGGTGGGCAGTGTGTAGTCGCAAGCCGCGTGCCGAAACGCAAACCCCCCAGTACGAAAAACCCCCTTTTTCGCCCGCCGAAGGGCGTCGGTAGACACTCAAGCCTGCCAGATTGGCCGAGATGGACCCCAAGGCCATTGGAGCGACCGCCCCTACCGGGAATTGCTGGACACCCACCCATCAACATGCCTAGACCAGCGATATTGCCCCAAGAAAGCCGCTCAAGGCCCACTGATGGGTGGATGTCCCCAATTCTCCAAGCCAGTTTCCTCGGCTGGGAATCGACAGATACTGCTCAAATATGACTCCGTTTAGTCACATCCCACTGCTGGCAAATCCAAAAAAAAATCTGCTTTGAGTCATGAAATGATGAGTATTCCTGTTGTGATGGCCTTTGCCCCTAGTACATTGCAGGTGAGCGTATCGGCGAAGGCCCCCGGAGAGAGGGCTGAGCCCGATAGTTAGAGTAGAGAAAGTGTGGCTCTTGGGCGTGGAACCCCAAGAGCACAACCTCAAGGAGAAGGTTCTATGCAAGCGACAATGATTCTTACCGCAACTGCAGTTTTTGGCATGAGCACCATCGCAATGGGCGATGTGTTGTACAGCCAAGGCTTCGAAAACCCTGACGCCCTTGGGGGCAAGTACTTTGACACTGGCGATGCCGATGTCGCGCATGACCTTGTCAACAACGCCGGCGAAGCTTGGGTTGATATCGACGGCATGGACGCGGGCTACATCCCCTTCGATCCCCCTGGCGTTGGTCTGACCGACGGCGACTATGTGGGCGTCACAGATTACACCGGCGGCACCGGCGGCTTCTATGAAGGTGCCCAGGCCTACCAAATGTCCGACACCGATGGTGTCATGACTCTTACCTCCGCGGTCTTTGACACGGCCGACTTTGTGACGATGGCGTTCTTCCTTGCCGACACCGGCTACGAAGATACGGATTGGGTCACCGTCACCATGGGCGGCGTTGAACTGTACAGCATCGGCAACACAGGAGATGGCGGCCTCGCGATGGAAGAGGCGTCTGGCTACTGGTTCCTCGTGTCCGGCGCAGTTTCCGGCGGCGCGCTTGAGATCTCATTTGCCAGTAACTCCGGCTCAGAAGCGCTCTACATTGATGCAATCTACATCGAGGGCGCAGCTATTCCGGCTCCAGCAGCCCTGGCCCTCCTCGGCCTCGCGGGCTTCGCTCGTCGCCGCCGACGCTGATTCGCTCCACATACTCCTTGACCTACTCCCTACTCAGGGCCGCAGTCTTCAGACTGCGGCCCTGTTTCTTTTAGGGTTGGTCTCGAGTATTGCACCACTGATTCTCGGTATGACCGACCAAGGGAAATACCCAACGCTCAGTCTGAGTTCAAACGAACGGTCTGTTGCCAATCGCTGCGTGGCACCTATGCGAAGCAATCACGCGTTTCAATGTGGTACCGTAATCGTGTGCTTGTCTGCCTACTGACGAATCAAGATCTCGACGACCCCGAACTGCCTAGTTACGACTGGCCGTGCGACCCACGCCCGCACTTACCAGCGGCCGACTGGCATGCGGTGATGCTCGGTGAAAAGGTAGAAGCGCCACGCGAGGTCCGTAAACTGATTCGCGAAGGTGTAAATGGCCGCCCGATCGACGTGTTCTTCAATCTCTGCGATGGCGGGGCCGAGCAGCACGACATCCCTGGCGTCGAGGTCATTCGCGAACTTGAGCGTGCGGGTGTGCCGTTCACCGGCGCGACGAGCAAGTGCTTCGAGCCGACCCGGCGACAGATCAAGACAGCCTGCAAACGCCTCGGTATCGCGACGCCGCGGGGCATGATCGTCCGAACACAAACGGACGTCCGCAAAGCGGCACGCAACCTCCGTTTCCCGCTCTTCGTCAAGCACCACAACAGCTATGCCAGCATCGACATCAGCAAGCGATCGAAAGTCATCTCAAAGAACGGCCTGAAGATTCAAGCAAATAAGTTCATTCGCCGCCACGGGGCTGCGCTCATCGAGGAGTACATCGTAGGCGATGAGTGCACCGTGCTGGTGGCAGAAAACCCACGTGATCCCGAACGGCCTATCGCCTACCCACCTGTGAAGTACGTGTTCCCCAAAGGCGAGGCTTTCAAGACCGAGGACCTCAAGTGGGTCACCTATGAAGGCCTCAGCACGGCACGTGTGACCAACACCAGACTCAATGGCTTGCTCAAGCAACACGCGTCGGATCTGTTTGTTGAAATGAACGCCGCTGGCTATGCACGCATTGATGTGCGGATCGACCAAGACGGGGTGCCCAACGTCCTCGAGATCAACGCCAACTGCGGCATCTTCTATCCCGAAGGCTCATATGCAAGCGCCGACGACTGCATCTCACTCGATGCAGGTGGACACCCACTCTTTGTCCGCCGGCTCATCGCGGCGGCCCGATCAAGGCAACGGCACGCGGCACTCGTGTAGCTGATTCGACGATGCGTACGAACTGACTTCCTAAAAGGTCACGGTCACTCTGCTAAACCACCTACGATTGAAAAATGCTGCAGGTCGGCTCAGTCCATCTCAACTCCAATGCGTTGCTGGCGCCCATGGCGGGGCATTGCGATCTGCCCTTCCGTCTCTTGTGCCGTGAACTTGGCGGCGTGGGCCTAGCCAGCACGGACCTCCTCAATGTGCACAGCATTCTTCGAGAAGCGCCCAAGGCGATGAAGCTTGCAGCGACGTGCGAAGAAGATTCGCCTCTGTGTATGCAGGTCTATGGAAATAGCGCCGATCCGCTTCCGGAAGCTGCGATGTGGGCGGTCGATCACGGCGCAGTGATCGTGGACATCAATATGGGCTGCCCGGTCGATAAGGTCGCTAAGAAACACGGCGGGTCGTTGTTGTTGTGCGACGTTGACAACACGGTGCGCCTTGCAGCGCGCATGGTAGAGACCGTCACTCCAACTACGGGCGTTCCAGTCACAGCGAAGATCCGGCTTGGTTGGGACGACGATCGCATCGTCGGTCCGACGCTCGCCCAACAACTCGAACAGGTTGGCATCGCAGCGATCACAGTGCATGGGCGAACGACCGAGCAATTCTTCAAGGGGCACGTCCGTCACGATGGAATTGCCCAAGTGGTTGCTGCAGTTGATGCGATTCCTATCATCGGCAACGGTGACATCCGCTGCGCACAGGATGCCACAGATATGATCGAACGCACTGGCTGCCAGGGTGTGATGGTGGGCCGTGGTGCGCTTGGCAAGCCCTGGATCTTCGGCCAGATTCAGGCGAAATTGCGTGACGGCATCGATCAGCCAGATCCCAGCCGCGATCAGTGGCTTGCCATCATTGAGCGGCACCTCGACCTCATCCTAAAATACGACGATGAACGCGCCGCCCTGCACCGGCTTCGCAATGGGATCAGCCGCTATGCCAAGGGCATGCATGGCGTTTGGCAGTTCAAAGACCAGATCCGCAACGCTACCACCGCCGTAGACATCCGGCAGGCCATCGACGCAGCCCGCCAAGAACGACCGCCCGTCACCCTAACTTCATACACATCAACATCGTAGTGGGCCGCCTCTTTGGCGCGTGATTGTGACACAACTACATACGAGAGTTGTGTTTTGACAACTTGGTGTCAGCCAAAAAGAAGATGAGGCGACCGGTAGCCTTTGGCTGATGACCCCTTAGCCAGCTACGACACTGCTCATCTTGAAGATCGGCAGCAGGAGCGACATCGCAACAGCACCCACGAGGATGCCCATACCGACGATCAAGATCGGCTCGATCATTGAGGTGGCCTTCTTGATGCCCGTCTCAAGATCGTCATCACACTGCGCGGCGATCTTCTCCATGACCTCGGGAAGTTTGGCGCTTCGTTCACCAGATGACATCATGGATCCGATACTCGGGGGAACCCAGCGGCAGTCAATAGCAGCGCCGGTCATTTCGCGGCCATCGCGGACACGGTGCTCCATGTCCTCCCACAATCGATCGAAAACAACATTGTTGGTCACACCCCTACAAATGCGAATGACGTCGATTAGCCCAACACCACCAGCAAGCAGCGTGCTCATCGTCCGCGAAGCGCGGGCGAGATAGACCGTCACCGTCAACCGACCGATGATCGGTGTCGACAACTTGAACCAGTCCAACACCCGTTTGCCCGAGTCGGTCCGCTTCCACATCGCAAATCCAATCAGCACCGCCACAACACTGGGGATCCAGTACATCCAGCCATATCGCAACGCATCGCCAATACCCATCATGAAGCGAGTGGCGCCCGGCAGATCAGCCCCCCGCTGCTCGTAGATGCTCGCAAATCGCGGCAAAATCGCCACGAGCATGAAGGCTGTAATAAGGATCGCGCTACCAAACATAATGGCCGGATAAGTCGCCGCACCACGCACCTGCTTGCGAGTCTTCTCCTCACGCACCAGATACTCACCAAGCCGCCCGAGCATCAGAGCCATCGTGCCACTTGCTTCGGAAGCCCGCACCAAACTGACAATGATGGGCGTGAAGATCTTGGGCCAGCGTGCCAGACTGCTCGACAACGGTGTGCCGCCACACACGTCAGTATGGATTTCGCCAACGAGTTCGGCAAACTCCTTCCGACGACCCTGAAGACGGCACGACTCCAAGGCTTCGGGTAGCGGCACACCGGTGTCGAGCATGACACCAAGTTGTTGACAAAACACAGCAACATCCTCACGGCGAATATGTCGAGCCGCTTGGCCACGCCGAATTTCCTCGGCGTCAAAGTCCGGCAGCGCACTACCGGCTGTTCGTACGGCCGTGACAAGCAAGCCATCACCACGCAGCATCGCAGCAATTTCATCGGGCGAACTGCCCGCGAGCGTGCCGGTGAAGATCTCGCCGTCGTGCCCACGGGCACGATACGAGAATGTGTGTTTGGCTGTGGTAGTTGCTGTCATTGACTTGCGGCGTAGAGGACTTCTTCGGGCGTCGTAAGCCCAGCCTCAACCTTCTCCATTCCGTCATCACGTAGGGTATGGAACCCACCCTCTGTCAAACGTGTGCGAAGTGATTGCAGTGGTTCACCCGAAGCAATGGCCTCGAGCAGGGACGCATCCGGAACGAGCAATTCAAACACCCCGATGCGGCCGGCGTACCCCGTACCTCTGCAGCGACCGCATCCTGCGCCACGCCACGACTTTCCGGGATCCCCGCCGGCCGCTTTGATCGCGGCGGCTGTCCGCTCATCTGGCTCCGCTGGAGCCTTGCAGTGCGAACAGATCTTTCGAACAAGGCGCTGCGCCAGTACACCACGCAGAGTCGCCGCCACGAGATATGGCTCGACGCCCAAATTCACCAGACGCGTCACGGCACTTGGCGCGTCGTTGGTGTGAAGCGTCGAGAACACAAGGTGTCCTGTCAACGCCGCCTGCGTCACGATGCCAGCGGTTTCGTTATCACGGATTTCGCCGACCATGATAATGTCGGGATCTTGACGAAGCATGGCACGGAGCGCCCCCGCGAAAGTGAATCCCGCGCGGGTGTTGACCTGCGCCTGATTGACACCTGGCAGCCTCGCTTCGACCGGATCTTCGATCGTCGAAAGATTCTGGTCCTCGGCGTTGATCGACCCAAGCACGCTATAGAGCGTTGTTGATTTCCCCGAACCGGTCGGGCCAGTAACTAGCACAACACCGTTGGGGCACTCAACAATGCCCTGCCAAGCCTCAAGCATGCGGGGACTAAAGCCCAACTGCTCTAGGCCGATACGGCTGTTTCGACTGTCGATGATTCGGATGACGACCTTCTCGCCATGCTTGCCGGGCATCGTTGACACACGCAGATCGATGGGCCGCCCATCCATCATCACGTTGAAGTCGCCATCCTGCGGGACGCGGCGTTCGGAGATATCCAGATTCGACATGATCTTGATGCGACTTGCAATGGCCGGATGCATGCGATGGGGAGGCGAGAGCTTCTCGTAGAGCCGACCATCAACCCGGTACCGCACGCGGAGACAATTGTCGTCGGGCTCGATATGGATGTCAGACGCACCCTCCTGGACAGCCGTGTAGATGATGTAGTTGACAAGTTTGACCACCGGACCGTGGCCAGCGACTTCTTCAAGGTCAGCCAGTTCGGTCGCCTGACGCTCGATGACAGCGAAGTCTTCATCAGCGATGTCTTCATAGATGTCATCGATCACAAATACATTGGCCGAAGGCAGCCATGAGCGGATGGCTGACTCAATCTCAGTGCGGGTCGCTGCCACCAGTTCGACCTGGTTTTCGGTAATGCGGGCGATTTCTTCGCCAAGAATCAGATTGCTTGGCTCCACCACCGCGACGGTCAGCACACCACGAACAAGGAAGAGTGGAAGGACTCGGTGCTCCTCGATGAACTCGCGGGGCAACAGGTCAATTACGGTTGGATCTGCCGTTCGCGCGACGTGCCGCACGAAAGGAACGCCATAACTCTCTGCGAGCGTCTCAACGACGTCATCTTCCGAGGCCATTTCCAGACGCTGCACAACCTCACCGAGCAAATGAGCATTGTCGTGCTCACGCTGCCAATCGAGCGCTCGTTCGAGATCTGCGACCGAGATGATGCCCCGATCGACCAGCAACTGCCCCAACGGGACTTCGGTCACCATGTCAATATTGCCTTGTGCCCAACGGTCACTCATGCTGCTTGTCCTTTCGAAAAGGAGCGTGCGGCGGCCTCAAGGGTGGTGTGCACCGCAAGTCGTCGGTCGAGCCGGGTCACTTGAACGGCGTCGGCTGGCTGACCGCCACCACGGACAAGTCGAAACTGACCACCCAATCCCTGTACGCGATCATGCAGCCAGAGCAGAGCTTCCAGGCCAGCAGAATCGACACGATCACAATTTCGAATATCGACAATCAAGCGAAGTCCATGCGAAACGCGTTCTTCGCAACGACGCCGCAGCACGTCAACATCGTCGGTGACCAACTCGCCAGACAAATGCACCACGGTGCCGCTTCGGTGATCTTCCCATTGCAGATTCATGCCGCGTCCTCCAACGGCGCAGGCGTCTCATCGAGACGGTGCGCAGCGACGAGTTGCTCCCACTCACCAAAGTCCAGCGAGAGGAAGGCCGAGACAAGCGATGGATCAAACTGTGACCCAGCACCATCCCGAATAATGTCCAGTACTTTCGTGCGATCCATAGCGGTCCGATAGGTACGTGTCGAACACATTGCATCAAATGCATCCGCCAACGTAATGAGACGGGCGCACAGAGGAATCTCTTCGCCTGCGAGACCATCTGGATACCCCCCACCATCCCATCGCTCATGATGATGCCGAACGCCCGGAAGAATGTCACCAAAGTTAGGAATGTCCTTGAGGATGTTCCAACCAATTTCGGGATGTCGACGGACCTGACCGAACTCATCTTCACTGAGCGAGCCCGACTTGCACAGAACGTTCTCAGGGACACCAATCTTGCCTACGTCATGTACCAGCCCGGCGATGTGCATCCGCTGCACGGTCTGGGCGTCCAGCCCAATCGCCTCGGCCAGTTGGCGAGTCAGTCGCGCCACGCGGCGAGAGTGACCACACGTGTATCGATCCTTGGCATCAATTGATGCCGTGATGGCTTCAAGTGTTCCAAGGAACATTGCGTTGACATCTTCAAAGAGACCTGCGTTTTCTAGGTGCAACCCAATGTGGGCCGCAGCCGCAGACAGCAGTTTGATGTCCACCGATGATGGTGACTCATCAATCCCCTGCTTGTCACCGGTGACCAGAAGACCGATGATCTTTCCGTTGCGCCCTATGGGATGAGCTACACCCGCTGTCCCGAGCGAGTCGAGTTCGGGATCGTCGCCAGCCACTGTTCCTGCCATGAGTGGACCAGACAGTCCGTCGCGGTCCGCAATACTCGAGAGTAGCGTGCGGAGTGCAGAGCGGTCACGCGGTGCATCTCCCGAAACGATCAATCGGCCATCACCTTCGCCGTCGCGATCAATGTAGGCCGCGACCCACGAATAGGGAAGTGTATGAAGCAATTCCTGACAGACTTGCGCCGCAAATCGATGCGGTCGAGATTCAACACTCATTTTGTCCGTGATCGAATACAGAAGGTTAATCTCTTCCCACGTCTCGGCCAGTTCGCGACCGACCTGCTCCAGTGTTTGCTCGCGGCGATGGCGAGCCTGTCGATCTGACCACAGTCGCCCAAAGAGCACGCCCAAACGGCGAACTTCACTGGACTCAGGAAGTGACATGCGGCGGAGTCGCTCGCGACATACCCGACCATCGAGGCCGACAGCTTGGCACATGGCCATCAGGTGTTCGCTCTCCAACAAATCACGTGTAGGAATCAACGCACACGTGAACCCAACAGCAGTTCGACGCTCTTGCAGCAGTGCTGGCGCAGCCCATAGTCCCGGAACCAGTTCGACCGGTCCCGGTCGCGATTGGCCCTGCCAGTTGTCGGCGGCCTGGGCCAGTGCGCGTCGAATGATTGTTGGAGACTGAAGCAAATCGGCGAGCCAGTCCCTTTCGCTCCGACGGCTGGTCAATTGGCCATCCACCGAGCAGGAGACGAGAATCAACCCGAGATCTCGCAGGAGCGACTGCAGTTCACTGCAGTGTGTTCGTACATGACTGTTGGTTATCGTCCTCACGCGGCACGCTCCATGTTGTCGGATTCAGTTCCAAGAACACGGCGAACCTGTTCGAGAATCGTTCGTGGGCTGAATGGCTTACTCACAACCTGCCGGACATTAGAGAGTGTCGAAGCTTCGCTTCCAAGCGCGTATCCACGAGCCGTTAGGATGATGATCGGAATGTCGGCGGTCGCTGGATCATCAATCATGGCGCGGCACAACTCAATGCCGTTGACGTATGGCATCTGGAGATCGGTGATCACCAAATCTGGTGGCATCGCAGCCACTTGATGGAGTGCATCCTCGCCATCCACCGCCGTGTCGACGATGAATCCGCTGTTGCGGAGTTTGAGTGAGAGCACATGGAGGATGTGTGACTCGTCGTCAACCACAAGAATTCGTCGGGACATTCAGAAACCTCGTTACGCCGCCAGCAAGGCGGGCTCTTGACCCATCGGAACTGTGAACCAGAACCGGGATCCCATTCCAAGAGTGGACTCGAGGCCGATTTGGCCACGGTGCACCGTTTCAATGATGTGGCGGCACAGGTTCAGCCCAAGGCCGGTTCCCTTTGCCACACGCTTATAATTCTCAACGCGATAGAACTTTTCGAAGACGTGCTCAGCATCTACTGGCGCAATGCCCAGTCCGGTGTCAGACACCGCAACGTGTACGCTTCGGGTGAGCGTGTCGCTGTCGACTGACACCGTCACCCGGCCACCCTCAGGGGTGTACTTCACGGCATTGGAGAGCAGGTTGACAACCACCTGACATAGCATGTCAGCATCACCGCAGACTGTTGCACCAAGCTGAGAAATCTCGGCATGCAGGGTGATACGACGCTCACGAGCTTGGGGCTCCATTGTCCGAACTGCATTTTCAACAAGTTCACGAACGTCGACCATTGAACGATCCACCTCAATGATTCCTGCTTCGATACGGCTAATGTTGAGCATGTTGTCTACAAGCCGCGACAGCCGTTCAGTCTCGGCCTGGATGATTCCGTAGAACTGGTTTCGGGTGGCGTCGTCCTCAGCCTCGCCATCGACCAGCATCTCCACATAGGCACGCATTGACGAAAGCGGTGTCCGCAATTCATGGCTGGCCTTGGAGACAAATTCACTCTTGAGTTGGGAGATCTCGCGTTCGCGACTGAGATCGTGCAGCACGGTGACGACGGACGACGTACGACCGCGATCATCAGGAACGCAGGCCGACACAATCTCGCAAGCCGACTCGCCACTGATATCGTCAAGCGACAATTCGCATCGCCGTGGATCCACGCCAACGCCAGCATCAAGTGTGTCTTGAATAATCCGACGCACTATTGCGTCACTGACGATTTCGCTAATAGGACGGCCTACCGCGGTTGTCGGATCGCAACCGAGCATCGCGCCCGCAGCTGGATTAATGAACATGACCTCTTGGAAGATGTTGCACACAAGTACAGCTTCGTCCATGACGCCCAATACAGCCTCGGCTTGACGCTGACCACCAACGGCCATCTTGGCATTAATCTCTAGTTCGCGTTGGCGGGTGCGCCAGGCGGCTTCTGCTTGACGATGGCGAACCTGGTAGTCGGTCATCGTGCGAAGTACGCTTCGCAGCCATCGAGGACCCTGACTTGCGATCGCAATGCCATCGCCCTCGAGCTCTGATTGCAGGCGTTGCATCGCCCGGGTCATCGACATGAAGGAAATCGTTGCGACGATTGTTGTGCAGAGGACTGCACCAGCCACGATCAGCCACGGATCAGCGGCGATTCCGAAGGCCGTCGCCGCGAACATCGTCGCAAGCCCGCCGGTCAGTGACAGCGCGCCAAGCGCCGCGCCGCCAAGGATTGATCGAATCAGAATCTGCATGCCGACCTCGTGCCGGCCAGGGATGCGGTCCGTCAGGGACCGTGGGTGCCGTACACCCCTGACACGCTTGTCCCATCGGCCGAGTTGGAGGCCCACTTGACCACGATGTCGCGTGCTTTCTCACTTCCGTCAAAATCCCCCATCCGATGCCGAATCGTCGACAACACAGCCCAGATCGCAGGACGGTCCGGGAACTGCTCGACCAAACGCTCTAGCCTCGCTGCGGCTTGGGGCCAGTGCCCCTCACGGCGTTCAATCAAGGCCCTGAACAGTTCTCGGTCACATGGGAAGGCTTCGAGAAGTTCAAGGCGATCGACTGATCGAGCCAGTCCATCCCAGTCGCCGACATCCCAGGCCAGCAGACCGTATTCATGCCAAAGCCCCGCATCATCGGGAGAAGCCTCACAAAGCAACTTGAGGGTCGAACGTGCCTTGGTCGATCGGCCCAGAGCCATGAGTACCCGCACTTCCAAACGCTGCAACGCTGGAGGAAGTTGGCCTCGCAGTTGCTTGATGTTCTCCAGCCGTGTGAGACAATTGCCCCACTGCCCTGAAGCAAACATCATGTGGACCAGATCGGTCATCATGCCCTGATCTTCCGGCGCCAGCAGCAACGCCGCCTCACAGGCGGCCACGGCGTGATCGTAATTGCCTCGAAGCATTTCACAATGCCCCTGCAAGTGGCGAAGGCCGGCGTGATGTTCAAAGTGGTCCATGCGTTCAGCTACGACTTCGAATGCCTGATCGACCTCACCCACGGCGATGAGTGCTTCGGCCCACGCCAGAACGTACTGCGGACGTCCGGCATCGGCCTCCACGGCCTGGGAGAAGTACTCGACGGCCTTGTCGTCATCCGACCAGCGTTCATACAACACACCGAGGTAGTAGCGTACCTCGCTGCTACTTTCGCCCAACTGGATGGCGTGCTCAAAACTGCGGCGAGCCTCATCGAGTCGGTGCTGCTCCATCAAGATCCGACCGAGCAGGACGAACCACGTTGGCTCCTCTGGATAACGATCGATGGCCGCGGCCATTAATGTCCGCGCACGCTCAAGTTGTCCAGTTTCAAATGCAGACACAGCCTGTTTGTGCACCATCTGAGCATTGACCGCATCCATGCGGGAATATGCTTCCTTGCGCATCTCTTTGCCATGCAGGCTCGGACCGTTGCATCCCATCATCGCCAAGGCACCCCCTACCAGCGAGATCATCAGAAACCGCTTCATTCGTGCCCCTCCCCGAATGTGCCCTGTTGTAGACCGGCGGCCAGCGTGGCCGGCTCATCAGCATCAGCGCTACTCGACTGCGCCGGTTCGGGCGGTGGCGGAGGAATCGCCGGTGCGGGGGCGGGTCGCTCATCCTGATCAAAGTGCTCGACCGGCTCGATTGGGTCGAGTCGACCAACTGGAATGAGGTTCATTTCCCGAGTCATTATGCGTTGGTTGATGCTCTTTTCCCAGTGCTTCTTGCGATCGCCCGTCAACTGCTCTTGGAAGCGATGAAGTTCGGGTTGATTCAAATCCTGACGCAGTGACGCATTGGCGTAATACATCGCCAAGTCCAGTTCGCCGTTTCGGTAGGCATTCAGTGCATCACGGTTGTAATTGGCTGTGACCTGTTCGCGGCTCCACGGAAGCAGCCCACTGCGAACACCCATTCGCACGGTGTCTATGATCTCGAGGCTCTCTTGGCCGATCTCATACAGTTGCTCGTCCTTCACAATCGTCGGCGTCAGGAGAAAGATGATCTCGACCCGGTCGATCGTGTCGTCCTGGCCGCGGAATGCATGTCCGAACAAGGGCACATCGCCCAGCAGCGGCACTTGACGTCGAGTCACGATGCTCTTCTCCTGGAAGAACCCACCAAGCACAATGGTCTCGCCATCGCGAACGCGAACATTGGTGATGATGTCGTTGGTCGTCTTGTCCTGCACCGTGACTGTCTGTCCGTTCAGACTCAAAGCCGGCCTCGCCACCGCATCAGAGAGGCTCGGATGCAACTCCATTCGGATCATGTCGTCGGGTGAGATGAATGGGCGGAAACTCAATTCGATGCCTGTGGGCAGGAACTCCTGCCCCTGCGTCGTCGACGTATCTGTCTGGGTCGTAGTGATGTAGCCCACATCGCGACCGACGTGGATCTTGGCCCTTTGACGATTCAAGCAGAGCACCTTTGGCCGAGCGAGCACAGAGGTGTCGGTGACATCATCGAGTGCCCGCAGGAAGACCGAAAAGCCATCTTTGATGATACCCATCGTAAACGTGCTTTCCCCCTGCCCGCCGATATTGCCCTGCCCAGCGATGGCATTATTCGTTCTGGTCAGACCGTCTACCAAGTTGCCAACGATACCCACCGGGCTGACCGGATCGCCTTGGCCGCCAACGGGTCCACCTTGGGGTGAGCCAACACCTATGAAGTCGGTGAAATTCAAACTTGTTACGAAGGAGAAATCGATGCCAAAGGCGTTGTTCTCCTGCACGGCCGCCTGCAGAATGGCAGTCTCGACCTGGACCTGCGTCGGAGGCACATCCAACTCTTTGATGGTCGTTGTGATGTCATCGAGCACTTCGGTGAAGTCCGTCACGACGAGCCGGGCCGAGAACGCCCATGAGTCGCCGCCTGCAAGCGTCTCATCAACCGTAAAGCCTGCCACCACATCGCCCAGCGCCGTAGCCGTTCCACTTTCCGTAAGCATCGGGGTGATAATTTCCAACCCGTTGGCGGCAGAAATGTAGAACAAGTCGTACACGCGGGTCTCGGGGCGACGCCTCGCTTCGAGAATCGCATCCACTTCGGCCCTGGGATGTACGTAGATGAAGTTGCCTTCTTTGAGCGATGCGCAGCCCCCGACCTCAAGAACCGCAAGCAGCGCCTCATCGAACGTCACGTCATATAGGTTGACGCTCACCGTCGAGGTGACGTCTGGTCCGGCCAGAATGTTTCGCCGCGAAACTTCCGAGAGCATCTCGAGAATCTGCGTCAGATCAATGTCACGAGCATTGAGATTGAAGGTGCCGAAATCGGTTGCTTCGACATCCGAATCGCCATTGGTGACGATGCGGCCCCCATCATCGGCCTCGCTCAGGGTGGACTTAAATGACCCCTGCGGGCTCGAAGGCGACGTCTCAGTCGCATCGGCAACCGGCGTCGGCGGTGTCTCAACCTGCACTTCTTCTGCAGGAGATTGAGCAACAGGTGGATTATCGGTCGGCGCAGGGTCCTCGCTCTGGCCCAAGACGGGCGAAGTCAACACAATGACAGCGGGCAGCAACAGGCGCATCGTGAGTCGGTATCGGTTCATTTGTCCTCATGCCTTCTCCCTTCTCCTTATCGGTCCTTGCCGGTGCTCATGGATAGTTGGTACTGCTCCCCAGCGTGTTCCAGTAGCACCGTTCTTCCTCGAATCTCGATGACTTTGAAGACCACACCATCGGTTCCAGTGAGTGATTCGCCAGGCCTGCGTGTGCGTCCGTCGATGACCGCCAGCGCTGGGGGCATGGCCGCTTCCAAACGGAGCCCTTGCAAGGAGGTCTTTGGATCAACGGCCGTGTTCGGCGTCGAAGCCAGCATGGATTCATCAGAGACATCCTCAGGAATCGGGAACCACGTATCGCTGACCATGAACGGGTCCCGAAGTGGTCGCGCTGGCAAGATGACTTCGACTGGCGTTCGTGGCAATGCGGATGCGTCCGAAGAATCGGCAGCAATCATCATCGCCGCCTCATCGGCAAGTGCGGTGCGTGGAATCTGCTTGATCACGATCAACCGCGTCCAGAACAACATCGCCACAGCAAGCAATGTGCACAGCAAGCCAAATCGCTTTCGATCGGCAGTCATGCGAACGCCGAATCGGCGCAGGTGCAGCATCATCTTATTCATTGACCAGCCTCCTGTAGATCCACCGGGGCATACACCAGATCCAGTGACAATGAGGCCTGTAACAGTTCACGGGTGTTCTGCTTGTTTGCGTCATCTGCCAGAGAAATGTCCAGCCCAGATACCCGCACCAGCCTTGGAAGACGCTCGATTCGGTCGAGCACCGTCCACACAGATGAGAAGTCTGCTTCCAAGTCCATACGAAGCGGTAAGAGTTCAAGGTGTTCGGTTTCGCGTTCCGGACGATCGACCACTGCAAAGGTCTGGTCACGCACACGCTGCCCATCAACCGGAAGCGACAATTCCTGCATGAGCCCAGCCACGTCGGCAACTTCTGGAACAACGCGACAGCGATATTCACGCGACTTTCGCGCCTTGGCAAGTCGCTCGGTGGTCACGCCCAGTTGTGCCTCGGCCGCGTCCATGCCAGCTACTTTCATAGCTAATTCAGCTGATCGCGTGAGTCGCTGATCACCCTGCTTCCAATTTGGCCAGGTCGACCACCAAGTCAGCGCCGCAGCAACTGCTACGGCACCTGCGATGCACCACCGCTGCGTCTGTGCTTGAGTCATGGGTGTTGTACCTCCAGCCCCACACCTTCCATCAACGCATAATTTGAACCATCCGGCGGCAGTTCATTGCTCCGAACCAACCAAGGCTGATCCAGATCAACGGAAAAGATCAGCGTGAAACCACGGGCGCTACGGCCACGGATACTCCGCGAACGGCTCCCTTCAAGGCGAACGCCTTCAAATGGAGCCAGACGCTCAAGACGTTTGGCCAAAGTCGCCACCGCTTCATCAGACACTGCAAAACCTTCGATGTGTCCGTTCAGCCGGCGGTGTGATTCATCATCCCCAATAAGCCGCGTGCCATCGTCGTAGTGCAGGCTGATAGCGTCGAGTGATGCACCCTCTGGCAATACTCGAACCAGTCCAGCCATCAGCGAAGACACCGGAACAGGCAACGCAACAGTTTGGTACTCCACCATAGAACGTTCAATGGCCTTGGCGACAGCAAGGCATCTGACTGTTTGTGACTCCAAGTCCAAGGATTGCTGCGCCAACGCTTCGAGACGACTCAGTTGAGAACCGGCTTGTTCAAAGCGAATGCGAGACCACGTTGCCATACCACCAGCCAGCAGAAGAACCGACAGGCAGATCGTGATCGTTCGACGAAGTCGCTGCCCGGCCTCGGCTCGTGCGCGAATTTCCTCGGGCATCAAATTCAGTGGATGCTGCATCATGCGGCACGCCTCCCCGCAGAACGCCCTTGCCCCGTGCCACGGCAACTCAAACCCGCCGCAGATGCCCAACCACCGATGGGGCCACAGCATCCTGATGTCTGGATGCGAATTTCGTCTGACATGCTTTGTAGTGTGCCCGCGGGATCATCTTCCCGTACATCCATTCGGCACGCACTTCGAAGTGCTTCGGCCAAGCCTGGTTCGCCAGCATGGCACCCGGACAACACAACGTAATCGGGGCGACCACCACGAACAGATACGCTGTAGTGCCGCAAGCACAGCATGGCTTCACGTGCCAGTTCTGCAACGACACTGCGAGTTGCAGTTGTCACTGCTGCATCTGTCGTTGCATCCATGGATGTCTCGCCCTCGAGTCGCGCCCAGCGAAGCTCTCGTGCCGCAGATTCCTCTAGGTCAAGATGCTCAGCCACAGCGGCATCAAAATGACAGCCGCCGATGGCAAGTGCCTTGCAAAATGTTGTTCGTGCTCCCGCCAGAACGAGCAGGGTCGAACCACTTGGACCAACGTCCAACACAACACGGGCCGATGATTGATCGGCGTCTCGGCGGTATCGGCGACTGAAGAGTCGAGCCAAGCCACCAAAGTCGGTGTCTACTGCGACGGGGCGCAGACCGGCATCGAGAATTGCTTCGAGCCGTGGCTGGAGACGATCAGTGGGCGCCGCGACAAGCAAGACCTCCTGTCGACCCCCTTCACTGTTTCCAACGGGCAACCAGTCACACTGCATTTGATCACGAGAGAGTCCAAATCGCTCAGCGGCCTCCCAAGAGGCGGCTTCGGACAATTCGGACTCGGGCATGTCTGGGAATCGAGACAATTGGGTCCACACTTCACTCCGCGGCAAACACACGACGCAGCGACGCCCTGTAAAGCCTCCGTGAATGAAGGCAGCCCGAATGGCGTCGGACAAATTGCCTACGCGCTCTTCAACATGGGGAATCCAGCCAGCACCGGTCACGCCAAAACCATCGCGATGTTCACGCACTTGCAGCATGCGGATGCCATCTTCATCGAAGGCAATCCCCATGTGCCCCGTACTCGCTCGTTGTGATCCTGCCAGCAATCGCACGTCATGCCTCCTGTCAGAGCACCTTGGACACAGCCACGCGGCCGGTCACTGGTGCCAGGTCGACCTTCCAAGTAGTCGAGCCATCAGATAGTTCAATGGTCACACCACCAGCGCCAAGTCCTGGCGACGACACGGTGCCACCGAGTCGATCGAAGGTCACGTCGCGGCCACCCTCGCTGACCGAGACGCTTGAAACCTGTACTTCCTTGAAACGGTCATCGCTGTCAAAGTCAACAATGAAGTCGCCTTCGCTGCGACGGGTCCGCCATGGGTCGTCGGCGTAGGTCGCCGTGGTCTCGTCAAAGGCATCCGAGAATGTGGCGTCAGTGACGTCGATCAAGCACCAGCCACGGCCATCTGAATAGAAATGCAACCGGCGATACTGCTGACTTGCCACGGCATCACATTGCGCCCATGACACATCGGAAACAAGCTGCCGCACGGCCGCCTGCACTTCAAGTCCACCGCGATCGGCTAGGTGTGGCACGATCAAAATGCCCGAGATACTCATGAGCACTAAGGTGATCATGCCCTCAAGCAGGGTGAATCCACTGCGTACCGGATTGGTCGCTGACCGAATCACCGTTTAACAGATTCCGAGACTTTGACTTTGATGCCGCCCTTTTTCAGGTCGGTGCGGAGGGCCTTGACCTCTCCAGTGAGTGCTTCAAGCAGCGAGATCATGGCTCGCCGCTGCTCAAAGGCCTGGGTTGAAGTAGCCCCGGCTCCACGCTGAGGGGCTTTGGGGGCCGTTTGGGCCGTCGCGGTAGCCACCATCGTTGGTGGATCTGCGGCCAAGCGGGTGCCCACATCGATGGTCAGCAGTGTTGCGACCACAGTGAGCATGGTGGAGAGGTAGGTTTCGCGGGTCATTCGTTTCATAGTGGTTGCGCCTCCTTGCGGCTTCTCTGCCATCGGCGCTGCCGAGGGGGGGTCTGGAGTCGAACCCGCTGCTACGGGCGAGATCACCCAGATCAAGGTCTCTAATTGGCGAAGGAAACGGATCAAAGGCGTTTTTATGGAAAGGCAACTCGGGCACCGGACCCCTCTGGCCGGTGCCCGAGATGTGCTCATTCCTGAGGTGATGGCCAGAGGCCACCGAAGGACAGGCTCACCAAGCGGCGACCTCTGCGATGTCGGCGGCGGTGCCACCGGTACCATCGCCGTCCACATCACCCGAACCCGAGTAGGTCAGGCTGAGGGCACCGCTGGCATAGACTTCGGCGAAGCTGGCGGGCCAATCGACGGTGGCACTTCGGAGATAACCACCAGTGTTCAGCTGAGTCTTCCAAGTCGCGTCTGCGGGATAAGCCCCATTCTGCGAGTAGAAAAGCTCGATCTGGCTTCGCATTGACTGAAGCTGCGTGCGAGCAGAACTGATGGATGCGTCATCCGCGGCGTTGGTGAACTGGGGAACCACGATGGCGGCCAGAATGCCGAGAATCACAACGACAATGAGAATTTCGATGAGGGTGAAGCCTTTGCGGGCACTGCGAGAGAGATAAGTCATTTTCTTGAAGAGCTCCCATCTGGTGATCCAACAACCCACGCGGTCCTTGGGATGCACCAGAGCTGAATATCGGGTACGCCTACACAATCGTCATGGCCGCGATGTTGATTCAGTCATGCTGTAATCTTGAGAGGTTTTTCCGAACCAGATCTATAAGATGCTGCCGTTTCAACCGTTACAAACCTACCCCACGGATGGCCGCGGGGCTTTACACTCCCCACCCATGCGAATCAGCGCTTTCACCTTTTTGCGAAATGGCGTCCAGTTGGCCTACCCCTTTGTGGAGAGCATCAAGTCGGCCCTGCCGCTGGTGGACGAGTACATCGTGGCATTGGGACCAAGCGATGATGGGACCCGCGAGGCCATCGAAGGCATCGATGACCAACGTATTCGGATTATTGACACCCAGTGGAATGGTGCCACCGGGCGAGGGTTTGTCTACGGGCAGCAGAAGATGGTCGGACTGTTCAACACCACTGGAGCGTGGTCGCTCTACCTAGAAGGCGATGAAGTCTTGCATGAAGACGATATCGAAGGCATCCGCGATCTGGCGGAGCAGGCTGACCGTGACCCCCGCGCTGAAGCAATCGCATTCACCTACAACCACTTCTATGGCACACCCGATCTGTTGGCGACCGGACCGGCTTGGTATCGCGTTGAACCACGCATGGTTCGCAATCACGACATCCGCGTGATTTCACCTGGCGGTCTGTACTTCATCGTGATGGACAAGAACAAGAAGGGGCGATACCCCCGCGCTGTCGAGACCCCAGCAACAATTCACCACTATGGGTGGGTACGTCCAGTCGACTCACACCATCAAAAGGCCAAACAGGTCAGTGGATACTGGGGTACCCCACGCGAGCAGGCAAGCCCGTATGAGAATGTCGACCAGACCATTCTCAAGCCGTTTGAAGGCACCCACCCAGCGATCATGCAGGAGTGGCTCGCCAACACCGCTAATACCACATTTACCCCCAATCCGAACTACCAGCTGACTCGCCGTGACCGCAGGCAGCGCCTCAAGCGGGTGATTGAGGGTCTGACGGGCTTGGACCTATGCAAGCGGCACCATCAACGCGTTCACTTGTAGCCCCACGAATCTTCATCCACTTCTCCTCAAACCACTGTCGCTGCGACTGTGTATACAACACCTGCGCGAGTTCATGGTTGAGCATCGACTGGCACAGCGCCTCATGCAGAGCAACAGCCTGCTTTGCTCGTCTGTAGGAAATTTCCCCAGCTCGATCTGACGATCGATTGGATCTGGCGATAACAGGTACATCGCACTGCAGATACTCCTGCAAGACCGCACGTTTGGCTGCATCGTCCAGATCCGCTGACAACACCAACGAGTGCATACGCCCGTGGCGCTGGATTCCAAATCCCTGCTGCGCATCGAACCAACCGTCCCGAATGTCCAGTTTTGTCACGGCACGGAACTCATGATCCCACCATGCATACAACCCGCTTTGTGGGAATCGATGGTCCAGGACATCGCTCCATTGACCAACTGTCATCGATGTTGAATCGATTGCGTGGTTCGAG
>PVBE010569337.1_pt1 | contig 37535 bp, 41 predicted proteins | sample 1631181 | NCBI WGS metagenome assembly PVBE01 (sample SAMN08397723, study PRJNA350692) | Marine metagenome, whole genome shotgun sequencing project. | isolation source: water | place: Pacific Ocean | collected 2012-04
CGAGACATACGAACTGGCTTAAAGCTTTTTAACGATCCCCACGCACCTTGAATGCGCAGGACAACCGCCAAGCCGCCGCCCGCATGTCCCTTCATCTAACCTACAATGTCAAAGAGCCGACAACAAAACCGGCAACAACCAATCACCCCGTTCCCAGGGTAACCAGTGTGCCAGCGAAGTCGCTAGCGCCTCAGTGACCGTGTCGGCCACCGCTGCGGTGAAACCCCTCTAGGCGGACACCCGATTCCGGTCAACAGCTTTTTTCACATCATTGTCGTTTTTCTTGCGCTGCGGCGTAACACGCCTTCCCTAACCTCTTTCGCTCGCCTCCTCCGCCGAGGTTCTTTCACCATAGTGCCGGGCCAGCATGGCGCAGGCGATCAGCTGGATCTGGTGGAAGAGCATGACCGGCAACAGGATCACGCCGACCTGCGCCGCCGGGAAGAGGACACCCGCCATCGGCACGCCCGAGGCCAAGCTTTTCTTCGATCCGCAGAATTGCAGCACGATCGCATCCTCTGGCGAAAGGCGCATGACGCGTGCGATCAGATAGGTCGCCGCCAGCACCGCTCCCAGGAGCATCAGGCAAAGGAGCATGAGGCGCCCCAGATCGCCAGGCGACACGCGCGACCACAGCCCCTCGACCACCGCCGCTCCAAAGGCGGTGTAGACGACCAGCAGGATCGAGCCCCGATCGACCATCGTCACCAGGGATTTATGCCGTCCGACAAAATCGCCGATCCAGGGGCGCAGCACGTGACCCAGCACGAACGGCGCGAGCAGTTGCAGCAAAATGCCTTCGATCGAGGCGAGCGACACCCCTGAACCTCCCCCTGCTCCACCCGCACCTTGCATGACGAGGGCGACCAGCGCCGGGGTCAGGACGATGCCCAGAAGATTGGAAAAGGATGCGCTGCATATCGCCGCCGCCACGTTGCCGCGCGCGATGGCGGTGAAGGCGATGGACGACTGCACGGTCGAAGGCAGCAAGGTCAGGAACAGGATGCCGCTCGCCCAGGCCGGGTCCATGCCGGGCAGGTGCACCATCCCCAGCCCGATCGCCGGGAACAGAAGAAAGGTCGAAGCGAGGACCGCCAGATGCAGCGGCCAGTTGCGCAAGCCCTGCCAGATGGCGTCGCGCGACAACTTGGCACCGTGGAGGAAGAAGAGAAGGACGATCCCCGCCTCGGCGAGATGCCCCATGAACGTCGCAAAGCCACCCCGTGCGGGCAGGACGGTGGCGAGCAGAACCGTGCCCAGCAGGCTGAGGACGAAGGGTTCAAAGACGGAAAACAGGCGCCGGATCATGGAGCGCTCCCTGGACTGGTTGCGCGACGGCGAAAGGCGGAAGGCCTTGCCTCGACGCGCTATAAAGCCCGCCTGATAGGCGCTGCACCCGCGAAATACCAAATCTTCCCAGGGGAAATCGGGGGGAGCGACGCCCGAATCGCTCAACCCCCAACCCGATCGCCATGCCGTTGCCGGTCTTGCCGGCGGCTTCCACTCCCGATTTCTGATTCTTGTTGATTGTCGGCCGACGATGCGTGCTTTCCGTAGGGGAAATCGCGGCCAAAAAAAAGGCCGGTCAAAGGACCGGCCGAAAAGTTTTTAGGAGAGGATGCCTGAAAGGCCCGATCCTTGTGCACTGCAGCAGCGATCGACGCAATTGCAACGTCCGCAAACATAGTTGCATGAAATGCAATTGGTAACGCTACCGCAATATCGTGGGGAGAGGAATGGCCGTGCTGTTCTTGATTTCCTCCATCGCGAATGCCGCGCTGACATCGACCAGGCGCACCCGCTCGATCAGCCGCTTATAGACCCGGTCATAGGCCTTGATATCGGCGACCCGGACCTTGAGCAGATAGTCGATCTCTCCCGCCATGCGGTAGAATTCGACGACTTCGGGCAGATCGCTCACCGCACGGGCGAACTCCTCCAGCCAGGCGGCCGAATGCTCGGCGGTGCGGACGCTGACGAAAACGGTCATGCCCGCATCCAGCTTCTCGGGATCGAGCAGCGCGACACGGCGCAGGATGACGCCCTCCTCTTCCAGGCGGCGTATCCGTCGCCAGCAGGCATTTTGCGACAGGTTCACCCGCTGTGCGATCTCGGCGACCGAGGGACTGGCGTCGGTTTGAAGCTCGGCAAGGATCGCGGTGTCGATTTTATCGATCGTAACGCCGTTCATTGGGATATCCTTCCGCGAAATCGGCAAAACGCTGGCAACTTTGGTATGATTTGGCAAGCGTCCCGGCATATCCTTCAGCGCAGAAGGATATTGCCATGCTGATGACCATCCCCCCTGTTCAACGCCAGAGCGTCGCCGATTCGCTGGGGATCACCATGGCCGAGCGTGCGGTGGATCAGGACTTTATCGCCCGCGCGCTGGCCGTGCTCGATCGCGATCGCCGCCGCGCGCCCGAAACGCCGCTGCTCGCGCTGACCCTGCCCGCCGCGCCAGCCATCGACCTTTATATGAAGGACGAATCGGCGCATCCGACCGGCAGCCTGAAGCACCGCCTCGCCCGCTCGCTGTTCACCAGCGGCATCGTGGCGGGGGTGATCCGCGAGGGGCGCCCGCTGGTCGAGGCCTCGTCGGGATCGACCGCGGTGTCGGAGGCCTATTTCGCCCGGCTGCTCGGCCTGCCCTTTCACGCGGTCATGCCGCTGAGCACCGCGCCCGCCAAGATCCGCGCGATCCAGGCGCAGGGCGGCCAATGCCATCTGGTCCGTCCCGAGCGGCTATATGACGAAGCCCGTGACCTGGCCGATGCGATGGGCGGCGTCTATCTCGACCAGTTCACCAACGCCGCGCCCGCGACCGATTGGCGCTGCGACAATATTGCCTCTGCGATCCTGACCCAGATGGCGGGCGAGCCCCATGCCGTACCCGATTGGATCGTGGTCGGCGCGGGCACCGGCGGCACCGCCTCGACCATCGGGCGGCATTGCCGGTATCGCGGACTGCCCACCCGGCTGTGCGTCGCCGATGTCGAACATAGCGCCTTTTATGCGGGCTATCGCGATCGGGACCCGGCCGCGCGCTGTGCCAGCCCTTCGCGGATCGAGGGCGTGGGTCGGCCCCGTGTCGAGCCATCCTTCCTGCCGGGCACGATCGACCGGATGATGAAGCTGCCCGATGCCGTCTCGATCGCCGGGATGCGGATTGCCAGCGAGCTGCTGGGCCGCGCCGTCGGGCCGTCGACCGGCACGAACTTCGTCGCCGCGGCGATGCTCGCGCTCGAAATGGCGGAGGCCGGGGGCACCGGATCGGTCGCCACGCTGATCTGCGACCACGGTGCGCGCTATGCCGATTGTCACCATGATATACGCTGGCTGGCGCAACAGGGGCTTGCCGAAAGCGTCGACGCTGCCGAGATGACGCTGCGACAGATGCTGCTCAAGGATGTTGAATGACCACCAATCCGCTGCTGGCCGATACCGACCTGCCTGATTTCGCCGCGATCCGGCCCGAACATCTCGTTCCCGCCGTCGACCAGATGATCGCCGACGCGCGCGCCGCCGCCGACCGGATCGGTGGATCGAATGCCTGCGACTTCGCCGATGTCGTGCTGGCCAGCGAGCGGGCGGGCTTTGCGATGTCGCGCGGCTGGTCGCCCGCCGGGCATCTCCATTCGGTAGCCGACACGCCCGAGCTGCGCGCCGCCTTTGCCGAGGCGCAGGCCAAGCTCGCCGAATATGGACTGGAGGCAGGCCAGGACCCGCGCCTGTTCGCCGCCTTCAACCGCGTGGACCTGGCCCCGTTGACCGAGGCCGAGGCGCGGGCGGTGGTGCTCGCCCGGCGCGACTTCACCCTGTCCGGCGTCGCGCTGGACGATGCGGCGAAGGCCCGGTTCCGCGAGATCGGCGTGGAGCTCAACCAGCTGACCACCGAATTCGGCAATGCGGTGCTCGATTCGAGCGAGGCGTGGAGCGAGCATGTCACCGACGAGGCGATGCTCTCCGGCCTGACCGACAATGCCAAGGCGATCCTCGCCGCCTATGCCGCCGAGAAGCAGCTGGACGGCTGGCTCGTCACACTGCGCGAGCCCAGCGTTCAGGCGATCCTGACCCAGGCGGACAATCGCGACCTGCGCGCCCGCGTCGCCAAGGCCTATGCCACCCGCGCCTCCGACCAGGCGGCCGATCCCTCCCACGACAATAGCGCGCGGATCGACCGCATCCTGGCGCTGCGCCATGAAGCGGCGCAGCTGCTGGGCTTCCGCGACGCCGCCGCCCGCTCGGTCGAGACCAAGATGGCGCAGTCGGCGGACGAGGCGCTGGACTTCCTGGCCGACCTCGCCGCCCGCGCCCGCCCGCTGGCGGAGCAGGAACTGGCCGACGCCACCGCCTATGCCGCGGCAAAATTCGGCATCGCCAAGCTGGAGCCCTGGGACACGACCTATGTTGCCGAACATATGCGCCGCGAGCGCTTCGGCGTCGATCGGGAAGCGATCCGCGCCTATTTCCCCCTGCCCCGCGTGATGGAGGGTACGACCGCGCTAATCGAGCGGCTTTACGGCGTTCGCCTGGTCGAGCGGCCGGGCGTGTCGGTGTGGAATGCCGATGTCCGCTATTATGACGTAGAGGACCAGAGCGGTGAGATCGTCGCGGGCGTCTATTGCGATTTCCATGCGCGGGCGGGCAAGCGTGGCGGCGCGTGGATGGATGTCTGCCGTCCGCGTTTCCGCGATGCCGACCGCTTCCACCGGCCGATCGCCTATCTAACCTGCAACTTCCCGCCCGCAACCGGCGACACCCCTGCCCTGCTGGCGCACGGCGATGTCGTCACGCTGCTGCACGAGTTCGGCCATGTGCTGCACCATCTGCTGACCGAGGTCGACCTGCCCTCGATCGGCGGCATCTCTGGCGTGGAGTGGGATGCGGTCGAGCTGCCCAGCCAGTTCATGGAGAATTTCGCCTGGGACCGGGCGACGCTGACCCAGCTGTCGGCACATGTCGAGACCGGCGAGGCACTGCCTGACGATCTGTTCGCCAAGATGCTGGCGGCGCGGCGTTTCCAGGCCGGGTTGTTCTTGCTGCGCCAGATCGAGTTCGCAACCTTCGACCTGCGGCTGCACCGCGACTTCGATCCGACGCAGACCGGCCGGGTGATGGACGTGCTGAACGCCGTGCGCGACGAGGTGGCGGTGATCCGTCCCCCCGAATGGAATCGCTTCCCGCACAGCTTCAGCCACATCTTCGCGGGTGGCTATGCGGCGGGATATTACAGCTATCTCTGGGCCGAGCTGTTGTCGGCGGACGCCTTCGCCGCCTTTGCCGAGGAAGGGCAGGCTGCGGGCGACCGGTTCCGCCGCGAGGTGCTGGCGCGCGGGGCAAGCCGTCCGGCGGCCGAGAATTTCCGCGCGTTTCGCGGTCGCGCGCCGAAACCGGATGCGCTGCTGCGTCATCACGGCCTCGCTGCCTGATGTCCATGCCGGGGTCTGTCACGGGCCCCGGCACTTCGTTCTTTTTTGTAACATGCGTCAGTGAAATTATTTCCCGCCGCCCCGTCCGCGATTCCGCTTCGTTAACCCTCTTAAAGATAAGAAAAGCTGGGCATGGAGGGATGAACGATGAGCGGGGCGGAACAGATTGATTTTGAGCAGCGGCTGGCCGCGTTCGACTATAGCACGAAAAGCTATTCGACCTTTCCCATGGTCAAGCGCGCGATCGAGCGGCATGCGCCCGCCGCACTGGCCGCACTCTACCGCCACATCGCCAACACGTCGCAAATCCGCGGGATGTTCTCGTCACAGGCGCGGATGGATCATGCCCGCGACAAGCAGATGGAGCATTGGCGCAAGCTGTTCTCGCGTCCGCTCGACCACGACTATGCCGCCTCGTCGACCCATATAGGTCAGGTCCATGCGCGGATCGGGCTGGCCCCGACCTGGTATATCAGCGGCTATGCCCGGATGCTGGAATATGTGCTGCCCAAGCTCATCCTGGGCTGGCTGTTCTGGCCATTCGGCGCACGGCGGCGGGCCCGGGCCGCGACGGCGCTGGTCAAGGCGTCGCTGATCGACATGGATATCGCGCTGGCCGCCTATTTCGACGCCGAGCAGGCGGGGCGCCGCGCGGTGATCGAACGCTGCGGCGCAGTGTTCGAGCGCATGGCGAAGGGTGACCTGACAGCCTCGCTGGACGGACTGCCCGCCGAATATCAGGCGCTGGCCGACAGTTTCGAGGCGATGCGCGCGCAGATGTGCGCCACCCTGGGCGTGGTCACCAGTTCGGGCGTGCAGATTCGCACCGGTTCGGGCGATATCAGCGAAGCGTCCGACGACCTGTCCGATCGCACCCGGCAGCAGGCGGCCGCGCTGGAAGAAACCGCCGCCGCCATGCAGCAGATCACCGGCACCGTCCGCCAGACCGCCGAAGGTGCCTCCAGCGCCAACCACATCGTCGGCGAAGTCCGCCACGAAGCCGAGGAATCGGGCGATATCGTTCGCCGGGCCGTCGAGGCGATGGGCCAGATCGAACGCTCCTCGTCCGAAATCAGCGAGATCATCTCGGTCATCGACGGCATCTCGTTCCAGACCAATCTGCTCGCGCTGAACGCAGGCGTAGAGGCGGCTCGCGCCGGGGAAGCCGGCAAGGGTTTCGCCGTCGTCGCCAGCGAGGTCCGTGCCTTGGCGCAACGTTCGGCCGAGGCGGCCAAGGACGTGAAGACCCGGATCATGGCCTCGTCGACCCAGGTCGGATCGGGCGTTGCCCTGGTCAACGAGGCGGGAGCGGCGCTGGGCCGGATCATTGGTCGCATCGGCGAGATCAGCGTTCTGGTGTCCCAGATCGCCGACTCGGCCGCGCAACAGGCGATCGGCCTGCAAGAGGTCAACACTGCCGTTTCCGAAATGGACGTTGTGACCCAGCGCAACGCGGCGATGGTCGAGCAGGTCACCGACTCGGCCCGCAACCTGGCACACGAGGCCGAAACCCTGGCGCATGAGGTGGCCCGCTTCCAGCTCGCCGAGATGAGCGGCGATTTCCACAATCCGGTTCACCAGATGCAGCGCCGCCTGGCCGCCGCCTGATCCCATTTCCCAAAGCGCAAACGGGCTCCGGCGTAGGTTGGGGCCCGTTTCGTGTCAGCGCCGCCGCGTCACTCGCATTGATGAGTCGTCGCGAAAATGCCCTTGAGCGAATCACCGGCCATGACCCTGCCCACCTCGGGCGTCTTGCCGAGATAGGTGACGTAATAATCGGCCAGCTCCGCCCGTACCGCCTGTAGCGCGGCAGCGCTCACCCCATAGCGCTCACGCGGCCAGGCATCGCGGTTGTGCGGCGCCCGCCCCAATCGCGCTTCATCATAAGCGGTCGTCGCCGCCCGATAGGCCGCAAAGCGGATCGTCCCCTCGCACGGGGGCCAACTCTTGTTCAACTGCGCGCTCAGAGCGGCCAGACGCGGCAGCGGCGGGGTCGTAGTGCCACAGTCATTGGCAAAGACGAAATTATCGAGGGTCGAGCCGAAAAGGGACTCCGTCGCCTGCAGCAGAGCGGGATGCCGAATGATGGCGGCGCAAGGGATGGCCCGATCGAAGGAGCCGGCGCGGTCACCCATTCCTTCGGGCAGATAGGGCCCCAGCGCGTTCAGGAAGAAAGCGAAATGCCGGTCCGACGTCAGGATGCCGCCGACCGTCGCCACGGACACTCCCTGCGATCCATCGCGCAGCAGGTCGCGGCCCCATGGCGGGTCCTTGTCCGTGAACATGATCGCCGCGGAGGGGGCCATCAGGGTCAGGATCTGAAGGCGTTTGTCTGCTCTTTCGGGCTTCGACCAGTCGGCGTCTCGCGGCTCGGACGCCCAGAGAGCGATTGCTTCGATGACGGGCGCGAAGACGGGATCGTTGCGTCGGATGATCGGCAAGGCGCGGTCAGAGGCGCTCAGGGCCAGAGCGATCGCCAGATCATTGTTGCGATGCGCATAGACGCGGGCGATGCAATTCGCCATCACAGCGCGCCCGTTGGACGTTCCGCACGCCGCCAGTTCCTTGACGGTGTCGCGCTGGGCCGCAAGCTGATTGGAAGGGCCTTTGCCGAAAGCGCTGACCTTCGCCAGGCTATAGAGCGATGCCATCGTCCGATCGGCGGCGGACAGATCAGCCGAACCGCAAACAGCGCGCTCGACCGCGTTTCCGGCCTTGGCACAGGAAAAGCTTGGCCCCTCGGTAGGGCTGGCCGCTCCCAGCCGCGCGGGTGTAAGCGCCAGCCCCCATGAAGCAGCGACCAGCACGACGAGTATTCGAGCCCGCTTTCGCATCGCTCCCCCTGTTGATGATCGAGGGTGCAGGATATCGCGACCCGCCAACGCAAAAAAGGCCTCACCGCAGGGATGACGCCGAATATATTCTATCGGAAGGATGGTGGAGCCGAGGGGGATCGAACCCCTGACCTCTGCAATGCCATTGCAGCGCTCTCCCAGCTGAGCTACGGCCCCATCGATTTCGGTGCCAATCCGGCGGGATGCGGATCGGCCCTACAGCGCATATCAGAGAATGCAGCCGTTACGGCGGAATGGTGGAGCCGAGGGGGATCGAACCCCTGACCTCTGCAATGCCATTGCAGCGCTCTCCCAGCTGAGCTACGGCCCCATTCCGCTGTGGAGGCAGCCCACTAGCGGGGCCGCCGGGGCTCGGCAAGCACTTTTTTCAAGCGCTCCCCGAGCCCGTCGGACAACTCAGTGTTCGTCGTCCTCGCTGGACGTTTCCACGCCCAGATCGTCGTCGCCGCCCAGATCGACTTCATCGTCGGGCGAGGGCTCTTCGTCCTCACCGGTGATGTCCAGATCTTCGTCGTCGCCGCCCGCCAGATCGCTGTCGGCTTCCTTGTTCTCAGGCTTGTTCTGCTCGAACGGCAGAGGCTGCTTCGACTTCAGGATGGGCTCGGGCTCCCACTGCGTCCCGCAATTGATGCAGGTGACGGGGTCGTCCTTTTCGAGGTCATAGAAACGCGTCGCGCATTTCGGGCACGTACGCTTCGTGCCCCATTCCGGCTTGATCATGCCGTTCATACCTTTCGGAATTGGGTTTTCCGCCGGAGCGAAAAGTGGGCGCGCCTTGCCACAGCGCAAGGCCCCTGTCAAAAGCCCGCGCCATCATGGCGCATCCCCTTCCCCAACCTCGCACCGTGCGAGCCGCCGCCGCCCTTCGCGGTACCATCGCCGTTCCGGGCGACAAATCGATCAGCCACCGCTCGCTGATGCTTTCCGCCCTCGCGGTCGGTGAAAGCCGCGTCGAGGGCCTGCTGGAGGGTGAGGACGTGCTCGCCACGGCCGCCGCGATGCGCGCGATGGGCGCGGACATCGTCCGGCAGGATGACGGGGTGTGGGTGATCCACGGCGTCGGCGTGGGCGGGCTGCTCCAGCCCGAGACCGCACTCGACATGGGCAATTCGGGCACCTCGACAAGGCTTTTGATGGGTCTGGTCGCCAGCCACCCGATCACCGCGACCTTTATCGGCGACGCCTCGCTCTCCAAGCGCCCGATGGGCCGCGTCATCGAGCCGCTGTCGCAGATGGGGGCGCAGTTCCAGGATACGCCGGGTGGCCGCCTGCCCCTGATGGTCCGGGGCATCAACCCGGCGGTGCCGATCCGCTACACCCTGCCTGTCGCCTCGGCCCAGGTGAAGTCGGCGATCCTGCTGGCGGGTCTGAACACGCCAGGCGAAACCACGGTGATCGAACCGATCGCGACCCGCGACCATAGCGAGCGGATGCTGGCGGGCTTCGGTGCGGACCTGACCGTCACCCCCTCGCCCGAAGGCCGAGTCATCACGATTCGGGGGCAGGCCGAGTTGAAGCCGCAGAATATCGTCGTGCCAGGTGATCCCTCGTCGGCCGCCTTCTGGCTGGTCGCGGGCTCGATCGTGCCGGGTGCGGACGTAACCATCACCAATGTCGGCATGAACCCGACCCGCACCGGCATCATCGAAGCGCTGAAGATGATGGGCGCCGATATCACCGAACTGGACGCGCGCATCGTCGGTGGCGAGCCGGTGGCGGATCTCCGCGTTCGTCACGCGCCCCTGTCGGCGATCGAGGTGCCGCCCGAGCTGACGCCGAGCATGATCGACGAATATCCCGTGCTGTTCGTCGCCGCCGCCTTCGCGACCGGCACGACCATCGCGCGCGGCGCGGAGGAACTGCGTGTCAAGGAGTCGGACCGCATCACCGCCATGGCGAACGCGCTTGGCGCTTGTGGCGTCCGTTGCGAAGAGTTCGAGGACGGCATGGCCGTGACCGGCACCGGCGGCGATCCGATCCCCGGTGGTGCGACCATTGCAACGTTGCTCGACCACCGCATTGCCATGAGCATGACCATCGCGGCGCTGAACGCTCGCGATCCCATCACGCTGGACGATGCCGCACCCGTCGCGACCAGCTACCCCATCTTCTTCGACACGCTGGAAAAGCTGGGAGCCATGGCATGATCATCGCCGTCGACGGCCCCGCCGCGAGCGGAAAGGGCACCATCGCCCGCGCGCTGGCCCGGCATTATGGTCTGCCGCATCTCGACACCGGCCTGCTCTACCGCGCGGTGGCAGCGACGGTGCGACAGATGCACCTCGACCCGACGCGCGAAGCCGATGCCGTCGCGGCGTGCAGCTTCGACGACAGCCTACTGGCCGATCCCACCTTGCGCGATGACGAGACGGGCAAGCTCGCCTCGGTCGTGTCGGTGCATCCGCTGGTCCGCGCGGCGCTGCTCCAGCGGCAGAAGCGCTTCGCCAACCAGCCGGGCGGGGCGATCCTCGACGGGCGCGACATCGGCACGGTCATTGCGCCCGATGCGGACGCCAAGCTGTTCGTGAAGGCCAGTCCGCAAGTGCGCGCCCGGCGGCGGCATAACGAATTGGCGGCGAACGGTGCGGACGTGTCGTTCGAGCAGGTGCTGGCCGACATCCGCGCCCGCGACGAACGCGACAGCGGCCGGGCGACGGCCCCCCTCACCCAGGCCGCCGATGCGGCGGCGCTGGACACCTCCAGCCTGACGATCGACGCGGCCGTGGCCCGTGCGATCCAGTTCGTCGACGCCCAAGTGGCAGCCAAGGCGCGCCCTTAGCATTCCTCCCCTGCAAGGGGAGGTGGCAGGCGAAGCCTGACGGAAGGGTGTAACCCTATCGAGAGCGGGACACCCCTCCGACGCGCTATGCGCGCCACCCAACCTTGCAGGGAAGGAATAGTCCACACCCTCTCTACCTTGCGCAAAACTGCATTTTCGGCTAAGGGCACCCCGCTCGCGGACCCTGTTCCGCGGAGAGGCTGACGCGGGGTCTTGCCCCAGCGTCCTTTCCGCATTTGTCGCGGACCGCCGCTTTTCCGTGTTTCAGCATCATCTTCGGGCCTGGTGGCGTCGGCATGGGGTCGGCGCGGCCATCGTCGAAGGTTTCGGGAATCGCCCGGACCGGAGGCGGAAAACTATCAGGAACCTAACCCTTTTATGGCAACCAACCCCCAGCCCACGCGCGACGATTTCGCGGCGATGCTCGATGACATGTTCGGCGGTGCCGACAGCTTCGAGGGTCGCGTCGTGCATGGCACCGTCACCGCGATCGAAAACGACATGGCCGTCATCGACGTCGGTCTGAAGTCGGAAGGCCGTGTGCCCCTCCGCGAATTCGCTGCCCCCGGCCAAAAGGCCGACCTGAAGGTCGGTGACGAAGTCGAGGTCTATGTCGACCGCGTCGAGAACATGCACGGCGAAGCGATGCTCAGCCGCGATCGCGCCCGTCGCGAAGCCGCCTGGGACAAGCTGGAGCTCGAATTCTCGAAGTCGGCCCGCGTCGAAGGCGTGATCTTCGGCCGCGTGAAGGGTGGCTTCACCGTCGACCTGAACGGCGCCGTGGCGTTCCTGCCCGGCTCGCAGGTTGATATCCGCCCCGTCCGCGATGTCACCCCGCTGATGGACATCCCGCAGCCGTTCCAGATCCTGAAGATGGACCGCAAGCGCGGCAACATCGTCGTGTCGCGTCGCGCGGTCCTGGAAGAGACCCGCGCCGAGCAGCGTTCGGGCCTGATCCAGAGCCTGGCCGAGGGTCAGATCATCGACGGCGTCGTCAAGAACATCACCGACTATGGTGCGTTCGTTGACCTGGGCGGCATCGACGGCCTGCTGCACGTCACCGACCTGTCGTACAAGCGCGTCAATCATCCGTCGGAGATGATCGCGATCGGCGACACCGTGAAGGTGCAGATCATCCGCATCAACAAGGACACGCAGCGCATCTCGCTCGGCATGAAGCAGCTCGAGAGCGATCCGTGGGATGGCGCCGGCGCCAAGTACCCGGTCGGCGCGAAGCTGTCGGGTCGCGTCACGAACATCACCGAATATGGTGCGTTCGTCGAGCTGGAGCCGGGCATCGAAGGCCTGGTCCACGTGTCGGAAATGTCCTGGACCAAGAAGAACGTCCATCCGGGCAAGATCGTGTCGACCTCGCAGGAAGTCGATGTGGTCGTCCTCGAGGTCGATCAGGAAAAGCGCCGCATCTCGCTGGGCCTCAAGCAGGCTCAGGCCAATCCGTGGGAAGCGTTCGCCGCTGCCCATCCGATCGGTTCGACCGTCGAGGGCGAAGTCAAGAACGCGACCGAGTTCGGCCTGTTCATCGGCCTGGACAACGATGTCGACGGCATGGTCCACATGTCGGACATCGCCTGGGGCGTGTCGGGTGAGGATGCCCTCAACCTGCACCGCAAGGGCGAAGTCGTTCAGGCCGTGGTTCTGGACATCGATCCCGAGAAGGAGCGTATCTCGCTCGGCATGAAGCAGCTCGAGCGCGGCGGCCCCGTCGCTGGCGGCGTGGCTGCGGCTGGCGATCGTCTGAACAAGAACCAGGTCGTCACCGTGACCGTCCTCGAAGTCCGCGACGCGGGCCTCGAAGTCCAGGCGGGCGACGATGGTGCGACCGGCTTCATCAAGCGCACCGATCTGGGTCGCGACCGTGACGAGCAGCGCCCCGAGCGCTTCCAGGTCGGCCAGAAGTTCGACGCGATGGTCACCGGCTTCGATCGTTCGAAGAAGCCGACCTTCTCGGTCAAGGCGATGCAGATCGCCGAAGAGAAGCAGGCGGTGGCTCAGTACGGTTCGTCCGACTCGGGCGCGTCGCTGGGCGACATTCTGGGCGAAGCTCTGAAGGCTCGCACTCAGAAGTAAGTCACTGGATCGGGACACGTTTTTTCGAAAACGTGTCCCGGTTTCGGCCATATCGGAGCCCCCGATCATTTGATCGTATAATAAAATCACTTTCAGCAGCGAGAAACACAGGTTAGGAACGGCCCGTCTATAGCTTGGGACTAGACGATGATCCGTTCGGAACTGGTGCAAAAAATCGGTCAGCGTAACCCGGGTCTGAACCCGCGCGAAGTCGAGCTGATCGTCACGATATTCTTCGACGAAATCACCAAGCGTTTGGCCGACGACGGCCGAGTGGAATTGCGCGGTTTCGGTGCCTTTTCGACCCGCGCACGCGACGCCCGCACGGGCCGCAATCCCCGCACCGGCGAGACCGTCGATGTCAGCGCCAAGCGCGTCCCCTATTTCAAACCCGGCAAGGAAATGCGCGCCCGCTTGAACGTCGAAGGGGCCTGATCCTCTTCACCCCTGCCTGGCGATGGGCCATAAGGCGGCGGACGGCCAAGCCGCTTTATCACCGCTGGTCCCTTGACCTGGGCGGCAAGCTCGTCTCTTCCTGTGCCGTGCGCGGACGTGGCGAAACCGGTAGACGCTGCCGACTTAAAATCGGCTTCCTATGGAGTGCGGGTTCGAGTCCCGCCGTCCGCACCACCGCGCTCGGGCTTGCACTGCTCGCGACGACGGGATGTGATCGCCACGCCGACAAGGGCCCCGTGATCGTCAGCGCGGTTGAGCCAGTTGCCGACTCGGCCCCCGCGCCCCACACTACCCCCGGTAACGGGGACACGCCCCACCGGGTGATGCGTGATGCGCTGGCCCAGGGGCTGGTCCGTTTCGATGCCAATGGCCAGATCGAACCGGGGCTCGCCGAACGCTGGATCGTGATCGACGGCGGGGGCAGCTATATCTTTCGGTTGCGCGAGGCGAAATGGAACGACGGTACGCCCGTCACCGCCGAACAGATCGTACCGATCCTGCGCCGCCTGGTGTCGCCGCGTTCGGGCAATCCACTGGCGCCCTTCCTGACCGCGATCGACGAGATCGTCGTGATGACCCCGCAGGTGATCGAGGTTCGCCTGTCACGCCCCCGCCCCGACCTGCTGAAGCTGTTCGCACAGCCCGAAATGGCGATCATCAACGCCAAGCATCGCGGGACCGGTCCCTTCCGCATCATCCGATCCGGCCCCCCGCCCCTGCTCCGTCCCATTCCCGACCCCCGCCGCGTCGATCCCGATGAGGCGGCGACGCCTAAGCCCGAGGATGATGTCCGCCTGATCGCCGAAAGCCCGGCCCGGGCCATCCTGCGCTTTGCACGCGGCGCGTCGGACCTGATGCTCGGCGGGCGGTTCGAGACATGGCCGCTGATCGACGCGGCGGGCGTCGGCTCGACCGCGATCCGGGTCGATCCAGCAGCGGGACTGTTCGGGCTGAGTATCGCCGAGCGCGACGGCTTCCTGGCCGATCCCGCCAATCGCCAGGCGTTGTCGGCCGCCTTCGAACGGGCGTCGATCCTGGCGACCATCGCACCCAATTGGGACGCCACCGACCGGCTGCTGCCCGATGCGCTCGATTCGGATGCGCCGCCGCAAATTCCGGGCTGGGCCCTGCTCACCCTGGACGAGCGGCGGGCGGGCGCGCGGGCGCGCGTCACGGCCTGGGGCAAGCCGGTGCGACTGCGGGTTGCGCTTCCTCAAGGGCCCGGCGCAAACCTGCTTTACGGACAGATCGGCGCGACCCTGCTCGCCATCGGCATCACGCCCGAGCGAGTGGCGGAGAATGCCCCCGCCGACCTGCGGCTGATCGATGCGGTCGCGCCGTTCGACAGTGCGCGCTGGTATCTCGCCACCGCCTGCGCGCCCTGTGGTCCAGCGGCCCAGGCGGCGATCGAGCAGGCGCGCCTGGCCCCCACCCTTGCCGCCCGCAGCGCGGCGATCGCGACGGCGGATGCGGCGGTCAATGCCGATACGCCCTTTATCCCGCTGGCCCGGCCGCTGCGCTGGTCGCTCGTCAGCGGGCGGCTGCGGCAGTATCAAACGAACATCCGCGCCTGGCATCCATTGAACCGGTTGCGCGCCGACACCAATTGATCGGCATGGCAAACGCGACCCGTATCGACCCGACCAGCTTCGACGCGCTCCCGCTGGACAAGGGCATCGCCGCCAGCCGCCAGCGGATCGAGGCGATGGAGCGATTGCTGGAACGGGTCGTAATCCTGCCCGGTCTCAACCGTCCGATCGGCCTGGACGTGGTGCTGGGGCTGGTACCCGTCATCGGTGACATCGCCGCCGCCGCGCTGGGCAGCTACATCATCTGGGAAGCGCGCAATCTGGGGATGTCGAAGTTACAGATGCTGCGGATGATGGGCAATGTCGGCTTCGACGCGGTGCTGGGTTTCGTTCCGCTGATCGGCGATGCGGCGGACGTTCTGTTCCGGTCGAACACGCGCAACCTGCGGATCATCCGCAAGCATCTGGACAAGCATCACCCCTCCGGCGTCACGCTGGAGGGGTGAGCCCGTTCATCGACCGCCGCGCCAGATCTTCAACGGCGCGTTCGGGGCAAGGCCGCCCTGATGCACCGGGCAGCGGGTGGGGCGGAACGCCTTGTTCAGGCAGATCCAGATTTCGTCCAGCCAGCCAGCCCGCGTCGCGGTGACGCGCATCATATCGGCGGTCATGCCGCGATTGCCCGCCGCAAACGCCGTCGCCAGATCACCTGCGGTTAGATCGTCGCGTCGCGACAGCGCCATCATGTCGGGATAGCGCAACCGGTCATACAGCGCATTGGACCGCTGGAAATAGCGCGCCGGGCTATAACCGGGCATGCAGGTGCCGTGCTTGGACCACTCATGCTGGAGCAGCTGCGCCGAGGGGGTGGCGCAGATATGGCGGCGAACCACGGCCTGGGGAAGGATCGCGGTCGGGCGGCAATATTGCGGCCAGTCCTTGCCCACTCCGTCCGGCCAAAGGCCATGCAGGGTGAAGCCGAAGCGGTTGCCCGATCCGCACTGGAAGCTGCTGTCCCCCTTGGCGTCGCGGCAATATTGCGGGCTCCAGGTGATGGCCAGCGTGTAGCTGCCGATCGGCAGGACGCGAGTCGGCTGGCTCTGGCTAGGCAGGTCGGGCCGGATGCTCTGCGGCCCGGACGGCGCGGTGCATTGCAGCATCTGTGCCGATGCCAGTTGCGGTGCGGCCAGTGCCGCCAGCCCGATCAGAAACGTCTTCATGCTTCATCCACCTCCGACATGGCGCGATACCAGGCGCGGGCATTGGGCCGCGCCAGCAAAACCGCCGCGACCAGCGAGGCCGCCGCCTGCAAACTGGTCAGCACGCCGAACAGCCCTTCGGCCAGCGCACCGACCGACACCTGATACAGGAAACCGCCCAGGTTCATCACCGTCAGGACGATGAGGAAGATCAGGCCGCCCAGGCTGCCAAGCCGCGTGGTCATCAGCGTGGCGAGCGCGAACAGTCCGATCAACAGGCCATTGGCGATCACCGCGATGGCGACCCCGGCCTGGGCCACGGTATCGGACCAGCCGATCGCCGCCAGCACCACCAGCAACAATATGGCAAGCAACGACACACGCTCACCCAGGATCACCGATTTCGGTCGCACGACCTGTTCCCCTTTGCGCACCCCGGCTCAGGCCGCGGTGAAATCCAGTCCGATATCGGCCGCCGGGGCCGACTGGGTCAAGCGCCCCACGCTGACATAGGTGACACCGGTCTCGGCCAGCGTGCGGATCGTGTCGAGCCGGACGCCGCCCGACGCCTCGGTCGGCACGCGGCCCGCGACCCGCGCGACGCCCTCGGCCAGCTTGGCCGGTCCCATATTGTCGAGCAGCAGATGAGTCGCCCCCGCCGCCAGTGCGGGCTCGATCTGGTCGAGTTCGTCGACCTCGACGATGATCCGCGCGATGCCCGCCGCCTTGGCTGCCGCGACCGCCGGGCCGATGCCGCCTGCGACCGCGACATGATTGTCCTTGATCATCGCCGCGTCCCACAGGCCCATGCGATGGTTCTGGGCGCCGCCCATGCGGGTGGCGTATTTCTCAAGCAGGCGCAGGCCGGGAATCGTCTTGCGCGTATCGAGCAGGGTTGCCCCGGTGCCCTGGATCGCCGCGACATAAGCCACCGTCATCGTCGCGATGCCCGACAAATGCTGGACAGTGTTCAGCGCGGACCGTTCGGCGGTCAGCATCGCGCGCGCCTTGCCCGACAGGCGGAGCAGATCGGTGCCCGCCGGAACGCTGGTGCCATCCTCGACCAGCCGCTCGATGACGACATCCGGGTCGAGATGCCGGAAGAACGCCTCGGCGATGGGCAGCCCGGCGACGGTGATCGCATCGCGGCTGGCCATGGTGCCGATGAAGCGCGCCTCCGCCGGGATGACCGCCGTCGAGGTGATGTCACCGCCCGGCCCCAGATCCTCGGCCAGCGTCGCGGTGACGAACGCGTCGAGGTCAAAGCCTTCGATCACGCTTTCCGTCACGGGCGCGGGCCCAGATCGCCTTGGCCGACCGTCCCGCTGGCGAGCGTCAGCATCGCGTCGAGGCTCTTCTTGGCCTGGAGCCGCAGCCCCTCCTCGATCTCGACACGCGGCGTCAGGTCGCGCAGCGCGAGGTACAGCTTCTCCATGGTGTTGAGCGCCATGTAGGGGCAGATATTGCAGTTGCAGTTACCGTCCGCACCCGGTGCGCCGATGAAGGTCTTGCCCGGCATCGCCTTTTGCATCTGGTGGATGATGTGCGGCTCGGTCGCGACGATCAGCGTGTCGCTGGTCAGGCCTTGCGCGAACTCCAGGATGCCACGCGTCGAGCCGACATAATCGGCATGGTCGAGGATCACGGCCGGGCATTCGGGATGCGCGGCGATCGGCGCGTCGGGATGCTGGGCGCGCAGCTTCAGCAGCTCGGTCTCGCTGAACGCCTCGTGCACGATGCACACGCCCGGCCACAGCAGCATATCGCGACCGGTCTTGCGGGCCAGATAGCCGCCCAGGTTGCGATCGGGGCCGAAGATGATCTTCTGGGCAGGGTCGATCTGCGCCAGGATCTGCTCCGCCGAGGAAGACGTCACGATGATGTCGGACAGCGCATTCACCTCGGTCGAACAGTTGATATAGGTCAGCGCGATGTGATCCGGGTGCCGGGCGCGGAACTCGGCGAACTGTTCGGGCGGACAACTGTCCTCCAGGCTACAGCCTGCGGCCATGTCGGGCAGCACGACGATCTTGTCGGGCGACAGGATCTTGGCCGTCTCCGCCATGAAGCGCACGCCGCAAAAGGCGATGACGTCGGCATCGGTCGCCTGCGCCTTGCGGCTGAGGTCCAGGCTGTCGCCGACGAAATCGGCCAGGTCCTGAATCTCGGGCTTCTGATAATAATGGGCAAGGATGACGGCGTTGCGTTCCTTGCGGAGGCGATCGATCTCGGCGCGCAGGTCGAGGCCCGTCAGATTCGTCTGGATGGTCATGGCATTCCCCCTAGGCGCACGCACGCGCGCCGACAATCATGGACATCAGCCCGTATTGCTCAGAACCTCTTGCACCGTGCGCGTCGTGTCCCAGCGTTCGTCGTTGGACGGCTCGTCGGAGAAGCGGACCTTGACGTTCGCTTCCACGCCCGCCGCGCGCAGCGGCATGGCGAAGCTGCGCTCCACGGCGCGCCGGGTTGCATCGCGCGCCAGCTTCATCGGCGAGGGTGCGCGGGCCTGTCGCATCAGCTCGACCTGTCCCGCCGTGCGGTTGGCGGCGTCCAGCCGCTGCTCGGCATCGGTAAAGGTGGTCAGCACCCCGCCCGAGCCATATTCGCGGATCGCGGCAAGATCGACCTGCGGTCCATCGATTTCGACCGGCGGCAGCGTGACCGACAGGGTGCGGGTGCCCGCGTCCCAGCGGACATCCTTTTGCTGCAACTTGCCCAGATCGACCTCGTAGCGGACCATGCCCGGCATGATGAGCGTGCGTTCGGTCGAAAAGCCCAACTGCGACTGGCGCGAGGTGACGACCGCGACATAGCGGGCGGCAAAGGCCGACAGCCGGTTCTGTTCGCGCAGTCCGTCTAGGCTGGCCCGTGCGATCGTCGTCGGATCGGGGGTCAACCGGTCGGCGACATATCGCTCGATACCCCACACCACCAGCAGCCCGGCCAGCACCAGCAGGACCAGCGCACCCGCCACCTTGGTCAGGAACAGGCCGACGCCGCCGCGCCGCTCGGTGGGAGGGGTCGGGGACGGATTCACGCCGCGCTCGTCCATGATGCTCCTTCCTCGCGAACCAGGCCGCGTGTCCGCAGGTCGTAAAGATGCGCCAGCACCGATCGTTCCGCCGCCGGAATCAATTTGGGGTTGAGGCCGACATACATACGCGCGGTCATGGCACCGATGGTCAGGTCCTCGCCCTTGGCGAGCAGCCGCAAGATCTGGCCCTCACGCTGCTTGCGATGGGCCAGCATACCGCGCACCAGCCGCTGCGGATTGTCGACCGCCTCGCCATGCCCCGGATAGTAAACGCGGTCGTCGCGCTCCATCAGCTTTTCCAGGCTCGCCATATAAGCACTCATATCGCCATCAGGGGGCGAGACGATGCTGGTCGACCAGCCCATGACATGATCGCCGGAGAACAGCGCCCGCGTCTCAGGCAACGCGAAGGCCAGATGGTTGGAGGTGTGCCCCGGAGTCGCGATGGCGGTCAGCGTCCAGCCGTCACCCGACACGCCCTCTCCTTCAGCCAATACCTGGTCGGGGGCATAATCACGGTCGAAGGCCGCATCCGACTGGCCGCCTTCATAATCGGGTGCAAAGGGGGCCGCACCGACGATGGGGGCTCCGGTGATATGCGCCAGCGCGCGGCTGGCGGGGCTGTGGTCGCGGTGGTGATGGGTGATGACGATCGCGGTCACGGGCCGCCCGGCAATCACACGGGTCAGCGCTTCCAGATGCGCGGGATCATCGGGACCGGGATCGATGACGGCGACGTCGCGCTCCCCGACCAAATGGGTCTGCGTCCCCGTATAGGTAAACGCCGACGGATTGGGAGCGAGCACGCGGGTGACCAGCGGCTCGAGCAGGATCGGGATGCCGGTCGGGTGCTCAGCCATGACCGATCATGTGGGCAAGCCGCCGCCAATAGGCAAGCCCCGCGCCACGACAAGGGCGCGGGGCATGAACGGGCATCAATCCTGTTCGGGCTTGGCCATCTCGGCCTTCAGCTCGGCCGTCGCCTGCTCCAGACCGGCCAACGCCTCACGGCGGGCCTCGTCGGACAGGTTGCGGTCCTGGGTAATCGTGGTCCGGGCCATGTCGATGCCCGCCATGGCGACCTTCATGTTGGTGTGCGCCGAACGCTGCGCCATTTGGGCCGACTTCGCCGCGCTCTGCGCCATCGCCTCGATCCGGTCGGTGCAGATCACGGTCACCATCGCACCGCCGGGCCGGGTGGTCGTGAAGCTCGTCCGCGAGTCGCTACCGCCGACGCCGCACTTTTGCGAGCGGATATCGGGGATACGGATGGTCGTGACCTGTTCCTTGCCATCCGGCATGACGAAGCGGATGACCTTGGTATCGCCGACACGCGTCATCGTAGCACGACGGGCGACAGGAAGCGGCGGGACCGGCGGCACGTCCGCGACCTGGGGCACTTCGGGCACCGACGGGACGGATGGCGTGGTCGCCGCGACCGCAGGCATGGGCATCGCGGCAGGTGCCGGAGTGGCGGGCACGCGTGGCACCGCGGGCACGGCCGGCTCGGTCTGTGCGACGGCGGGCAGGATGGCCGCCGTGCTGGTCAGGTCGACGCCCAGCGTCCGCTCGACCTTGCTGGTCAGCGCCGCCGCCGCCGGGGTGCCCGATGCGGTCGCGCCCAGCCCGGCCAGCACCAGCAGGGACACGGTGGCCCCGCCGACCGCCAGCTGACGACGCGATTTTGGAGAAGTGGTCAACATCTTCAGCCTCCCTTTCAGATCATCGATGGTGTGCAGGTGACAGGCGCCCGACAGAGCGCGGCCATGCGCAGCCTTCACGATGGCACAGGCGTAGACATGCCGGTCGGCGCGGCTGCGCCCCTTCAGGACACGAGCGTCGTTGGCCAGCTCCTGATCGGCACGAAAGGCGTGGAAGGCCCGCCACGCCAGCGGGTTGAACCAATGCAGCGCCAGCACCGCGAGCGCGATCCAGTTGGCGATCAGGTCGCCGCGTGCGTGGTGGCCCAGCTCATGCGCCAGCGCGAGGTCACGCTCATCGGCATCGTAACGCTCGGCGAAATCGCGCGGAAAGGCGACGTAGCGATGCCAGATACCGAAGGCGAGCGGCCCCGGCGCGCCATCACTGGCCACCACGCGCACGCCCTTCACCGCATCCAGCGGCTCGGCATCCGCCAGCAGCCGCGTGCGGAAGCGCCAATGGCGAAACAGCTGAAAGCCGAGGAACGCCGCCGCCCCGACGATCCAGAACAACGCCACGCCCTGCTCCACCATCGGCCAGATGCTGGGCGCATCCGGTGTGGCGGAGATCTGCGCGGTCATCGGCAGCACGACATAGGTGGCGAAGCGCTCACTCGCCGCCGCCAATGGCGGGGTCGCCTGCTCCGACAGCCCGCGCGGCAGCGGCGGCAGGATCAGGCGGAGCAGCGGCAAGGCCCAAAGCGCATAGGCGACCTGCGGCCCAAAGGCCTGGCGGACATGGCGGCGGGCCAGCAGGACCAGCGCCATGAGGAGGGTCGAGGCGATCATCGCCTCCACCACCCAGCCGAGTTGCGCGCCGCTCACGCCTTCAACTCCTTGAGCAGGGCCTCGATCTCGGAAATGTCCTGTGCGGTCAGTTCGTCGCGCTCGGCCAGATGCGCGACCAGCGGGGTCAGGCGGCCGCCGAAAAGCCGGTCGATCAGGCGGCGGGATTCACCCACGACATAATCGTCACGCGCGACCAGCGGGCGATACAGATAGCGCCGTCCCTGTTCCTCATGCCCGATGGCTTCCTTGGCGAGCAGGCGACCGAGCAGCGTCTTGACGGTGTTGGTGCTCCAGCCGCGTTCGGGATCGACCCGCTCGGCGACATCCTGCGCGGTCAGCGGGGCCTCGTCCCACAAGACCTCCATCACCGCGTGTTCGGCATCGCTGATACGCTCGGCCATCGACTCGCCCTCTTATTGACTACATGCGTAATCCTATTACGATTACAGGCGTAGTCAATAGGGTCGATCCATTCCTCCCCTTTAAGGGGAGGTGGCAGTCCGCAGGACTGACGGAGGGGTGTCACGGCCAGCGGGGGCACCCCTCCACCACCGCTTCGCGGCGGTCCCCCTCCCCTTGCAGGGGAGGAATAAAAAAAGGGGCCGGATCGTGGTCCAGCCCCCTTTTCAATCTCACAATCGTCGACCTATCACGCGGTCTTTACATCTTGGACCAGCTCGGCCAGTTCACCGCTTTCGTACATCTCCATCATGATGTCCGAACCGCCGACGAACTCGCCCTTCACATAGAGCTGCGGGATGGTCGGCCAGTCCGAATAGGCCTTGATACCCTGGCGGATGCCCTGGTCCTGCAGGACGTCGACGCTCTCGAACGGCACATCCAGATGGTTCAGGATCGCCACCGCGCGGCTGGAAAAACCGCATTGCGGGAAGAGCGGCGTGCCCTTCATGAACAGCAGGACGGCATTGTCCTTCACCAGCGCGTCGATCCGCGCATTCGTATCGTCGGTCATGTCATTCATCCTCGAAGGAAAACGGGTCAGGCGGCCGGAACCGCCGTGGTCAGTTGCAGCGCGTGGAGCTCACCCCCCATGCGCCCGCCCAGCGCGGCATAGACGGCGCGGGTGCGCGCGACGCGGCTCATGCCCGCAAAGCTGGCGGCAACCACATGGGCGGCATAGTGATCGCCGTCCCCGGCTAGGTCGGTGATCTGGACCTCGGCATCGGGAATGGCGGTGCGGATCATCGCGGCGATATCGTCGGCGGCCATCGGCATGATCAGCGGCTCTCGATCAGCTGGCGGCGCGCCTCGACCTGCTGCTCGTCGAGCGCACGACGGACCTCGGCCTCCCCGACATCGATCCCGGCAGCGGTCAGGTCGCCCAGCAGTTTGCGGATGACATCCTCATCACCGGCTTCCTCGAAATCGGCCTGGACAACCGCCTTGGCATAGGCATCGGTTTCGGCGGGGGTCAGCTTCATGCGTTCGGCCGCCCATTGCGCGACCAGCCGATTGCGCCGGGCCGTGATGCGGAACATCATGTCCTGGTCGGCCACGAACTTGGCCTCGAACCCCTTCCTGCGATCATCGAAACTCGTCATCGGTCCGCTATCCCCCAGCCCCGCGGGGCTTCGCCAGTCATCACGTTAGACGCCCGAAATAGGCATGACGCCGCGCAGGTGCAACCAATGCGCCGCTGCGTCGTTATCGCGCGCCGCAAATTCCCACCGGCCGAAACGGGAACATAGCGTATCGCTCGCTCGTACTGTAAGCAACGCAGTGATCGGACGACTGGCCGCCCTTACGAGCCGGGGCCGATCGGCAGGAGAGAGCGATGCGTCACGAGCATTTCCCGAAAAACCGCGAGGTTGCCCGCAGCTATGACATGGCTCCACCCGCACCGGTGGCTGGCTTGGTCAACGGCCTGTTGGCATCGTTGGTCCTCTGGGCCTTGATCGCAGGTGTCGTCGCCTTCGCCCTGTAACCAAGGGCGGTAAAAGGAAAATCAGGACAGCGCCGCCGTCAGCCGCGCCCGCCCCTCGACCCAGGGGCGCCCTGCCGCCATCTCGCCCTCGAACCGGCCGATGGCTTCGTCCCGCGCCAGGGTCAGCCCTACTTCGTCCAGCCCCTTCATCAGGCATTCGCGACGAAACGGGTCCAGCTCGAAAGGGAAACGATCCTGATAGGGCGTCGTGACGCTCATCGTTTCCAGATCAACGGTGATAGGCTGGTCCTTCGCCACCTCCAGAAGACGGTCGACCGCCTCCTGCGGCAGGACCACCGGCACGATGCCATTCTTGAAGGCATTGCCCGAGAAGATGTCCGAGAAGCTCGGCGCGATCACCGCCTGGATGCCCATATCGGCCAGCGCCCAGGCGGCATGTTCGCGGCTGGACCCGCAACCGAAATTGTCGCCCGCGATCAGGATCGGCGCACCCGCATAACGCGGATCGTCGAAGATATTACCCGGCTGCGCCCGCACCGTCTCGAACGCGCCACGCCCCAGACCGGCGCGGGTGATGGTCTTTAACCAATGTGCCGGGATGATGACGTCGGTGTCGATGTTCTTGGCACCCCAGGGATAGGCGGTGCCCGAGACGGTCGTGACCGGATTCATGCGTCGATCCTGCCCTGTTCAGCGCGTCGGGGCAGGTCGCTGCTCGGCCGTGGCGGGGCGCGAGGCAACCCCGGCGGCATAGGCAGCCGCGCCGCACAGCACCGCGCCGGTGACGAGCATGACCAATACGTGCTTCATGATGCTACCCCTGCCGTCCCTGTTATGCGTCTTCACGATCGACGTCGTGGACATTCAACTCTCTAACATCGAAAAGGCGCCCGGTCACGGCCGCCGCCGCCGCCATCGCGGGGGAAAGCAGGTGCGTACGCGCGCCCGGCCCCTGCCGCCCGACGAAATTGCGGTTCGACGTGGAGGCACAGCGCTCGCCGGGCGGCACCTTGTCGGGATTCATGGCAAGGCACATCGAACACCCCGGCTCGCGCCACTCGAAGCCCGCCTGCACGAACACCTTGTCCAGCCCCTCGGCCTCGGCCTGGCGCTTGACCAGACCCGAGCCCGGCACGACCAGCGCACGGACGCCGTCGGCCACGCGGCGGTCGCGCGCCACGGCGGCGGCGGCGCGCAGATCCTCGATACGGCTGTTGGTGCAGCTGCCGATGAAGACATGCTGGATCGCGACATCCTGCATCGCGGTGCCGGGGGTCAGGCCCATATAGTCCAGCGACTTGCGCGCGGCCTCGCGCTTTGACGGATCGGCGAAACTGTCGGGATCGGGCACGACGCCGGTAATCGGCACCACATCCTCGGGGCTGGTGCCCCAGGTCAGGTTCGGCGCGATGTCGGCGGCGTCGAGCGTCACCACCTTGTCGTACACCGCCCCCGGATCGGTCGGCAGCGTCCGCCACCAGGCGACCGCCTTCTCCCACTCCTCGCCCTGGGGGGCCATGGGGCGGCCCTTCAGATAGGCAAAGGTCGTCTCGTCCGGCGCGATCAGGCCTGCCCGCGCGCCGCCCTCGATCGACATGTTCGCGATGGTCAGCCGCCCTTCGACCGACAGATTGCGGATAACGCTGCCCGTGAACTCGATGACATGGCCGGTGCCGCCCGCCGCACCGATCTTGCCGATGATGGCCAGCACGACGTCCTTGGCCGACACACCGTGGCCCAGCACGCCGTCGACGCGCACTTCCATCGTCTTGGATGGCGACAGCAGCAGCGTCTGGGTCGCCAGCACATGCTCGACCTCCGACGTGCCGATGCCGAAGGCCAGCGCCCCCAGCGCGCCGTGTGCCGAGGTATGGCTGTCGCCGCACACCAGCGTCGTGCCCGGCAGGGTGAAGCCCTGTTCCGGCCCGACGACATGGACGATGCCCTGCGCCGCCGCCGTCGCGTCGATATAGTCGACGCCGAACTCGGCGGTGTTGCGACGAAGCGCGTCCAACTGCTGCGCGCTTTCCGGGTCGGCGATGGGCAGCAGGTTGCCGTTCGCGTCCTTGCGCGGCGTCGTCGGCAGGTTGTGATCGGGCACCGCCAGCGTCAACTCGGGCCGCCGCACCTTGCGCCCGGCGGCGCGTAGCCCCTCGAACGCCTGCGGACTCGTTACCTCGTGAACGAGGTGACGATCGATATAGATGAGGCAGGTGCCATCGGGCCGCCGTTCGACAACGTGCGCGGCCCAGATCTTCTCGTACAGAGTCTGGGGTCGTTGGGCCATGATGGGGGCGCTGTTATCCGAAAAGGTGCGAAAGGCAAAGGCGAAGCGTAATCTTATTTCGCTTCGGTAGCGAATTTGCCTCTCGAAGGAGGGTTTTGTTCACGCGCGGAAGTCGTGAGTCACGCCGCCGCATTCGGCCAGCTCGATCTCATGATCGGGGTCGCGCCACGTCTCCGCTAAGGCCTGAGCCTCCCAGTCCTGCGCCGCCGGGTGCGCGAGCAGCGTCTCGACCCAGGTAGCACCAGCCGCGCCGAGATCGATGGCATAGGTCCGCACCCGAAACGCCACCGGCGCGTAAAACGCATCGACTGCCGAGAAGCGCGCGCCTGCCAGCCAAGGCCCGCCGAACCGCGACAGCCCCTCGCTCCATAATTCCGTCAGCCGCGCGACATCGCGCTCCAGCCGAGGTGACGGCGGCTTCGCGTCCACCCGCACGCCGATGTTCATCGTCCGCTCGGCCCGAAGCGCACCAAAGCCGCCATGCATCTCGGCCACCGCACACATCGACCAGGCGCGGGCCGCTTCATCCTCGGGCCATATGCCGGGGTGCCGTTCAGCCAGATAGAGCGCGATGCCCAGCGAATCCCACACCGTCCGCTCGCCATCGAGCAGCACCGGCACTTGGCCCGTTGGGGAGAAGGCGCGGAATGCCTCGTAATTCTCCACCGCCGCAAACGGCTCGATCCGGTCAGTGAAGCCGATCCCCAGCGCCTTCATCAGCAGCCAGGGACGCAGCGACCAACTGGAATAATTCCGGTTCGCGGTGATGAGGGTATAGGCCATCAGCGCTCGAACTTGGCCGTGGTCTTCGCCGCCACCTCGTCGGCGGTCACGCCCGGCGCACATTCGACCAGCCGGAACGGGCTGTCATGGTCGGGACGCTGGAACACCGCCAGGTCGGTGACGATCATGTCGACGACGTTGCGCCCGGTCAGCGGCAGGGTGCATTCGGGGATTAACTTCGGACTGCCGTCCTTGGCGTTGTGCTCCATGACGACGATGATCTTCTTGACGCCCGCGACCAGATCCATCGCCCCGCCCATGCCCTTGATCATCTTGCCGGGGATCATCCAGTTGGCGATGTCGCCCCCTTCGGACACTTCCATCGCGCCCAGCACGGTCAGGTCGATATGTCCGCCCCGGATCATCGCGAAGCTGTCCGCCGACGAGAAATAGACCGAGTGCGGCAGTTCGCTGATCGTCTGCTTGCCCGCGTTGATCAGGTCGGGATCGACCTCGTCGTCATAGGGAAACGGCCCGATGCCCAGCATCCCGTTTTCGGATTGCAGCGTGACTTCAACGCCTTGCGGGATATGGTTGGCCACCAGCGTCGGGATGCCGATGCCGAGATTGACGTAGAAACCGTCCTTCAGCTCCTTGGCCGCACGGGCGGCCATTTCGTCGCGAGTCCAGGCCATCGTTACTCTCCTGTCGGGTGCCACCGCCGGTCGGCGGGGAAGATATCATCGGGCGTACCCTTCAGCGCCTTGCCATAGACGGGGTTCGGGAAGACGAACCAGCCGCGCCCCCACAAGGCGGCGACGCGCGGGCTATCCGCCCGGGCGCGACGCTCCGCCACGCTGGCCGACGTGTTGAACAGGTCGCTGAAATCGCCGAGCTGGTCGCCGCCCATCGCGATCACGCAATAGCGATCGGCGATCCGCCAGCGCCGCGCGTCCTTATTGTCGCCGGTAGGGGTGTCGGTGCGGACGAACAGCGTGTCGCCATGCACCGCCGGGCCCAACCCCGCCGCGTCGATCGCACGGGCTGCGCCAGCGGCGTCGTCGCGATTGGTGTTGAAGATCACGGTCACGCCCATGGTCCGCAAGTCGGTGATCGCCGCCGCCGCGCCGGGCGTCGGCAGCACGGCATGGCCGTCGCTCTGCTCCCAGGCGTTCCAGCGGCCGGGAAAGGCGCGATCGGCGCGGCCGGTCAGGTCGTCCTGCTCGAAGCCCAGGTTGAGGAGGACCGTCTCATCGACGTCGAACACCGCCGCCAGGCGTTTGCCTGCGCAGGATACGAAGCGCGGATCGTTCAGCGTTGCGCCCTGCGCCAGTACGACGCTGTTGGGCTGCGGACGGCGAACGCGGTCGGCGGCATAGGTGACGAGTGCGTTCCACGCCTGGCGCGAGATCGCATCGGCTTCGGCCGAGCCGTAGAGATATTGCATCCCAGCCAGCTTGGGGTTGGTGGCGGGTGGTGGGGGTGCGGGGCTGTTGTTGCCGACGGCGACGACGCAGCCGGATAGGGTCAGGGCAGCGGCGAGTGCAGCGCCCAGCCTCAGGCCGGTGAGCCCTCCCCCAGCCCCTCCCGCCTGCGGGAGGGGAAAGGTTGTTTGGCGACTGTCTTGCTTTCTCAACATGCGTCTACGCCCCCAATTTCCGCCAAGCGCACTCCCCCTCCCGCAGGCGGGAGGGGGTCGGGGGGAGGGCTGGCGCTCTCCGCATCCCCTAACCCTTGGAAATCAAACCCGCTCGCGCACCGTGCGGAACTCGATCTTCTTCTCGTACGGCGCGCCGACGATCATCCGCTTCACGTAAATGCCGGGCAGATGGATCTCGTCGGGGTCGAGGCTGCCCACCGGCACCACCTCTTCGACCTCGGCGACGCAGATACGCCCCGCCGTCGCCATCGGCTGGTTGAAGTTGCGCGCGGTCTTGCGGAAGATCAGGTTCCCGGCCTCATCGGCCTTCCACCCCTTAATGATCGACAGGTCGGCGCGGATGCCGCGTTCGAGGATGTAATCCTCGCCGTCGAAGCTCTTCACTTCCTTGCCCTCGGCCACCTTCGTGCCGACGCCGGTCTTGGTATAGAAGCCGGGGATGCCCGCGCCCCCTGCCCGGCAACGCTCGGCGAGCGTCCCTTGCGGACAGAATTCGACCTCCAGCTCGCCGCTCAGATATTGCCGCTCGAACTCCTTGTTCTCGCCGACATAGGACGAGATCATCTTCTTGACCTGATGCGAGCGGAGCAGCTTGCCCAGCCCCACGCCGTCGATCCCGGCATTGTTGCTGGCGATGGTCAGGTCCTTGACTCCCGCGGCCTCGATCGCGTCGATCAGCCGCTCCGGGATACCGCACAGGCCGAAGCCCCCGGCGCAGATCGTCATACCGTCATGGAGCAGGCCGTCGAGCGCGGCGGCCGCGTCGGAATAGAGCTTCTGCATGGGCGTCCTCCCTATAATGCGGCAAGCGTTAGGCGGAGGGGTAGAGCCCGGTCAACCCGGCATAGCGTGTACGGAACAAGCGGCCCGGACGACGGAAGCTTCTGCCCAACAGACTAATAACGCTCACAAAAACGTTCCCACGCAGCCAAGGCGATACAAGCAAAAATCGATTGCATGACCGGATCGAACACAGACAAAACAAAACCGCCCCGGAGTAATCCGGGGCGGCAAGTTCGTTGCTGATTGCTTTAGTCAGAAACGATTAGCAGGTTCAGATGTTGTCGCCAAGAGCGCCCTTCACCGAACCCTTCATCTGCTGGCCCTTGCCTTCCAGCTGCTGGGCTTCGCCCTCGGCTTGCAGCTTTTCGTCATGGTTGTGTTCGCCAATGGCTTCCTTGGCCTTGCCAACCAGTTCATTGACGTTGCCCTTGATCTTGTCGACGAGTTCACCCATGGGGGCCTCCATTACTGGGGATCAAAGCGATCCCGTTGAACACTCGAAGACAAAACACTTCGTTACGCGGCAAGTTCCCTGAAATTAACGTCAGATCAGGCCCGCCAGCGGGCTCGACGGATCGGCATAGCGCCGCATTCCCATCCGCCCGGCGCGATACGCCATGCGCCCCGCCTCGACCCCGGCCTTCATCGCGCGCGCCATCAGCACCGGGTCCTTGGCCTCGGCAATCGCGGTGTTCATCAGCACGCCGTCACAGCCCAGCTCCATCGCCACCGCCGCCTCAGACGCGGTGCCGACCCCCGCATCGACCAGCACCGGCACCTTCGCGCCCTCGACGATCAGGCGAATCGTCACCTTGTTCTGGATGCCCAGCCCCGACCCGATCGGCGCGCCCAGCGGCATGATCGCGACCGCGCCGACATCCTCCAGCCGCTTCGCCGCGATGGGATCGTCAACGCAATAGACCATCGGCTTGAAGCCTTCCTTGGCCAGCACTTCGGTCGCGCGCAGCGTCTCGACCATGTCCGGGTAGAGCGTCTTCGCCTCGCCCAGCACCTCCAGCTTGACCAGGTCCCAGCCGCCCGCCTCGCGCGCCAGGCGGAGCGTGCGGATCGCATCCTCGGCGGTGAAGCAGCCCGCCGTGTTGGGCAGATAGGTGATCTTCTTGGGGTCGATGAAATCGGTCAGCATCGGCGCGTTGCGGTCCGACACGTTCACCCGGCGCACCGCAACCGTGACGATCTCCGCGCCGGAGGCTTCGACGGCCGCCGCATTCTGCGCGAAGTCCTTATACTTGCCCGTGCCGACGATCAGGCGCGAACGGAAACGCTGCCCCGCGACCTCCCACGAATCATCCTCGACGACCGGCGCCGCATGATCGCCGCCGCCGACGAAGTGCACGATCTCGATCTCGTCGCCATCCTCCACCTGCACCTGCGCCAGCGTCGAGCGGGGCACGACCTCCAGATTGCGCTCCACCGCCACCTTTTCGGGCACCAGCCCCAGCTGGCTCGCCAGATCGGCGAGCGACAGGCCCGCAGGCACCCGCTTATGCTCGCCATTCACGGTGATCGTCACGGTTCCATCGGTGTGGGGCATATGTGTGTCACTTACCATGCAGTCGCTGCCCGCTCGACGGAGAGGTGGGCAAGCGGTTAAGGAAGGCCCTCGATCTAGGCCCGGCCACCCCGAGCCGCAACCATGGGAGTGCCGATGCCCGCGACCGTTTATGTCCTCAACGGGCCGAACCTGAACCTGCTGGGTATACGCGAGCCGCATATCTACGGCCATGACACGCTGGACGATATCGCCGGGATGCTGGAGGATCGGGCCCGCGAGCTCGACCTGGAGATCGACATGCGCCAGTCCAACCATGAAGGCCATCTGATCGACTGGCTGCACGAAGCCCAGGCCTATGAGGCGAAGGCCGTGCTGCTCAATGCCGGCGGCTTCACCCACACCTCGATCGCGATTCACGACGCGATCAAGTCGGTGACGACGCCGGTGATCGAGGTTCACCTTTCCAACCCCCATGCGCGGGAGGTTTTCCGCCATGAAAGCTATATCGGGCGTGCCGCAAAAGGCACAATTGCCGGTTTTGGCGCGCAATCCTATCTGCTCGCGCTTGAAGCCGCGGCCCGGTTCTGACAGGAGCGCGTCCCATGACCGAAAAGACTGAACAAGCGATGAAGGTCGATGTCGACCTCGTCCGTCAGCTCGCCGAGCTGCTCGACGCCACCGCCCTGACCGAGATCGAGGTCGAGCATGGCGACCGCAAGATCCGCGTCGCGCGCAAGGCGGCGGCCGTGGCCCAGATGGCCTATGCGCCCGCGCCTGTGGCGGCCCCTGCCCCGGCGGCGGCTGCGCCCGTTGCTCCCGCCGCTGCGGAAGTCGGCGCCTCGGCCCCGGCCGTCTCGGCCAACGCCGTGAAGTCGCCGATGGTCGGCACCGTCTATCTGTCGGCCGAACCGGGCGCCAAGCCCTTCGCCGCCGTCGGCCAGAAGGTTGCGGCCGGTGACACGCTGCTGATCGTGGAAGCCATGAAGGTGATGAACCCGATCACCGCGACCCAGGCGGGCACCGTCACCGCCGTCCTGGTCGAGAACGGCCAGCCGGTCGAGTTCGACCAGCCCCTGGTCGTCGTCGAGTAAGCCGCCTTGGCGCAGATCAAGAAACTCCTGATCGCCAATCGCGGTGAGATTGCGCTTCGCATCCACCGCGCCTGTCACGAAATGGGGATCGAGACCGTCGCCGTGCACTCCACGGCCGACGCCGATGCCATGCATGTGCGCCTCGCCGACCAGGCGGTGTGCATCGGTCCGCCTGCGGCCACCGACAGCTATCTCAACATCCCCAACATCATCTCGGCCGCCGAGATTTCGGGCGCGGACGCGATCCATCCGGGTTACGGCTTCCTCTCGGAGAACGCCAAGTTCGCCGAGATCGTCGAAGCGCACGGCCTGATCTTCGTTGGCCCCAAGCCCGAGCATATCCGGGTGATGGGTGACAAGGTCGAGGCCAAGCGCACCGCCGGGGCGCTCGGCCTGCCGCTCGTCCCCGGTTCGGACGGCGCGATCTCGGACCTCGAGGAGGCCAAGGCGCTCGCGACCAAGATCGGCTATCCGGTCATCATCAAGGCGGCCTCGGGCGGCGGCGGACGCGGCATGAAGGTCGTGTCCTCCGAGGACCAGCTCGAAACGCTGATGCAACAGGCCGGTTCGGAGGCGAAGGCTGCCTTCGGCGACTCGACCGTCTACATGGAAAAATATCTGGGCAATCCCCGGCATATCGAATTCCAGGTGTTCGGCGACGGCAACGGCCAGGCGATCCATCTGGGCGAGCGCGACTGCTCGCTCCAGCGCCGCCACCAGAAGGTGCTGGAGGAAGCCCCCTCGCCGATCATCACGGCCGAGGAGCGCGCGCGCATGGGCGGCGTCGTGGCTAAGGCGATGGCCGATATGGGCTATCGCGGTGCGGGCACGATCGAGTTCCTGTGGGAAGACGGTGAGTTCTATTTCATCGAAATGAACACCCGCCTTCAGGTCGAGCATCCCGTTACCGAGATGATCACCGGCCTGGACCTGGTGCGCGAGCAGATCCGCGTCGCCGAGGGGCATCCGCTGACGCTGCGCCAGCAGGACGTGCAGTTCCGGGGCCATGCGATCGAGTGCCGCATCAACGCGGAAGACCCGCGCACCTTCGCCCCTTCGCCGGGCACGGTGAAGATGTATCACGCTCCGGGCGGCATGCATGTCCGCGTCGATAGCGGGCTGTATCAGGGCTATAAGGTCCCGCCCTATTACGACAGCATGATCGCCAAGCTGATCGTGTACGGCACGACCCGCGAGGGCGCGCTGCGTCGCCTGCGTCGCGCGCTCAACGAGTTCGTGATCGAGGGCATGAAGACCACCATCCCGCTGCATCAGGCGCTGCTGGACGATCCGGAGTTCCAGAAGGGCGACTATACGATCAAGTGGCTGGAGGAGTGGCTGGCCAAGCAGGACGCCTGAACCGGTCCGCGACATCCGAAGTTATCGAAGGGGACAGGGATGGCGCGAGCCACTCCTGTCCCCTTCGTCATGGAAAACGTCGTCCAGCGGTCGCCGCACGTTCGCGCGACGCGGCCGGTCGTCGAGCAGGCTCGGCGTAGCGGGATGGACCGTGGGTTCATCCCGCTCGTTCCGCCTATCGCGAGCTTGGCTTTCGCAGCGGCCGGGCGCATAGATCGTCCATGGCCATTCATGCGACCATCTATCACAATCCGCGCTGCGGCACCTCCCGCCAGACGCTGGCCCTGTTGAACGAAGCAGGGGCCGACATCACGATCGTCGAATATCTCAAGACCCCGCCAACCGCCGACACGCTCCGCCGCCTTTATGCAAAGGCCGGGATTTCGCCACGCGACGGACTGCGCAAGACCGAGGCCGGGGCAGTGCCGCTGCTGGAGGCGGATGACGCAACCGTTCTCGCCGCGATGATCGCGGACCCGATCCTGATCCAGCGACCGCTGGTCGAGACCGACAAGGGCGTCGTGCTTGCCCGACCTTCCGAAACCGTCCGGGCCATCCTGTGATCGCTGCCCATAAATTGAGCAGCACGCGACATCTTGCCCGCTTTTCGGGCGCAATCCTTACCATTTTCTTGCCCTTCCACGAGGGCGACGCAGTTGGCACGATCCCTGCTACGCAGGCGGTCGGGCGAGGGTTCGAACACCATCGGGGACAGTCAGACTCGTGAAAAAGATTGAGGCGATCATCAAGCCCTTCAAGCTGGATGAGGTGAAGGAAGCGCTGCACGAAATCGGCGTTTCCGGCATCACCGTCACCGAGGCGAAGGGCTTCGGCCGCCAGAAGGGCCATACCGAGCTTTATCGCGGGGCCGAATATGTCGTCGACTTCCTGCCGAAGGTGAAGCTGGAAGTGGTGGTCGAGGACGGCCTGGCCGAACGCGTGGTGGAGGCGATCGCCGCCGCCGCGCAGACCGGCCGCATCGGCGACGGCAAGATCTTCGTGATCCCGGTCGAAACCGCGCTTCGCATCCGCACAGGCGAACGCGACGACGCGGCGATCTGACGCACCCCATACTCATCCGTCACCGGGCCGACATCCGGCCCGACTAAACACGTATCACCGGCCCCGGCCTTTCGCCGGAGGGCGGCCAAGCAGAGAGAGAACGGAACATGGCGAACACGGCCAGCGATATCCTGAAGCAGATCAAGGACGAAGAGATCGAGTGGGTCGACCTGCGCTTCACCGATCCCAAGGGCAAGTGGCAGCACCTGACCATGGTCGCCTCGATCCTGGGTGAGGACGAGCTGACCGATGGCCTGATGTTCGACGGCTCCTCGATTGAGGGCTGGAAGGCGATCAACGAGTCGGACATGGTCCTGAAGCCCGACCTCGACGCCGTGTACACCGATCCCTTCTCGGCGACCCCGATGCTGATCGTGTTCTGCGACATCGTCGAGCCGTCGACCGGCGAGCTCTATGCCCGCGATCCGCGCTCGACCGCCAAGCGCGCCGAGGCGTTCGTGAAGACCACCGGCATCGGCGATACCGTCTATGTCGGCCCGGAAGCCGAATTCTTCATGTTCGACAACGTCCAGTTCGACACGAACTATGCGTCGTCCTACTTCAAGATCGACGATATCGAGCTGCCGACCAACACCGGCCGCGAATATGAGGGCGGCAATCTCGGCCACCGTCCGCGCGCCAAGGGCGGCTATTTCCCCGTCGCGCCGGTCGACTCGGCCGTCGACATCCGTGGCGAGATGGTTTCGACCATGCTCGAAATGGGCCTGCCCTGCGACAAGCACCACCACGAAGTCGCCGCCGCGCAGCACGAACTGGGCATGACCTTCGGCACGCTGACCCAGACCGCCGACCGCATGCAGATCTACAAGTATGTCGTGCATCAGGTCGCGCAGGCCTATGGCAAGACCGCGACCTTCATGCCGAAGCCGATCAAGGAAGATAACGGCTCGGGCATGCACACCCACTTCTCGATCTGGGAAGGCAAGACCCCGCTGTTCGCCGGCAACGGTTACGCTGGCCTGTCGGAAACCTGCCTGTATTTCATCGGCGGCGTCATCAAGCACGCCAAGGCGCTGAACGCCTTCACCAACCCGACCACCAACAGCTACAAGCGCCTGGTGCCGGGCTATGAAGCGCCCGTGCTGCTCGCCTATTCGGCGCGCAACCGCTCGGCCTCGTGCCGCATCCCGTACGGCACCGGTCCGAAGTCGAAGCGCGTCGAAGTGCGCTTCCCCGACGCGCTGGCGAACCCGTATCTCGCCTATGCGGCGCTGCTGATGGCGGGTCTGGACGGCATCCAGAACAAGATCCATCCGGGCGAGGAGATGGACAAGAACCTGTACGACCTGCCGCCCGCCGAGCTGGCCCAGGTCCCGACCGTCGCCGGTTCGCTCCGCGAAGCGCTCGACTCGCTGGCCGCCGACCACGACTTCCTGCTGAAGGGCGACGTGTTCACCAAGGACCAGATCGAAAGCTATATCGAGCTGAAGATGCATGAAGTGATGCGCTGGGAAATGACCCCCAGCCCGGTCGAATACGACATGTATTACAGCGGCTGATCCAGCCTCTGATCGATGTCACTACGGGGAAAGGGGCCGCAAGGCCCCTTTCTTTTTGCGCCCATCCCGCCCCGTAAATGACCAGGATCGCATCATAAAGCCGAATAGCCCCCGCTTTCTTGAATGCCGACGCGCGCGCAACGGGCTGAATCGGACCGAAGCGAGCATATAGGCGCTTTCATTTTTACATATAAAAATTGCAACAAAGGCGACACAGATCGCTTTTAGGGGGCTGCCCCAAGGCCAATCCAAGCCTGTGGGGACTAAGCATGAAATTGAAAATCATCCGCGCTGCCGGGTTCGGCGGCGCGTGCCTGATGGCGTTCACGTCGCATACGGCCATCGCTCAGACAGCCGGAACGATCGCGGCCGAGAACCGCGCCGAAGACGACATCATCGTCACCGGCCAGAAACTGGCGGGCACGGGCATCGAAATGTCCAATTCGGCCAAGGCGCGTGCGGTCGTCACCCAGGACTATATCGCGCATACCGTCCCCGGTCAGTCGATCTTCAACGCGATCAACATGGTGCCCGGCGTCAACTATGTCGCCAGTGATCCTTATGGCGGCAATGGCGGCACGATCCGCATCCGCGGATTCGACCAGTCGCGTATCGCCTTCACCTTCGATGGCCTGCCGCTGAACGATGCGGGCAACTACGCCATCTACTCCGCCCAGCAGGTCGATCCCGAACTGGTCGAATCGGTCAATGTCGGCTTTGGCTCGACCGACGTCGACACGCCATCGGCCAGCGCGTCGGGCGGGACGGTCAACTATCGGACGATCATGCCGACCGAGAAGGTCAGCGCGATGGGCGTCTATTCCCACGGGCGGGGCAACATGAACCGCGTCTTCGGCCTGATCAACACCGGCGATCTGAACCAGAGCGGCACGCGGGCCTGGGTAGCGGCCAGCAACCAGCGTTACGACCTCTTCCCGTTCTCCATCGTGCGCAAAAGCCAGTACAATGCCCGCATTTACCAGCCACTGGGCTCGGGCAAGGATTTCGTGTCGCTGGCGGGTTTCTTCTACCAGCATCGCAACACCGGCTATGGCAATCCATCGGTCGCGCAGATCAATACGATCCTCGGCAACCCGTTTCCGATCAAGACGGCAACGGCCGCAAATCCGGTCCGTGTCGACGTGACACGACAGCAATATGATCAGGTGCTGGCGACGGGCGGCTTCTTCAACTCGAATGAGTGCACGCTGGCTTCTGCCAGCCCCGGTGCCGGGTCCGTGCAAGACGACCGACGTCTGTGCACCAATGTGCGACAGATCAACGTGAATCCGGTCGACACCGGCAATCTCCGCTTCAACAGCCTGTTTACGTTGAGCGATCACCTGACCTTCACGGCGGACGGCGGGTACAGCTATACGCTCGCCAATGGCGGCGGCTCCAATGTATTCGCCGAAAGCGATGCCAATGCCACGCAGTCAGGCGTTTCGCGCAACCAGTTCGGGCGGATGGGCGCAGGACGCGCGGCGGGTCGCGATCTGAACGGCGATGGCGATCTGCTCGATTATGTTCGTCTCTTCTATCCTTCGAACACGCAGACCCATCGCCTGATCGCGATTGCCGGTCTGCGCTATGACATAGACGCGGCCAATCTGGTTCGTCTGGCGGTAGCGTCCGCGGTCGTGGTGTAATTTCCCGGTGTAGATGACGGTGTATGCCGGGGTGGGGCCGAGGCCCCACCCCGGCGTCGGCGTCTCGGTGGCCACCGGGCTCATCGGTTAAGGTGGAAGTGTCGAGCTTCACCAA
>PVBE011165228.1_pt1 | contig 37533 bp, 42 predicted proteins | sample 1631181 | NCBI WGS metagenome assembly PVBE01 (sample SAMN08397723, study PRJNA350692) | Marine metagenome, whole genome shotgun sequencing project. | isolation source: water | place: Pacific Ocean | collected 2012-04
AAAAAAACATCCGTGACATTGACGAAGTCATTGCCTGACGGGCACTCTCACGGCTCAACTCGCGGGAGCTTGCGATGCGAACTTGGGCAGTCCGCGACTCTACCGTCATTCTCGGGCTTGTGCTCGTGTCAGTGTTGCTCGCGGATGGCCATGAAAACATCTACTAGGCGAGGGGTGACAGCCTGATCGTCCTTTCGCGCTCTCTCGCCAGTCGTGCGCTGGTCGCCTCGAGTCTGATGTTCTTGCTCCTGCTGGGCGCGGTGATAGCGACGGCACCGATACCTGGAGGAGCACAGGGCGGAGCGCCCATCCTGACCGTGCCGCCCGTGGGTGGGGTCGTGGTCGGCAGCGCCGGTACCGACGACATCGAGCTACTCGTTCGTGCCCAGCTGTTCGACGTCGCCTCCATCCTCGCCTTCGACGAAGAACACGACATCTGGCTGTCGTTCATCCCCGGCGCCCCCGCGATGGTGAATACGTGGCCGACCGACCCCAAACTAGTCGAGCACTATGAAACGATCGTGTTGATTCGCGGAGGGTGGACGTGAACGACGAGTTCTACACCTACGGTTCGGAGGCCCGCGGCAGCGCAGGCGACCTCTAGTGCGCTAGCATCAGCCCGCATGTTCGACTACGGCCACAGACTCCTGATGCGATGTTCCGCAAGCGGCCTCGTCCTCTTGGCGTTCACGCTCAGTTGCGGCTCAGCCTCCGAACCAGCTGGTACGGACTCGGCGACCGCACCGTTAGCCACCGCAGCTGATCTCCCCACGTTGGTTGCTCCCGCCTCTTCGTCGGCGACCGCAACGACTGCGGCAGATGTAGCGCCCTCTCAGGATCCAGCCGCTACGTCCAGGTCCACAGCTCTAGGTTCGAGTGGCCCCTCCGTCCCCGCGTCGATTCAGCGACCCACAGTCGCAAGTATCCCGAGTGGAATTCCGGACTAAGGTCGGATAGCAGCGCAGCCCCTGCACCTCGCTCATCTTCGGGTTCACGGGGTACAGCGCGTGCAAATCGTGGTAGCCCAGCCCCATCAAGGTGGGCAAGATCATCCCCTCGCGTCCTGGCTGCGAGCAGACGCCGACGACGGCCACCGAGCGAGAGTGGAAGATCGGTGCCAGGGGGTGGATGTCGGGCTGGGCGCTAGCGATCCGGCTCCCTCGCATCCCGAGCCGACCGCCACCGGCGTTGGGTGTCGGCTTGGGCGAGACTACAACGTCGGCGTGCATTAGTTAACTGAACCGGCCCTAGTCAGTCCGGCGAGCCGCCCGGCAACGGCACCCCCAGCCCTCGGCATGTCACGCATCGACGTGTGATCGCGGTCAGCATGGCAGGGCAGTGATCGACGATGCTCACGATCTGGGTCGAACTGTCCGGGCAGGTGATCGATCTGGCTCGGGAACTGGTCCCCTCCTGGGAGCCAGCGGGCGTCGTGGAACTCGGCATCGGTCTCTTCGTGACGGGAGGCGCCGCGTTCGCTGGGCTGGCTGGCGCCCTCTAGGCACTCATGTCTCCACTGATCCTGTTCGACCCTCATCTGCCCGCCGCGAATCATCATCACGGTCCGCCGTTCACCTACCGAGGGGGTGAAGGATCGCGAGCGCGGGAGCGCCGCTTCAGCGCAAGGTAGCCCGCGAAGGCGATGAGACGTCGAAGTCGCCTCGGTGCGTTCTGGAACGTCCAAGACTCTCGTGGCTCCCTCGCGAGTCGCTCGAGCGCGGCGGGGAACCCACGGCTCGGGTATCCGTGTCCAGGGCACCCCAAGTCAGCTGCACTCCGTGAGAACTTCAGCATCTCGTCCTGATAGAGCTCGTCATCCAGATTGGCCGATGCGAGTGATCGCGCAAGACCATCGGAATGGCCAATGACCAGGTCGCCTACGAAACAGATGTCGGCCTTGCGAGCGAGATAGCAGTAGCCACCGGCTGTGTGCCCTGGCACCGGAACCGCATCGATCCCGGGCACCACCTCCACAGAACCGGTCAGGGGATCGTCGATTTCAGTCGCGGACTGATCCCCGACTCCCCGCACGCGGTTGAGCAGGTCTCTGACGGCCGGGAGCCTTCTCGGTTCTTGTCTGCGCAGCACCCAGCTGCCATCTACGCGTTCGCAGTCCGCCGCACCTGCCGCGATGCGAGCGCCAACCGCAATCGCCACGCGACTCGCCGAACCGACGTGATCGAAGTGCCCATGGGTAAGGAGCACGTGCGTGATCGATGCGTCGCCGACGATGGGACGCATCTCCCTTACGATCGCCTCCGCGCTCGACGCGAACGCGGCGTCGATCAAGACAAACGAGCCGTCGTCGGCGCGGACCAAGTAGACGTTGCAGCCACGGGTGCCACTCAACCACCAGACTCCGTCTGTCAGTTCATCAGACATTCCGGGACCCTCAGTTCCGACGGTGGGCGTCGCCGAATCTTAGCGTGGGTCCTGACGTCGACCAAGGCCATGGCTAGAAGCGTACGAAGAACACGCCGCCAGCGCTCCGGTCCGCGATGTAGTCCGATGCCCAGCAAGGAGGCCCGGGGCGCACCCGCGAATACCCCTCGGACCGCGTGAGGCGCTGGGGCGGCCAGCACTCCGCACTCCCGACCAGACGGACTGACGGTCTCACGCACTATCAAAGTATCGTGTGACTGCGGCCTCGGCCCACGACGGTTGAACGACTACTGTCGTGCGCTACCCAGGAACTCACGCAGGTGACTCGCTACGAGCGCGGGCGCCTCGGTCAGGACTGAGTGGCGGAGCCGGGGCATAATCACAAGTCGAGATCTAGCGATCCGCTCGTGCATCAGTCGCGCCATCCGCGTGTTCGAGCCGGGATCATGCTCGCCGGTCATGACCAGAGTTGGCGCGGTGATCCCTCGTAGTCGTCCGCCAGATCGCTCTCACAGCATAGAATGCCCGCAGCCCTCGGAGGTGCATTCATGAGCGAGCACGAGTTCTTGAGCTACGAGCAGGCTGGCGCCGTCGAGTTGCTCACTCTGAACCGGCCGGAGGCTCTCAACGCACTCCCCGGCCCTCGCTGCAGACCGAGCGAGTAACAGCCAGACATGTCCAGTCCGCTTGAGGGGTTGAGCGTCGTCGACTTCAGCGGGGGCACCGCTGGACCACACGCCACGCAGCTGCTGGCCGCGTACGGCGCCACCGTCACGAAGGTGGAGCCACCCGGCGGCGACCGCGCGAGGCACGAGGGCCCATTCCGCGATGGACGCCACGACAGGGAGACGAGCGCCCCGTTCCTCGCCCTTAACCGCGGGAAACGAAGCGTGGTCGCCAACCTCAAGTCTCCTGAGGGGCGGAGGTGAACCGGCAGATTGCACTGGCGCGGGATGCCGGCCGACATGTGCTGTACACGCAGGACTGGCACCCGAAACAATCGCCGCACTTTCAGTCACAGGGCGGCATCTGGCCCATGCTCTGCATCGGCGATTCATGGGGTGCGGAGTTCCACCCATCTCTCACCCTCAGCGGCGAAGTCGTGCGCAAGGGCGCCGGCACGGCGGACGGCTACTCCGGCTTCACAGTCCGCGACCACGAGACCGGCGGCGAGTCCGGCGGCGAGTCCGCAACGCCGCTGGAGGGGCTCCTCCGCGAACGCGGCGTGGAACGGGTCGTGATCGTGGGCCTCGCCACCGCCTACTGTGTGAAGGCGACCGCACTGGACGCCCCCGGCAAGGGGTTCGAGACCTCCGTGCTGCTCGGCGCCGTAGCCGGCGTCGAGCTTGAGCCGGGTGATACCGAGCGCGCGCAGGACGAGCTCCGTGCGGCCGGTGTCACCCTGCTGTAGGCGCCGCTGTGAGCCATCGTGCCGGCAGCGGTCCGGACTCCGCGCTCTTCACCGACCTCTATGAGCTACGGATGGCCCGCTCCTACTTTGAGCGCGGGATGCTCGGCCAGGCTGTCTTCGATCTCTCGGTACGTTCGCTGCCGCGGGAGCGCAACTACCTGGTCGCCGCAGGCCTCGACGACGCCCTGCGCTACCTCGAAGACTTCTCGTTCTCCGACGCCGCTCTGCAACAGCTCGCGGAGATGGGCGAGTTCCCGGACGAGATCGTCGAGCAGTTCGGCGCCACGCGGTTCACTGGCGATGTCTACGCCGTGCCGGAGGGCACGCCGCTCTTCGCCGGCGAGCCGATCATCGAAGTCATCGCCCCGTTGCCGGAAGCGCAACTGGTCGAGACGTACCTGCTCAACCAGATCCACTTTCAGACGGCGATCGCCTCAAAGGGTGCTCGCATCGTCGAGGCTGCGGCGGGACGGAGCGTCGCGGACTTTGGCGCACGACGTGCCCACGGGACGGACGCCGCGATCAAGGCGGCGCGAGCGCTCTACATCGCGGGCGTCGGCGCGACCTCGAACGTGCTCGCGAGCCGCCGCTACGGCATCCCGGCCGCCGGCACGATGGCTCACAGCTACGTACAGGCGCACGACCACGAACTCGATGCCTTCCGCAACTTCGTCGCGTCCTACCCGGACACCACGCTGCTCGTCGACACGTACGACACGACCGAGGGGATACGCAATGTGATCCGGCTCGCCGGGGAGCTCGGTAACGCCTTCGCAGTGAGCGCGATCCGCCTGGACTCCGGGGACCTCCGACAGCACGCGCGCGAAGCGCGGACGATGCTCGATGCCGCCGGGCTCACCGCGGTGCAGATCATCGCCAGCGGAGGGCTCGACGAACATTCGATCGCCGCGCTCGTCGTCGCCGGTGCGCCGATTGACGGCTTCGGCGTTGGTACGAAGATGGATGTCCCAGCCGACGCGCCGACGCTCGACGCCGTCTACAAGCTGGTCGCTTACGAAGGCGAGGGCCGCGCGAAGCTCTCGCCCGGCAAGGAGACGCTGCCCGGTTGCAAGCAGGTCTTCCGTGAGAGCGAGGGAGGCATGATCACGCGCGACGTGCTGGCGTTGCGCGATGAGCAATCCGGCGGGACACCCCTCCTGGGCCCAGTGATGCGGGCCGGCCACCGTCTGCTGCCCACCGTCTCGCTTGCGGAGGCCCGCGGCTACGCCGAACGCCAGCGGGACACGCTCGCTCCGGAGCTACGCGCGATCGAGCGCGCCGCGGTAGCATTCCCGATCGAAGTCAGTCCGCAACTGGGCGCGGAGCACGCTCGCGTGACCGGCCTGATGCGCTAGCCGACCGCAGCGATCTCCGAAGTCGCCGTCGCAAGAGCAGGTCAGCCAGAAAGGCACCGCCGGGGCTGCTACGGCAGACAACCGTGGGCCTTTGGTGCGTGCAGTCCGAACCGTTGCAACTGAGCGATGATCATCAGCCTCTTCGTTCCGAAGCTATGGGACTGCTGAGTCTGATGTCTCAGATTCCGCCTGAACGTCGAAGGTTCCAGTGCTCTCGCGATGTTCAGTAGGGGCCATAGAACCGGTTCCTTGGACGCACACTATGAAAACGACGTGATCACGCACGGAAACCTCGACTACCGCGGCGAGCTACCGGAAGTCCAACGTCGCTTCGACGTCGTGCGGCTGTGGGGCGATGGCGATTCGGCCACGCCCGCCACACAGCAGCTCGACATCGGCGACCGCATCCGGCTCTCCGCGCAGACAACGATCGAGGTGCTCTCGCCTCCGGTCGTGACGGCCGGTCGCCTGCATCGCACCGACAACGACCGCTCGCTCGTGCTGCTGATCACGATCGGCGATCGGCGCATCCAGCTCACCGCCGACATCGAAGCGCCCGCCGAGCAGTGGCTGCTCGCCAGCGGCACCGCCCGTGCGCGGACGTGCTGATCGTCGCGCACCACGGCTCGAAGTCCTCGTCGACGCGCCAGTTCCTCGACGCCGTGCAGCCGAGCGTGGCGGTGATCGCGGTCGGCGAGTCGAACCGCTACGACCACCCGAACGCGGAGGTGCTCGCGCGCTTCGATGGTGGCGCCGTGCTGCTGTTCCGCACCGACCTCGATGGCGACGTCGCGCTACTCAGTGACGGCAAGCGGCTCTGGGTCAACGGTTCGCGCTGACTCGCCAAGGGGCTGTGCTACGGACTGCGGCCGAACAGCTGTCGAAAGATGACCGCGCCATCCAGAGACGGAATCGGGGACAGCGTCATCGCACCGAATAGCAGACTGACCGCTCCGAAGAAGCGAAGCAGGTGACTCTCCAGGAGCGCGGCGCTGAGCAAGAGAGCGGTGCCGCCAAGCGCCAGATTGGCGACCGGCCCACCCAGCGCACGCAAGAGGTGAACGCGACCGGACGACAGCGGAATATCCGTGTATCGCATCGTCGCCACCGTGGCCGAGAGCCGGACGTACGTGACAGGCGCCTTCACCAATCGATTCGCGAACACATGCCCGAGCGAGTGCACAGGACTGGCGATGATGATCGACGCGCCATACGCGAGCCCTGCAGCCACAGTGGCGCCTGAACCATCGACAGGCGTAACGAAGAACGCCACAGCAACGCCGACAGCCGCCAGCAGCGGGACGTTCAGCCACGCGAACCGGATTCGGACAAACTCGGCGCCGAACGCCGCGAAGAGCCTCCGCTCAGCCCCGTCATCGATCGACTCAAGAACAAACAGGGTCAATCGCGACCTCCCGACGGCATCTGCGAGATCGCCGTCAGCGCCAAGCTCTCGCCCGGGTTGCGCGGCGCCCAGCCCCTTCGACCGGTCGACTCCACGCGGATCGCGTCGCCGGGCCGCAGGGCGACCTCGCTGCTGCCCGAGGCGGCGACGGTCAGCTCGCCCTCGAGCAGCACAGCCAGCCCTGGGTTGGCGCGATGCAGCGAGGGTTGGACGCCCGCCTCGAAGCGCATCAGCAGCACGCGCGAGGCATCACCGAGCACCATCCCGCCGACGCCCTTGAACTCGCCGGGGCCGTTTTCGAAGGAGAAATCCTCGGTTCCCAACGGCTCGATGTGCGTCGCGCCATCCTCGCTGGCGTAGAGGCGATAGACCGGCATTGCTGCTCCGTTGCGCTCGTGATCGGGGCCTCGGCCCCTCCGCAGATCGCGTGCTACTGTAACTTCCCTTGTGCCAACCGCGACTGAATCGGAGCAACAATCGATGGTCGAACGCGCCGACGGACGCACCACCGCTGAACTGCGCCCCGTCACGATCGAGGCTGGATACCTGCGCCACGCGGAGGGGTCGGTGATGATCACCATGGGTGGCACGCAGGTGCTCTGCGCCGCCACGGTCGAGAACCGCGTCCCCCCGTTCCTGCGCAACAGCGGCTCCGGCTGGGTGACGGCGGAGTACAGCATGCTGCCGCGCTCCACGAACACGCGCAGCCGGAGGCGGCTGGACGACGGCCGCTCGCAGGAGATTCAGCGCCTGATCGGGCGCTCGCTGCGCGCCTCGATCGACCTCGACCGACTCTCGGAGAAGACAGTCACGCTCGACTGCGACGTGATCCAGGCGGACGGCGGCACGCGCACGGCGTCGGTCACCGGTGCGTGGCTGGCGATGGCGATGGCCGTCGAGTGGATGCAGCGCAAGAAGCTGCTGCCGACCTCGCCGATCCGCAGCCAGCTCGCAGCCACCTCCGTCGGCATCGTCGAGGGCACACCGCTGCTCGACCTCAACTACGGCGAAGACGTGAGCGCGAGCGTCGACTTCAACGTCGTGATGCTGAGCACCGGGCAGCTGGTCGAGGTGCAGGGCAGCGCCGAGGGTGACACCTTCGATCGCCAGCAGATGAACGCGATCGTCGATCTGGCCGAGGGTGGCATCAAGCAGCTCTTCGAGCTGCAGACGGCGGCGCTCACGGAGTGGCGCAAAGAGGCCCGCTAGGCCACTGGCCTCGCTAGGCGACTGTGATGCCTGACGCTTAGCTTCGCTACGCGTACTCACCAAGGAACTGGCCGCCGAGGATGTGCACGTGCGCGTGCGACTGCGACTGCATGCCGTCGTAGCCACTGTTGGAGATCATCCGGTAGCCGCCCGGGCAGTGCTCCTGCGCGGCCTGCGTCGCCACAGCGCCGACCTCGCCCATGTCGGCCCACAGTTCGGCCTGCGTCATATGCAGCTTCGGGATCGCCAGCAGCATCACCGACACCCAGCGCAGACGGTTGCGAAAGACGAGCACGTTCTCGGTCTCAAGGAGGATGTCGGCCGGCTCGCGCTTCGCGATGATCTCACAGAACACGCAGTACTGGTTCATAGACGCGGGCGATCTCCAGCGGGACACTGTTGCTGCGGTAACTGTCGGCCGAGTCTAACGTAGGCTCCGGCTCAGACGCCAAACGCCCGCGCAATGGTAGGAGTGCACCGGTGGCCCTGATCGAGCCCTTCCGAGGCCTGCGCTACGACCCCACCCGCGTCGACCCGGACGCCGTGATCGCGCCCCCGTACGACGTCGTGACTGACGACGATGTGCGCGCCCTGCTCGCCCGGTCGCCTCACGGCGTCGCGCACATCGAGATGCGCCCACCTGGCGCGGAGCCGACCGACTACGCAGAAGCGGCCGCCGCCCTGCGCCAGTGGCAAGACGAGGGCGTGATGCGGCGCGATGAGCAGCCCGTCTACTACCTCTACGAGCAGCGCTACACGGTGGACGGCGCCGTGCATGCCCGTCGCTGCTTCTTCGCCCGCCTCGAACTGCGAGCGCCGGAAGAGGGCATCGTGCGCTTCCACGAGTCGACAATGACCGGCCCGCTGGACGACCGGCTGCGCCTGCTACGGGCCGCCGAGACGAACGTCAGCCCTGTCTTCGCGATGTTCGAGGATCCGCAGCAAGCCGCCCGCGCGGTCTTCGAGCGTGTCGCCGAGGGCGAACCGACCTTCGAGGCGACGGACGGCATCGGCGATGTCCATCGACTGTGGGTGATCGACGACTCCGAGGCGATCGAGACGCTGACCGTGGCCGTCGCCGCCTCGGACGTCACGATCGCGGACGGACACCACCGCACCCAGACCGCGCTCAACTACCAGGCGGAGGTCGCCACCACCGCGTCGAGCCGGATGCTCGTCGGCCTGATTCCCACGGACGACCCCGGACTCGCGATCCTGCCCGCGCACCGGCTCGTGAAGGTGGATCGGCTGCCGGAGGACTTCGTCGACCGCCTATCGGAGCACTTCGAGCTCGACGACATCACGCCGAAGTCGTGGGACGGGACCGCGATCTACCGGCTCTGGGGTCGCGTGCAGGCAAACGCGAAAGGGCCGTTCACGATTGGCATCCTCGGCATCGAAAACCAGCGCCTCCACGTCGCGACGGCGAGGTCACGACAGGCGCTCGACGCGCTGCTCCCATCGGACTGGTCGCCCGCCCTACGCGCCGTCGACATGCCGGTGCTGACCGAAGCGGTGCTCGCCCCGCTGCTCGGCATCGACCAGTCCGTGCTCACGGACGGCGAGCGTGTCGTCTTCACGGAGAGCGTCGAGCATGCCTGGAGCGAGACGGAGCAGGGCCACTACGGCCTCGGATTCCTCGTCAACCCGGTGCGCATCGAACAGGTGCTCGCCGTCGCCGATGCGGGCGAGGTGCTGCCGCAGAAGTCGACGTACTTCTACCCGAAGCTCGCGACCGGCATGGTGCTGAACCCGCTCGACTGAGGACCGTCGGGGCCCTCGTAGGGAGTCGGTCTAGCCGAGGTCGATCAGGCGGGCGCGGACGATGTTGTCCAAGCTGCTGAGCTCGTCGAGTTCGCTCGCTGTGAGGGCGCGGTCGACGCCCACCATCATCAACGCACGCTCACCCGGGCCCGCCGCCACCGACATGTAGACGATGTTCACGTCCCATTCGCCCAGCAACGTGCCGACACGGCCGATCATGCCCGGGCGGTCCTCGTTCTCGACGGCGAGCGCGTACGGCGCGGCTGTGGGGACGATGTCGATGCCCCGGTACTCGCCGATCGCGGTCACCAGCACGCCCTGTTGCGTGTTCGTGGCCGTCACTTGCGTCTCACCGTCCGGGCCAAAGAGATGGACGACCAGCAGGTTCGCGTACGGGTCGCGAGCCGGGCCGCTCTCCTCGTCGATTTGAACGCCGAACTGCTCCGCGAAGCGCTCCGCGTTCACGATCGTGACGTTGTCCTCTGTCACGCGCTCGAGCATGCCGACGACGACAGCGGCGCGTAGCGGCGAGGTCTCGAAGTTCGCGATGTTGCCCGCGTACTCAATACGTGCCCGGCTGATCGTGCCCGACGCGAGCTGACTGGCGATGCTCGCGGCCACCTCGGCAGCGTCGATGTACGGGCCGATGATCGCCATCGTCTCCGGGTCGACGAGCGGCATGTTCACCGCGAACCGCGCCGGTCGCCCCTCCAGCACATCGAGCACCTGCTCGGCGACAACGACGGCGGCGCGCTCCTGCGCCTCCGCGGTCGCGGCGGCGAGGTGCGGCGTTGCGACGATGCGGTCGGAGGTGGTGAGCACGTTGCCGATCGCCGGCTCCTCGCTGAAGACGTCGATCGCAGCGCCCGCGATCTGCCCGGATTCGACAGCGTCGAACAGCGCCTGCTCGTCGACCAGCTCGCCGCGAGCGGTGTTGATGATGCGCGCGGTCGGCTTCATCAGCGCCAGGTGCTCGTCGTTGATCAGCCCGCGCGTGCCTTCGTAGAGCGTCGTGTGCAGCGAGACGAAATCGGAGTTGGCAAGCAGTTTCTCCAGCCCCACGATCTCGATGCCAAGGCCGCTCGCACGCTCTGCGGAGACGAACGGATCGTACGCGATCACGCGCATCTCAAACGCCCTCGCGCGCGTCGCCACCTCTGTACCGACGCGGCCGAGGCCGACGATCCCGAGGGTGTGGCCGGCCAGCTCGACGCCCTGGTAGCGGGAACGTTCCCACTCCCCTGCCTTCAGTGAGGCGACTGCCTGCGGGACGTTGCGCGCCATCGCGAGCATTAGACCAAATGCGTGCTCGGCGGCGGAGACGGTATTCGCCAGCGGCGCGTTGACGACGATCACACCTCGCTCGGTCGCAACATCGAGGTCGATATTGTCGACGCCGACGCCGGCGCGGCCGATCACCTCCAGCTTCGGAGCGGCCTCGATCACCTTCGGGGTGACGCGGGTCTGGCTGCGCACGACCAGTGCGGAGATGTCCGCGACCGCCTCCACCAGCTCGTCCTCGGAGAGGCCGATGCTGACGATCACCTCGTGCTGACCTTCGAGCGCATCGATCCCGTCGTGCGCGAGGGTATCGGCGATCAGGATTCGTGCCATGCGATCAGAATAGCCGTTGCTCACTCAGGCGCGAGTGGCAGCCATCTGCCTACCAACGGACGTGGTGACTACTTTCTGAAGCCCAGCTTCGCGAGAGTGTCTTCGAGCGCGGTCAGCCCGGCGTGCACGTCGTCCTCCGTGACGAAGCCGAGGTGACCAAAGCGGAAGATCTTGCCGTTCAGGTCGCGCTGGCCGCCCGCGAAGACGGTGTCGAACTCCGTGCGCGCCACCGAGAGCAGCTCTTTCGCCTCGATGCCGTCCGGCACGCGAATCGAGGTCACAGTGCTGGACTCCACGCCCTCCGCCGCGAACAGATCGAGGCCAAGCGAGCGCACGCCGTCGCGCACGATGCGCGCGAGTGCATGGTGGCGGGCGAAGATGTTCTCCAGTCCTTCGGCCAGCATCATGTCCAGCGCGCGGTCGAGCTGGAAGAAGATCGAGACCGCCGGCGTCCAGGGGGTCTGGCCGTTCTCCAGGCTCTCCTTCGCACGCTTCAGATCGAAGTAGAAGCGTGGCGTTGTGCAGCGCTCCTGCGCCTCCCACGCTCGCTCGTTCACGGAGAGCAACCCCAGGCCCGGCGGCACCATCCAGCCCTTCTGCGAGCCCGAGACCACGACGTCAAGGTCCCACTCATCCACGGGCACCGAGATCGATGAGAGTGAGGAGATCGCGTCTACGAGCAGGAGACGATCGTGGCGGCGCACCGCCTCCGCGATTTCTTTCAGCTGAACGTTCGTGACACCGGTGGAAGTCTCGTTGTGCGTGACCATCACGGCGCGAATCGATGGATCGGCGGCCAGCGCCGCGTCCACCTGGTTCGCGTCGGCGGCGCTGCCGTACTCGAAGCGCAGCTCCTGCACCTCGATCCCGTACGTCTCGGCGATCGCGGTGAAACGGTCGCCGAAGACGCCGACAGTGACGTTCAGCGCCTTCTCACCCGGCGAGACGTGGTTCACGACGGCGGACTCCATGCCGCCGGTACCCGACGAGGTCAGGATCAGCACGTCGTTTTGAGTCTGGAAGACCTGCTTCGCACGTTCCGTGACGCGGCCGATGATCTCGGCGAATTCCGGCCCGCGGTGGTTGATCATCTCCGTGGTCGCGGCCTCGGCGACCTCCGGCGGCACTGGAGTTGGTCCGGGAATACGAAGGTTCGGCATGGCTCGCCCTGTGCTGAAATCGGGGTTTCCGAGCTCCGGCCGGAACTCGATTCGAATGTTCGACCTCGCTCCCGGTACGGTCAACGAGTGTGCCAGTCTCAGCCGCATCGTGCTTCAATTGATCGCACGATGACCAATCCGTACCGCTCCCTCCCCTCCGTCGAACGGCTGCTCGCCGACGAGCTGATCGCGCCGCTAGCGGCCCGCCACGGCCACAACGCCGTGGTCGAGATCGCACGCACCGTGCTCGACGAGTACCGAGGCGAGGTCGAGCGCACCGGCTCCGCTCCCGCCCAACCACCGGCCGAGGCGGTCGTCGAGCGAGCGCACGCACTGCGGCGCAGCCTGCGCCGAGCGATCAACGTCACCGGCATCGTGATCCACACCAACCTCGGCCGTGCCCCACTCTCGGAGGCGGCGATCGAGGCGATGGCCGAGGCCGGGCGTGGCTACTCGAACCTGGAGTTCGACCTTGAAAGCGGTGAACGCGGATCGCGCTACAGCCACCTCGGCGGACTGCTGCGGCGGATCACCGGCGCAGAGGCGGCCATTGCCGTCAACAACAACGCCTCCGCGCTGCTGCTGGCGCTGTCCGCCCTCGCACAGGGTGGCGAGGTACTCATCTCGCGCGGCCAGATGGTCGAGATCGGCGGCGGCTTCCGCATCCCCGACGTGATGCGCCAGTCCGGTGCGACGCTGGTCGAGGTCGGGACGACCAACCGCACGTACACCCGCGACTACGCCGAGGCGATCACGGAGCGCACCGTCGCGCTGCTGCGCGTGCACTCGTCGAACTTCCGCGTCGTCGGCTTCACCGAGTCCGCCCCGCTCAGCGAGCTTGGCTCGCTCGCGCGTGAACGCCGGCTGCTGCTGCTCGACGACATCGGCAGCGGCGCGCTGCTCGACACGCGGCCATATGGGATGTTCGAGGAGCCGATGGTGCAGGACTCCGTCGTGGCCGGCGCTGACGTCGTGCTCTTCTCCGGCGACAAGCTCGTCGGCGGCCCACAGGCTGGGATCGCGGCCGGCAAGAGCGACCCGATCGAGGCGATGCAACGCCACCCGCTCGCCCGCGCGATGCGCATGGACAAGTCGTCGATCGCCGGCCTCGCCGCGACGCTGGAGCACTACGCACGAGGCGAAGCGCCGGAGACCGTCCCCGTCTGGCGCATGATCGCTGCCCCGCTCGACAAGCTGCGCAGGCGCGCCGGCAAGTGGGCACGCGCCGCCGGTGAGGGTGCGGAGGTGGTCGCGGGACGCTCCATGATCGGCGGCGGCACGCTGCCGGGCGAAGGGCAAGAGAGCGCGCTCTGTTCGATCGCCACCGACGAGGGCCCGACCGCCCTCGCAGCAGCGCTGCGCGCCAACGACCCACCGATCGTCGCTCGCATCGAACGCGACCGCCTCCTGCTCGACCCTCGCACGGTCGACCCCACCGAGGACCGTGCCGTGGAGGCCGCGTTGCGCGCACTCTGCGCCACGGACAGCACTCCAGAGGGCGCAGGCGACTCCACTGAACGATAAAGCCCTCACAACGCTCGAATTCCCCGCGATTCTCGATCGACTGGCCTCGCTGACTGCCTTCTCGGGCGGCAAACGGCTGGCGCTCGCACTGCGCCCGGTGAACGACCACGAGACCGTCGTGCTCCGCCAGCGCGAGACGGCCGAGGCCGTGCAACTGGAGATCGCGGGCGTCGACGTGCCACTCGACGGCGCGCACGACATCAGCGACCGCGCACGCACGGCGGCGCTGGGCCACGTGCTCAGCGCGAGCGAGCTGCTGGAGGTCGCCAGCCTGACCCGAGCGGCGCAACGCGCGCGCACGGTGCTCACACGCGTCGCCGCCGACGCACCACTGCTCTCCACCCTCGGCGCGCGCATCGCGGAGTTCGCCGCGCTGCGCGGGCTGATCGAGGATTCGATCAACGACCGCGCGGAGGTGGTCGACGACGCGAGCCCGGAGCTGCGCACGATCCGGCGCGAGATCAACATCGCCCACGAACAGCTCCAGCGGCGCATGCAGTCGCTGCTCAATTCCTCGGAGCTGCGCAGCTCCCTCCAGGAGGCGATCGTCACGATCCGCGATGGTCGCTACGTGCTGCCCGTGCGCTCGGAGGCACGCGGCAACGTGAAGGGCGTGATCCACGACACCTCCGCCTCCGGCCAGACCGTCTACGTCGAGCCAATGGCCGTCGTCGAGCTGGGCAACCAGTGGCGCGAGCTGCAGGTGCAGGAACGGCACGAAGTCGAACGCATCCTGCGCGAGATCTCCGACGCCGTCGGACAGGCGGCCGACGACCTCGTCGATGCCGTCGAGCGGCTGGCGCGCATCGACCTCGCACGCGCCAAGAGCTTCCTCGCGAAGCAACTCGATGCGCAGGCGCTCGCGGTTGTCGGCAACCAGCCCTGGCTCGTCGCGAGTCCCGCCGAGCTGCACCTCGAGCTGGCACGCCACCCGCTGCTGGAGGGCGATGTCGTGCCGGTCACCGTGCGAGCGGGCGGCGAATTCCAGGCGCTACTGATCACCGGCCCGAACACCGGCGGCAAGACCGTGGCGCTGAAGACGGCCGGGCTGCTCTGCGTGATGGCGCTGGCGGGCCTCCCGATCCCGGCGGAAGCCGGTTCGCGGGTCCCGGTCTACGACTCGATCTTCGCCGACATCGGCGACGAACAATCGATCGAACAGTCCCTCTCCACGTTCTCCGGCCACATCACCGCGATCATCGACGTGATCGAGCGCGCCGGCCCTCGCTCGCTCGTGCTGCTCGACGAGCTCGGCGCGGGCACCGACCCGACCGAGGGGGCCGCGCTCGGTGTCGCGATCATCGATCGCCTCGTCGAAGCCGGGACGACCGTCGTTGCGACAACGCACCACAGCGAGCTGAAGCTCTACGCACACCGCACGGACTCGGTCGCGAACGCCTCGGTCGAATTCAACCTCGAGACGCTCTCGCCGACATATCGGCTCACGATCGGCTTGCCGGGGCAATCGAACGCGCTCGCGATCGCGGCGCGGCTCGGCATGCCAATGGAAGTGATCGAGGCGGCTCGCGAGGGGCTCTCTGCCGAGGAGCGCGACCTCGAATCGCTGCTCGGCGAACTGCGCACGCAACATGCCGTCGCCGAGGAGCGCGCGAGCAGCGCCACCACCGCCCGCGACGAGGCCGAGCGACTGCGCAGCGAGCTGGCGCGGCAGCGCGACGAGCTGGAAGCCGAGAGCACGCAACTGCGCGAAGACGCCCGCCGCAACGTCCGCGATGAGCTGAAACAGGTCGAACGGCTGCTCCAGCGCACCCGTCGCGATGTCGAGGCCGCGCGGCTCGAGCAGGCCGATGCTGACCTCGCACGCGCGCAGGAAGCGGTCGCTGCGCTCGTCCCGGAGCCGCAGCCGGTCGTCGCCCCCGATGACCTCCCACCGGTCAAGGCGGATCAGATCGAGGTCGGTGGTTCTGTCTGGCTGCACGGTATCGGTGCGCCGGGCGATGTCGTGACCGAGCCGGACGCGGACAGTGAGTTCGAACTGCTGCTGGGCCCGCTGCGCGCCCGCATCAACATCGATCAGGTCGAGCGCGCGGAGCCCGCATCTGCGGGCGAGCGTCGGCCGGAGGCGCACAGCGTGCCATCCGCCCCGCCGGCCGGCAGCCAGGAAGTCGAGGTGCGCGGCCGCACGCTCGATGAGGCCGTGCCCACGGTCGAGCAGTTCCTCGACCGTGCCGCCCGTGCCGGTCACGGTCGCGTGCGCGTCATCCACGGGCGCGGAACCGGTACGCTACGTCACGCGGTGCGTGAACTGCTCGAGCGGCACCCGCTCGTGACGCGCTTCGAACCCGCTGATTCGCGCGAGGGTGGCGAGGGCGTGACCGTCGCCTTCCTCGCGGGCACACGCGACGGAGGATAACGATGCAACCGATCACCGACCCGATGGAGCTCTTCCGTCACCAACGCGCCGTGCGTTCCTGGTCCGACCGCCCGGTCACCGAGGGTGAAGTCGCGCAGGTGCTACAAGCCGCGATCCACGGCCCCTCCGGCTCGAACACGCAGCCGTGGCACTTCATCGTGATTCGCGACCAGCAGGTGAAGGACGACATCAGCGAGGCGTACGAGGAGGGGCTACGCGATGCCTATGGCGACGCCGTGCCCGCCCGCGGCGCGGACCGCCAGCCGATGTCCGCTGCGCCGGTGCTGATCGTCGCCTGCGTCGACACGCCGCCCTCCAATCGGGCGGGCTTCCAGACCGGTGCCTCGATCTACCCGAACGTGCAAAATCTGATGCTCGCCGCTCGTGCGGTCGGCCTCGGCACCGTGCTCACCACGCTGCATCGCCGTCGCAAGGATCGCATCCACGAGATCCTGCACATCCCAGAGGGCATCGAGAGCGCCTCGATCATCCCGCTCGGCTGGCCCGACCGGGACTACAAGCCGAACACTCGCCCGCCGCTCGAACAGTTCGTGATGCACGATCGCTGGAGCGACTAGGCCCTTCGCCTACGCGCTCAGCCCATCGAGGTGGCAGGCGTCGCTCAGCGACGTGATCACCGGTCGGCCGCGCTCGAACTCGACGACCGTCAGCGAACAGTTGGCGATGCCCACGCGCGCGCGCTCCTCGAGAGGCAGGCCAAGTACATGAGCGACGATCGCTCCGATCGTCCCGCCGTGCGAGGTGCAGATCGCCACATCCTCGCGATGGCGCTCCATCAGCAGATCGAACTCGTCCCCGACGCGCGAGCGAAGCGACTCGGCCCGCTCCTCGCCGGGGATGCCTCCCTCGCCGATACGCACGTCCGCGCCGAAGCGCTCGCGGATCTGCGTCCACGTCAGCCCTTCACCCTCACCGAAGCTGCGCTCGCGCAGCGGTTCGCGCTTCTCCAACGTCAGACTGGCCTTCGCGGCGATGATCTCGCCGGTCTCGCTCGCCCGCAGCAGGTCGCTGCTGTAGAGCGCCGAGGCCCCGGCCTCGCTCAGCCGATCGGCCGCTGCTGCGGCCTGGCTTCTGCCGAGGTCGGAGAGCGGGTAGTCCTTCCAGCCCTGGAAGACGCCGAGCACGTTGCCCTCCGAGAGCCCGTGACGAACGAAGATCAATGTCATGCGGTTGCGCCTTCACCATGGGCAAGCAGGTCGATGTACTGGCCGACGATGCGCGCAGTCGCGCCCCAGATGCGATGCCCGTCGTAGTGGAATTCGCGCTCGGCGGTCGCGTCTTCGCCGTCCTCGATCACTCGCCACTCGGCGCTAGCGGCGTCCGTGAGGTGGTCGAGCGGGACGATCAGCAGCTCCTTCACCTCGCTCTGTGCCGTGCGGAAGAAGTATGCGCCAGGCTGCGTGATCGCACCGACAAAGGGCGAGATCACATAGTTCGAGCTGCGCGTCGCGACCTCATCGAGCGCACCGAAAACCTCGATGTGCTCGCGGACGACACCGATCTCCTCGTCAGTCTCGCGCAGGGCAGTATCTTCCAGCGTGCCGTCCTCGGGGTCGCGCCGGCCTCCGGGCAGGCTCACCTCGCCCTTGTGGTGCTGCACCTCCTGCGTGCGCTCCTGAAAGAGCACGTACTCACGGCCCTGCTGTTCGTAGAGCAGCAACAGCACAGCCGATGCGCGCAGGACGTCGCCCTGCACCAGAACGGGCTCGTGGGCGGCGACCAGTCGCCGGCTCAACGCTCGCAAGTCGGTCATCGGCGATCCATCGGGTGCGGCCAGCAGGCCGGTGCGATTGGTGGGCCCGCCAGGATTCGAACCTGGGACCTACCGGTTATGAGCCGGCTGCTCTAGGCCGCTGAGCTACGGGCCCGGCGCTCCGAGGAGGCCGCAGCGAGTATACGCATGGCTCAGGCTGCGGCGCTCCATGGATTGTCGGGTGGCCGCAGCAGCTCCCCCAGTAGCGCGCGCCACCCGGCGACACGGCCGGGCTTTTCGATCGCGAAGTCCGCGCCAGCGACCAGCGCCCGTGCCCGATCCGCCTCCGAGAGCGCGGACGACATCAGAGCGACGATCAGGTCTGGGCGGCCCGAATGCAGGTCGGGCAACACCGCGAGCGACTCACGACCGTTGATCATGCGGTCGAGCAACAGCAGTACTCCGTCGGGGATCGACTCCAGCTGGCGTTCCAGCGACTCTGGACGCAGGAATGTCTGCACCGGCAGCGCCGGCGCCAGTTCGGCCACGATCCACTCGATGATCGCCGCGTGATCGAATTCGTCATCGACGATCAGCACGCCCGTGGGTACCAGCAGGGAACGCGAGCCGAGCAGGCCCGGACTCACGAGGCGGTGGTCAGCGCTACGCGGGCGACAGTTCGGTCGTCCTCGAAGGTGATCGAGCCGTCCTGACGGCCGAGCTGAACCTGCACTTCCGCCAGTGTCTGCACCTGCGTGCCGGCATGAGCCGTAAGCGAATCAAAGAGCGCGTGGAGCGGCGAATCGCCGATGCCGTACTCGCTCTCCGGCGCCGGTGCCTCGATCCGCAACTCGGTGACCGTCACATCGATCACGATCGCGTCCGGCTGCTCATCGCACAGCAGCTCCAGCAGATCCCGCACGACGCTGCCATCGACGGCGACGCGTGACCGGTCGATGTCGGGCTCGCCTCGCAGTCGACGAGCAGCTCCGTCAGCGGCGTCGTCCCTTCGTCGAGGGGCTTGCGGTACGCGCGGGAGAGCACGGCCAGGGAGTCGCTCATACGCTCCATCTCCTTTGAGCCCTCGGTCAGGCCCTGAACCGCGATGCGCTGGCCGTCGCCGACGGGCTCCGCGTCACCGAGCAGCAGATCAGCACTCAGCAAGAGCGTCAGCAGCGGTGACTTGAGGTCATACGAAACGGCGTAGAGCAGCGGATCGATGACCTCGAACAACCCGTCGATATCCAGCTCACTCAAGATCTAATCCAATCCCGGGTGAGCGGAGACACCACTGGGTTCGCGTTGACACTTTATGAAAGCAGCACCTGCTCGGCATCGGGGCTTTCCCGTATCGCTTGGCGCTACCGTCAAACTCACGCGATCGGTCCCAGCCGACCACCACCGAGGATGTGGAGGTGCAGGTGTTCCACCGACTGACCGGCGTTCGCCCCGTTGTTGATCACCAGCCGATACCCGTCCGCCACCAGCCCCTGCTCCACCGCCACCCGCGTCGCGACGACGACCATGCGCCCGACCCATTGCGAATCCGACTCGCTCAGCCCTGAGGGCGAGGCCGGCGGTTCGCCGCGCGGGATCACGACGATGTGTGCCGGGGCGGCCGGGGCGATATTGCGAAATGCGACGAATTCCGCGTCCTCATACACGCGGTCGCTCGGTAACTCATCACGCAGGATACGGGCGAAGCTATTGTCAGGGTCATACACCACGGATCGCCTCCTACCTGCCGCCTAGGCCGGGATCACGGGCAGCGTGATCTTCGAGGGGTACGCAGCCGAGTGGTGGACCGAGTTATTCGCGACCTGCGTCCGCGTGTGCCGCCCGATCGGTTCTCCCGTGTTCGGGTTCACGTCGAACCGTGGGAACGAGGAAGAGCTGATCAGGAGCTGGATGCGGTGCCCGGCGGCAAAGAGGTTGCTCGTCGGGTAGAGCGGGAACCGCACCTCGCTGACCTCGCCCGGCTGAAGCAGTATCGGTTTCGCCATGCCCTCGCGGTAGCGCAGCCGCATGATGCCGTCCGCGACGTTGAGGCGGTAACCGTCGGGCCACTGCTCGTTGGGCGGGTAAGCGTCGATCAGCATCGCGAAGAGGTCCGTGTCCGGGGCGTCCGAGGAGGCGTGCACCGTCACCTCGACGGGACCAGTAACCTCGATCGCGCTCTCCAGCGGCGCGGTCTCGAAAAGCAGCGTATCCGGCCGGTCGGCCAGCGGACCGTACGGCGGCTCCGAGCCGCGCACAGCCTCGCGCGTCGTCTGGTCGGAGCCCCCCTGCACCACCATCAGCCGCATCATCGTCAGTGGCGATGGTGGGATCACTCGCGGCGGGACCTCCACCATCTCGTTCAGCGAAGAGGTGTTGGCCGAGACCGTGGGCAACGGATGCTCCGGGTCGAAGACGAACGACGATGCCTCGCCCTCCTCGGTGGCGGCGTCACCCGCGATCAGTTGCCCGTCCGGGTGGAGGTAGAAATCCGTGGCGACGGCACGCTCAAGCGGCCACGCAGCCTCGTCGCGCCAGTGGCCACCGTGCTGCAGCCGGCCTTCGGCGGTCTTCCCCCCGTCGGCGCCACCCATCACGAAGATCTTCACCGGCTCATCGCTACCAACGCCGTTGTCGATACCCTTCAGCCAGTGGTCGAACCAGCGCAGCAGCAGGTGGCGACGGCTCTCGGCGAGGTTGCCCGCGATCGGTGCCTCCGGCCCGAGATCGACGTCGCCCGAATAGGTGCGGTCGAGCGGCAGGTCGCCGTGCGTCCACGGCCCCATCAGCAGCCGCTGATCGGCCAGCCGATCGCTGAGCGCAACGTAGTTGTCCGTCGTCGCCCGCGTGTAGGAGTCGTACCAGCCACCGGAGTAGACCGTGGGCACGTCCGCCGACTGATCGCGGTACGGCTCGAAGTTCAGCCCGCGCTGGAGCCAGTAGCCATCCTCGCTCTCGCCGTCGCCGTGCGTGTAGAGTTCCTCCGCCCAGCGCTCGTAGACCGGCAGGCCCTCCAGCGGGCTGTTGCCCGGCCCCCAGGGCAGGCGCTGCAACCACTCGTACATCTGGCGCCCGTTCGCCACCAGCTCCCGCTGGAGCGCCGGGTCGGCCAGCGCCTCCGGCGAGACAGCACCGTGAGTCACCGCCCACGTCAGCCAGCGCAGCTCCAGCGTGCCGTTGTGCCGCAACGAGCTCGTGTTGCCGTTCGACGAGCCCTGGTTGATCCACATCGCCTTCAGGTGCGGCGGACGTTCGATCGCCAACGCGCTCTGCACCCACGCGAGGTAGGAGGTGCCCTGCGTGCCAACGTTGCCATCGCAGTACGGCAGTGCGGCCACCCACTCCACGGCGTCATAGCCGTCGGGGCTCTCATCGGCAAGCAGCACGAAGTCGCCCCCCGACCCGAAGCGCCCTCGCACGTCCTGCGAGGCGTAGAGGTAGCCGCGACTGGCAAAGAATTCACCGTTGCCGACCGCAAGGTCGCTCGTGCCGGCGATCCGGCCGTACGGAGTGCGGGTGAGAATCGCGGGAAATGGTCCGGGCAGAGGCTCGCCGTCCCTAGCCGGGCGCCAGACATCGGTGGCGAGCAACGTGCCGTCGCGCGCCCGCATCCCGGCGCTGCGCGCCATCATCACCTCGTACTCAGGCTGCGACAAGTCCGCCACGGCTCCCCCGTTCATGCGGGCGGAGTGTAGCGCCCCGGCGCTCACTAGGCGGACATCGCCGCAGCTGCTGGCGTCGCGAGGTCGATCTGCTCCGACCGCACGAGCCCGGGAGTCCACGAGTCGCAGCACCAGCTGCTCAAACGCCTCGCGGTCCGCGACTTCGAGTTGCAGGGTGATGCACGCGACGCCCACCGGCAGGTCGGCAGTCACCAGGTCATGCTGAACCTCGACGATGTTGCCGCCTGCCTCGGCGACCGCGCCGGTGATGCGGGCCAGTTCGCCCGGCACGTTGGCCGCGGCGACGGTGAGCCCGTGGCGTCTGCCTTCGTGCAGCAGCCCACCCTCGACGATCCGGCCGAGCAGGTTGATGTCCATGTTGCCGCCGGACAGCACCGCGACGGTCGGACCTGAAGGCTCGACGATGTCGCTGAGGAACGCCGCCACGCCCAGCGCCCGCCCCTTCGATCACCAGCCGGGCGCGCTCAACCAGGAAGAGCACGGCCCGTGCGATCTCATCCTCGGAGACCGTCACGATGTCGTCGACGAACCGCTCGATCAGCCCCAGCGTAAGCGCGGAAGGGCCCGCGACGCTCGCGCCATCCGCGATCGTGCGCGCGGCATCGACCATGCAAGGCTCACGGGCCTTCAGCCCACCGCCACCCGTACCGTCCCGACATCCGGCGACTGTTCGATGATCTCCAATCCGACCGTCCCTTGCCCAGCCACGATCGCGGGATGGTCGAACGGCGAGACGAAGACGAGCGAACGCTCCACCGCGAGCGGCTGCGCATGCTCGATCGCCAGCGAGAGCGGCCCGTCGACACGCACGAGGTCGGCGCCATCGCCCTCCGTCGCACGCTGTTTCGCCAACGGCGTCTCGGCCGGCACGACGACCGTCGCGGGGACGCCGAGTGCGCTTGCTGCCAGTGCGACCGCCTGGGCGTGGTTGCCCGCACTGGCGGCGACGACGCCATCCGGGCGCTCGATCGAGCCGAGCATATTGATCGCGCCTCGCGGCTTGAAGGAGCCGGTGCGCTGAAGGTTCTCGCACTTCAAGGAGACCGGGACGCCGACCAGCTCTGAGAGCACGCGGCTGGGGCACAGCGGCGTCGTGCGTAACATGATCGGCGATGCGTTCAGCGGCCGCCTGCACGTCCGCGAGCGTGACCTCAGGGCCGACCGTCATCGCATCACCGCCACTACACGCCCAGCGTAGCGCCTCGCTCAGGGCTCGACGGTGACCTTGATCGCCCCGCTCGACTTGTCGACGGCGAGCGCGAAGCCGCGCTCGATCTCCTCCAGCGGGACGCGGTGCGTGATCAGGTTGCCCAGCACGTCGCTGAAGCGCCGTTCGAGCTCGATCGCAAGGTCGTAGTCGGCGTGCTGGCCCGCGTAACCGTACATCAGCGAGCCGATGATGCGTGTGCCCTTGCCGATGATCTGCTGCATCGGCATCGCGGCCTGCCCATCGAAGACGCCGAGGATCAGGATGCGACCGCCGCGTCGCGATACGTCCATCGCCACCGGCAAGACCTCACCGCTCCCACCGACCGTCTCGATCACCAGGTCCACGGGATGTTCCTGCGACCAGCGCCGCAGCTCATCTTCGCCGGCCTCGTCCGCGGCGAAGACGTGCGTCGCACCGAGCTGACGGGCGGCGTTCGCCTGCTGCTCGTAACGGGCCGTGACCGCGACCTCGCCTGCTCCGGCCTGCCGCGCATAGAACACCGCGAGCAGACCGATGATGCCGCCGCCGAGCACGACGACGCGCTCGCCGGTCGTCGTGCGCCCGCTGTCGGCCTCCGCTGCCATGCGGTAGCCGTGCACCACAACCGCCAGCGGCTCAGTCATCGCACCGAGCGCGAAGTCCATGCCGTTCGGCATGCGATGGAGGTTACGCTGCGGCACGGTCAGCAGCTCCGTGTAGCCGCCGGGCAGCGTCAGCCCGATCACGGTGAAGCCACGTTCGCAGATCTCGATGCGACCGGAGAGGCAGGTCGAACAGTCGCCGCAGAAGAGATTCGGCTGGAGCGCTGCGCGGTCGCCGACCGCCCAGCGATGGACGCCCTCACCGGTCGCCACCACCTCGCCGGCGATCTCGTGGCCGGGGCGTCGCCCACCGTTCCAGCGGGCGGGATCGCGCATGCCGTGTAGGTCGGAGCCACAGATGCCGGTCGCTCGCACGCGAATCTGCACCTCACCGGGGCCGGGCGCGGGCGCATCGTCGCACTCGCGGATCTCGAACACGCCGGGCCGGTCTGTCATGAACGCTTCGCGCATCGGGACTCCTCACGGGTGAGCCGGGACGGCGCAGTATCGCACGCTGCGCTAACCTCGCCCCATGCCGGCAATTGCAGCACAGACCGTCACCAACGCGCTCGCGATGAGCGAGGGCGACCTCGACGCGCTCGCCGCAGAGCTGCGCGCCGCGATCAATGGCGAGGTGCTCGTCGATCGCTCCTCGCGGCTGATGTACGCGAACGACGCCTCGATCTACCAGATGGAGCCGGTAGCGGTCGTCTTCCCGCGCGACGCCACGGACGTGCAGGCTGTTGTGCGCATCGCGGCGCGACGAGGCGTTCCGATGCTCGCTCGTGGGGCCGGCACGAGTCTCGCGGGGCAGGCCGTCAACCACGCGATCATCCTCGACTGTTCGCGCCACATGAACCGCGTAATCGAGATCAACGAGGCCGAGCAGTGGGTGCGCGTCCAGCCCGGCGTCGTGATCACGGCGCTGAACAAAGCCGCCGCCGCCCATGGTCTGCACTACGCGATCGACCCCTCCACGCAGAACCGCGCTACCGTCGGCGGCGGCATCGGCAACAACTCCTGCGGCGCGCGCTCCGTGCGCTACGGCAAGACGCTCGACCAGGTGATCGCGCTCGACGTCGTGCTCGCTGACGGCACGGCCACGACCTTCGAGCCGGCTGCGGGCGCTGCGCTCGACGCGAAGCTCGCGCTCGACGGCCTCGAGGGCGACGCCTACCGCGACGTGCGGCGCATCGCCGGTGAGCAGCGCGACGAGATCGCGCAGCGCTTCCCGAAGATCATGCGCCGCGTCTCCGGCTACAACCTCGACGAATTCGCGGCCGCTGACGGCCCGGACGCCTCGATCGACCTCACGCGGCTGATGGTCGGCTCCGAGGGCACGCTCGCGGTGATCACCGAGGCGAAGCTGCGGCTGATGCCGCTGCCGGCCGCACGCGGCCTCGTCGCGCTGCACTTCGAGAGCGTGGTCGCGGCCTGCGAGGCGGCCGTACCGCTGCTCGACTACAACCCCGCCGCGGTGGAGTTGATCGGCGAACAGATCGTCCGCCACTCGCGCGCCAACCCCAGCTTCCGCGACCTCGTCGCATTCGTGCAGGGCGACCCCGGCGCGATCCTGCTCGTCGAGCTGTTCGGCGAGAGCGAAGCTAAGGTCGACGCGAGCATCGAGGCGCTGAAACGTGAGAGCGAGGCCCGGGGGCTAGGCTACGCGACCGTCTCCACGACCGACCCCGCGGAGCAGCAACGCTGGTGGCAGATGCGACAGGCTGGCCTCGGCATATTGATGAGCGTGCGCGGTGACCCCAAGCCGGTCGCGCTGGTGGAGGACACCGCAGTCGCCCCGGAGCACCTCGCAGCGTTCGTCGCGCGCTTCGACACGATCGTGCGCGAGCACGGTTCGGAGGCCGCCTACTACGGCCACGCGAGCGTCGGCTGCCTGCACATCCGCCCGCTGGTGAACGTGAAGGACGCTGCCGGGCTGGAGGCCGCGAAGGCGATCGCCAGCGACATCGCCGACCTGGTGCTGGAGTTCGGCGGCAGCCTCAGCGGCGAGCATGGCGACGGTATCCTGCGCGGCGTCTTCACGGAGCGCATGTTCGGCCCGCAATTGACGGAGGCGTTCCGTGAGCTGAAGCGCGCCTTCGACCCGCAGGGCATCCTCAACCCCGGCAAGATCGTCGACACGCCACAGATCGACGACTACCTGCGGCTCAGTCCCACCACACGCAACACCGAGCCGCCGACATACCTCGACTTTGCCGCCGACGGCGGCTTCGCCCGCGCGATTGAGCAATGCAACGGTCAGGGCGCGTGCCGCAAGATGGACGGCGGCATGTGCCCGTCCTACATGATCACGCGGGACGAGGAGCACTCGACGCGCGGCCGCGCCAACCTGCTGAGGATGGCGATCTCCAGCGTACTGCCGCCCGAGGAGCTCACCGGCAAGCGTGTCTTCGAGGCCCTCGACCTCTGCGTCGAGTGTAAGGCCTGCAAGTCGGAATGCCCGTCCGGCGTCGATATGGCGAAGCTGAAGTACGAGGTGCTGGCTCAGCGCAACGACGAGCACGGCCTGCCGCTGCGATCGCGCCTCTTCGGCAGCATCGCGACGCTCAGCCGCATCGCCAGCGCGACCGCGCCGGTCAGCAACGCGCTCGCGCGGCTGTGGCCCGTGAGGTGGGCGCTGCACCGCGTGGTTGGCATCCACAGCCAGCGCCCGCTCCCGGCTTTCGAGCGCGAGACGTTCCGTAGCTGGTTCAGCCGCCGCGCCGTCCCGACCTCGCAGGCACCGCGAGGCGAGGTCGTGCTCTTCGACGACACCTTCACTCGCTACAACCACCCGCAGGTCGGTCACGCCGCGACGCGGGTGTTGGAAGCCCTCGGCTATCACGTCGTGCTCGTCGATCGGCAGGCCTGCTGCGGCCGCCCCGCGATCTCCAAGGGCATGCTCGGCACCGCCCGCGAGTGGGCCGCTCAGAACATCGAGGCGCTACTCCCTTACGCGGAGCGCGGCGTCCCGATCATCGGCGTCGAGCCGTCATGCCTGCTCGCCCTGCGCGACGAGTATCCGCTGTTGGTGCCTGAAGGCGCACAGCGCACCGCCTCGCTGAAGGTCGCGGAGCAGGCGCTACTGCTCGACGAGTTGATCGCGAAACTGGCGGACGAGGACCCCTCGATCGCCTCGATCTTCGGCGACTCGGACAGCCGGGGGGCTGTGTTGCTGCACGGTCACTGCCACCAAAAGGCGACCGCAGGGATGGACTCGACGCTGACCGCGCTCCGCCTCGCTGGCCGCGAGCCGGAGCTGATCGACTCCGCGTGCTGCGGGATGGCCGGCTCCTTCGGTTTCGAGGCGGAGCACTACGAGCTCTCGCAGCAGATGGGCGCGCTGAAGCTCTTCCCGGCCGTCGAGGCCGCACCGCGCGACACCGAGGTTGCCGTCACCGGCGTCTCCTGCCGTCAGCAGATCACCCACTTCACCTCGCGTCACCCGCGCCACGTCGCCGAGCTGCTAGCGAACGCGCTGCGCTAGGTCTGTTCACCACGCGGCGGTGGTGTGATCCTCGATCGATGTCCACGATGACCGACACCGAGCGCGCAGCGATGGAGCGCAACCTCCGCATCCTCCCGTGGTGGTGGGTGGTGCGCTGGGTCTGGCTGGGCGAAGCGATCTGGGTGATCTACCTGCTACGTGAACGTGGCCTGTCGCTGGGCGAGGTGATTCTCTTCGACGCGGTACTGTCGGCAATCGCCCTCGCGGCTGAGTTGCCCACCGGGATCGTGGCCGACCGCTACGGCCGACGCACGAGCCTGTTCATCGCTTCCGCGATCTCTGCCGTCGCCTTCGTAGCCCTCGGACTCTCCACCTCAGTCTCGCTGCTACTCACCTCGTACGCGATGTTCGGGATCGCCGATGCGTTCATGTCGGGCGCCGACAACGCTCTACTCTTCGACACGCTGCAGCGGCTCGGCCGAGGGGACGAGTTCACCCGACGCCTCGGGCGCATGGGTGGATTCCAGACGGGTGCGTACGCGGCGTTCACCGTGACCGGCGGACTGATGATCCGCTGGACGCCACTCTCATGGCCGATCGTGTTAAGCGGCATCCTCAGCATTCCCGGCGCATTCCTCGTACTGATGCTCAGAGAACCGCCGCACGTTGGCGAACGGCTCTCGTTCCTCAGCACAGGATCTTCGGCCGCGCGACGCGTGACCAAGACGCCGGGGATGCGGTCGATGATCGTGCTCACGACCTTCGGCCTGATTCCGATCGTCATGATGACGGTGCTGCTCCAGCCGATCGTCGTCGACTACGGCGTCCCTGTGTGGATGCTGGGCTTCTTCGTCGGGGCGCAGATGGCAGTCTCCGCCGGTGGCGCGTTGTCTGCATCGACGATCGGCCGGCGGCTCGGGCTGCGACGCACGATGCAGACGATGGCAATGCTGGCTGCGCTGTCGCTCTTCGGAGGTGCGAGCGGTGTGATCTGGCTCTTCCCGCTCTTCATCCTCCCCTCGCTCGCTTTCAACGTGATCCACCCTCACTTCGCGGACTACATCTCGCGACGCAGCCCGGAGCGCGAACGCGCGACGACGCTCTCGCTCGGCACGCTCACCGAGCGGCTGGCGATGATTCCGGCGAGCCTGTTGCTGGCGCTGGCCGTCGATCGCTGGGGCATGCACGCCGCGCTCGCAATCGCCGGAAGCGTGCTGTTCGTGCTCGCCACCGCGGCCTACCTCGAATGGGTGCGCAGCGGCGACACGGAGATGGAACCCGCCGAGCGACTGTCCGAGGCATAAGCGTCCCCACCGCCTCGCACTCTGTGCTGACGATCACCGACCGTTAGGTGCGAGGCGTCGGAGGTGACGTTCATGCCTCGAATGCGCTACCTGCTACTCGCAACCCTCTTCGCCACGGTCGCACTGCTCGCAGCGTGTCCCGACGGCGACGCCGCCGCCACCGCCACTGACGAGCACGAGGAGCAGACCTCCTCCGACGCCGTACTCGCCACCTACTTCAGCGACATCGAGGCCGCAAAGGCGGAGCACGACGAGCTACTGCCACCTCCGATGACTACCGGAGACGGAACACTGCCACCACCCGGCTCGAACGAAGCCCAGTCCCAGCTCGAGTTTCTGATCCGGACCCTGACCCAGGACAACGTGGCGATCACGGGGATGCTGCTCGCAATGGAAGGTATCGATGTTCCCTCGGAGCTCGAATCTGAGCACGGCGAGGTCGTGCAAACGCTGGAGGCGCGATTCGACTACCAGGAGACGCTGCTCGCGCAATTCCGCACCGGGCAGAGGGAGACGTTCGAGCAGGTCGAGCGGCGAGAAGGCAACATCCGACAACATGGTACCGCGCTGTGCGTCATCCAATCCGACGCCGATCACTACGGCATGACCGTCTATCTCGGTTGCGATGTCGAAGACGTACTGAAGCTACGCAGAACAGATCGCACCACCGAGCACCTCGCGACCGGCGAGTTCGCCTGCAATCAAGCGCCGCTGGGCGAACCGGCGAACGAACTCGCCAGCTTCGTCGACTTCCTGAACCGTCTTAACGAGGCAGTCGACGTATACCAGATCACCGCGGAGGGTGAACGCATCTTCGTGCTCTCGCTCGACCCCGGGGAAGAGCACATCCAGGTGACCTACGTTGCGACGCGCTGGTTGGTGAGCGACACCGACGGCAACTGCATCGGTACCTTCACGGCGAGGGACGTGGGAACGAACGTCGAAATCGTTCCCGAGAACCCCAACAACTAACCGCCCGGCTTGCGCGCCCGCAGCGAGTACATCAGCGGGACGCTCTTCGCGTGTTCTGGCAGCCGCCAGCGGCCTGGCTGCTCTTCCACCATGAACGGAAACTGCTTGAATTCCGTGTAGTCGACTTCGTGCAGGAACTCGATCTGCAGCCCGGCCTGCGCGATCGCCGTGATCACCTCGCCGAGGCTATGCGCCCACTCGTACGTGACGTTGTTCGCGATTTCCGCGGCAACAGCGTAGGTCCCGCCCTCGAATTCGAACCGCAACGGCTCCGCTGGCTGGAAATACGGGTAGCGGACGTGCAGCCCCGACTCCGCTTCGTCATCGAAGATCTGCGAGAGCGGGTGAAATTCCCGCAGGTAGAGCACCCCACCCGGCGCGACGCACGCGGCCGCGACCGCCGCCCAGCGATCGATGTCCGGCAACCAGACGAGCGCGCCACCCCCGGTGTAGACGGCATCGAACTGTCGCCCGTCGAGCGCATCTACCGCGTCATAGACGTTGGAGGAGACGAACTCCGCGTCGGCCCCGATCTCCGAGGCCAGCGTGCGGGCCGCCTCGATCGCCTCGCTCGAGAAATCGAGGCCGGTGACCTGCGCCCCGAGTCGTGCCCACGAGAGGGTGTCCTGCCCGAAGTGGCACTGCAGGTGCAGCAAGGTCTTGCCATCGACCGGGCCCATGTCGTCGATCTCGAGCTGGTAGAGGCTATTGCGGCCCGTCTTGAAGCTCTCGACGTCGTAGAACTCGGAGCCTACGTGCAGCGGCGCAGCCTCGTCCCAGTGGCGCTGATTCGTCTTCTGAAATTCGCCGGTTATGGTGTGTCGCCTTCCCGGCCATGAAGGCCCATCAGTCCAGCTCACCGGGACTGCGACCAAGCGCGGTCGACTGGGCGGCGAGCTCACTGCGGTGCTGACCTTGATGGGTGACGAACTGCTGCAACACCTGCTCCGTCGTCGGCCGAAACGAGAGCCATGGGACGTCGATCCGGCCATGAAGGTCGTGGGCTTCCACGCTGGAGGCGAACTCGTTCGCTCCAACCTCGACCTGCCTCCATTCGTCGACGATCTCCGTCAGTGAGGTGGGGTCGGTGCCGTCCGGGATCTTCGCCCCGATCGCCGCGAGAAACAACTGCTCAAACTCCAACATGTGCCGGAGCGTCTCGCGAATCGGTTGCATCCCCGGCGCCGCCTCGTGATCGAGTTCCGTGTCAGTTGCACCAGCGAGCGCGTCCAGGACTCGGTGTAGCGCCCAGTAGGAATAGCGAACGAACGCTGCCGCTGCGTACGGAGTCTCTTCGCTCAACGCTCCCGCCCAACTCTTCGGCGGCTAGCCCCTCGGCAGCCCGAGCCCGCGCGTGGCGATCACGTTGCGCTGCACCTCTGAGGTGCCCGCACCGATCGTCTCGGAGACGGTCGCCAGGTAGCCCTGTGACCAGCGCGAGCGCATCGGCGTGAAGTCGTCCTCGCGCCCGTGGAGCTGCCCATAGAGGCCGAGCGCCTGCACCGCCGTGTTAGCGATGCGCTGCTTCATCTCGCTGGTGAAGACCTTCTGCACGGACGCCTCGTAGTTCGGGATCTCGCCGCGGTTCTGCATCGAGATCACGCGGTACGAGAACATCTTCGCCGTCTCCGCCTCGACGTATCGCTGGGCCAGCGCGGAACGTACGGACGGCATCCTGTCCATGCGCGACCGCCCACTTTCCGCCTTCTGCTCATCGAGCAGCAGGTCCTTGAGGTCATCGAGCGTGTTCTGGATGCCGATCGCGGAGCCGATCGAGGAGCGCTCGAAGTCGAGGTGCGTCGCGCCGACGTACCAGCCGCGGTTCTCCTCGCCAATGATGTTCTTTGCCGGGACGCGCACGTCCTCGAAGAAGACCTCGTTGAAGCTCATGGAGTCGGTGATCTGCTGCAGCGGTCGCACGGTGAGGCCCGGCGTGTCCATCGAGAGCAGCAGGTACGAGATGCCGCGGTGCTTCGGTGCTTCCGGGTCGGTGCGGAAGAGGCCGAACATCCACTGCGCCTGCGCGGCGCCGGACGTCCAGATCTTCTGCCCGTTGATCACATAGTCGTCGCCGTCACGCTTCGCGCGCGTCTGCAGCGAGGCGAGGTCAGAGCCGGAGCCGGGCTCGGAGTAGCCCTGGCACCAGATGTCCTCGCCGTGAACCATCTTCGGTAGGAACTCCTTCTTCATCTCGTCGCTGCCGTGGACCATGATTGTGCTGCCGACATCGGGAACGCCGACGCGACTCGCGCGCATCTCCGCAAATGTCTCGTTGAGGATGAACTGCTCCATCACGCTCAGGTCGGCGCCGCCGTACTGCTTCGGCCACGCGGGCGCGATCCAGCCCTTGTCGACCATCGCCTGCCGCCACGGCCGAATCATGTCGCGCCGCGCGTCGCCGCGCACCTTGCCGATCTGGTCGCCACCGAGCCCGACGCCGTACATCGCGTCGGCCGCCAGCTCCTCCGGGTGATGCTGCTCAACGAATGCGACCACCTCCGCGCGGAACTCCGCCTGCCCGGCTGTGTCGGTGAATTCGACCATCGGTCTCTCCTCGTGACGCAAAAAAGGGCGTAAATCAACACGCCCGTTTACTCAGAGGGCAGAATACCACTCACGAATCGCACGGCCGATCTCCTCCGGCGAGTCCTCCTGGATGAAGTGATTGCCCGCCACGCTCACCTCCTGCTGGTTCGGCCACGAGCGGCAAAACTCGCGCTGCTCGCCGGTGAGGATCGCGCCCGGCTCGGCCGAGATGAAGAGCTTGGCCACCTCCGAGGTCGAGAGCCACTGGCTGTACGCCCCCACGATCTCATGCACGTCCGCCGGCTCACCGGCGAGCGGAATCTCACGTGGCCACGTGAGGGTGGGCCTGCGCACCTCGCCTGCTTCGACGTAGGGCCGTCGGTAGACCTCCATCTCGGCGTCGGTCAGGCCACGCAGCACGCTGCCCGGCAGGATGTTCTCGACGAACACGTTCTTCTGCAGGATCATCTCCTCGCCCGCGTCGGAACGCATCGCCTCGAAGATGCTGCGGGCGGCCTCGGGCCACTGCTCCCACGTCACCGGCTGCACAATCGCCTCCATGTAGACGATGCTCTTCACCCGCTCCGGATGACGATGCGCCCAGTGGAACGCCAGCGCCGAGCCCCAGTCGTGACAGACGAAGGTGATGCGGTCGCCGAGGTCGAGCGCATCGATCCACGCGTCGATGTAAGGCACGTGGTCGACGAAGCGATAAGAACCGGCCGGCGCTTTGCCGGAGTCGCCCATCCCGATCAGGTCGGGCGCGAGGCACCGAGCGCTCCCGTCCACCTCCGCGATCACATTGCGCCAGAGGTAAGACGACGTCGGATTGCCGTGAAGGAAGACCACCGGGTCGCCCTCTCCGGTATCGACGTACGCAATCTCGCTATCGAGCACGGCGACGCGTTTTCGCTCGTACGGGTCTGCCGTTGAAATCTCGCCTGCCATCTGAAGCTCCGATCCACTGCGGTGGGGCATCAGTTGTACCGTATTGCGAGCCGGCATGGAGGCTGCGGATGCAAGAACTGCTCGAAGAGCACTGGCCCGCGATGCAGGCCGCCGTCGAATCCGGCGGCGGCGAGGCCGTGGTCGCACTGATCGAGGGTCAAGCCGACCCGGTGACGCGCCACACGCTCTATGACGTTGCCCGGCGCGGGCTGATTTTCCGCGAGTGGGAGGGCAAGAACTTCGACAGCTACATCACGGTGATCGACGCCGGCATCAAGCAACTGCTCGCGGAGGCGGACGCGACCGCTCCCGATGCGCGCGTCGATGTCTATCGCGGCCTGCACGCGCTCTGCTACAACCTCACCGCCGACCTCGCCGACTGCTGGCCGGACGACGACGAACCTCGCTCGCGCTCGCACCACGAACGAGGGCTGCGCGCGGCCGACGACTGCCTGCGATGGCTCGAACACCTGCCGGGCCCGGCAGACGAGCCACGCACACGCGACCACTGGGCGCGCGGCATCCACCTGCTGGCGCTCGATGAGCCCGCAGCCGCCGCCTCGGCCTGGGAGCTGTCGCTCTCACATGCTGAGACGACCGCGCAGGCCGCCCACAAGTCAACGGCGATCAGCGTGGACGGCGACTTTCCGGTGATCCTCGCCAGTGGCTATCTCGCCCTGATCCGGTGGATTGAGGGCGACCCGACCGCGGAGCAGCAGTTTGGGGCCGCAATCGACGCGTTCCTCGATCAGGTGCCCGACGAGACGCGGCGTGGCGCGGCAGAGCTGGGCATCGGTCAGCTGCAAAAGATCAGGACGAAGTACGGGCCTGAGGTGAGTTGAGACGGCCGAGGATCAGCTCAACGGTTCGGTCGAACGAAGCCATTCCATGCGCCAGCCTCCCGTGCTGACCGTGATACAGCTCCCCAGCCACAACCAGCCGGAGGATCGCGGCCCGCAGCAGTAGCTGGTCGAGTTCATCAACATCTCCGAGCAGCCGGAGGATCGACGGGTCAGCGTTAATCCACGTGATCGCATCGAACGCAGCGATCGCGAGCGCGAACCCCGCAGGCCGGTACATCGTCGAGAAGTCGATCACGGCGGGCGGCAGCCCGTCCGCGAATGGCACGTTGCCCCCGATGTCGCTGTGGATCACCTGCGAGGGCAGTTCGCCCGGACGGCGCGCGGCCAGCAGGCGGTCGACCAGCGGCATGACCAGGTTCGCGTCGGCGTCCGGAACATTCGCATCGCGTTCGCCCCGTGCGACCGCCGCACCCATCCACCACGGGTCGGTGCGCCGATCGAGGAAGTCCGGCCGCGCGATCCCCTTCAGCGCACGGTGGAACGCCCGCTCGACGTCGAACGTCTCCGCCCAGCGGTCCTCCGTCGGCTCGCCCTCGACCCACTGCCACGCGGCCCAGCCCTCGACGCAGTCGGCGAGTTCGAGGACAGGCCTGAACAGGTGATCCCCGTCGTCGTAGGAGGCGCACTCTTCTCCGTCGCCTTGATCGCGCTCGCGCTCAGTGGCCTGCTCCGCGTTGGTTCGGACATCGCTGACCCCGCGTTGGCGGCGGCGTTCGTGCCCGCGACGGCTACCACCGATGCCGAGGTCGTCGTCACGGAGACGCCGACGCCCTCCCCTACACCGATCGCGACACCGACGCTCATTCTTGGCCCGACTGCTTCAGCGACAACGACCGCCTCGCCCACTCCGAGCCCGACACCCTCACCCACTCCCAGCCCAACGCCATCGCCCACGCGAAGCCCGACACCCTCGTCTACCCCCAAGCCCGACACGCTCGCCCACTCCCAGTCCTACGCTGGCTCCACCCGCGGTGACCTTCCTCAACTCCTGTCAGGGTTCTCGTTCACGACCCACTCGTGGAACTTCCCTGGTGAACTCACAACGTCACCGGCGATCGCGTCCGTGACGTGGTCGTACATCCTGCCCCAGGGGACGTCGATCGGCGGCCTCAACATGGGTCTCGATCTCGACGTGGAGCCGGTGTCGTCCGCGGAGATCCTCGCGCTCTATCCCGACGCGCGACTCAACTGGCCGGGAGCAGCAACGCTGACTCCGCAGGCGTACGTCTTCTTCTACGACGGCGACAACCAGCTGACTGACGACGGTTTCATACACACGACGACGAGTTCGGGCGTGCTCGCGCCTCAGAGCGACCTGTTCGCGGATCACTCCGGGCAGGGCTTCTCGCGGGAGCCCTTCATCGAGCCGCCATACTTACTCCGAGGCCCGCCAACGCTACAGATCTCGTTCGAGTCCGGCGGACAGAGTTGGTTCATCGACTCGTCGGGCAGCTGTGGGCTCGACTTCGGATTCGACAACTAGCCACGGGCAGCCGCCGCGTCGCTGGCATGTGTGTGGAGCGGGGGACGGGTCTCGAACCCGCGACATCCTGCTTGGAAGGCAGGTGCTCTACCAACTGAGCTACCCCCGCCCGCTCTAGATACGAATTACAGCACATAACTGGAATCCACTTGAAGCACAGCGCTTGTGCAGCATATAGCGAGGACGCTCGCTTCGCCGCGCAGTCGCTCGGCCTCCTCGTCAGACATGTTCCCGGGCCGCTCCGGTTCTGGGTTGACGGGGAGGGACGACTCCGCACGTTCGACACACAGGCGGGCGCACCGACCGTAGCGGGCTTGCTCTCCTCGACCGGAGTGGCCTCCGTGATCGAGCCGTCGATCTCGATGCGAGGAATCCACTTGAGCCACGTCGGGAAGTACCAGTTCTTGTCGTCCAGCATGGAACTGCTGGACGGCACGAGCACCATCCGCACCACGGTGGTATCGAGTTACTGTTCGCGCAGTTCGACGGATCGGTCACGGCCCTGGCGGTGACCATGTTCTTCGAGCGGATCATGCGGGGTTCAGGTCGGGTCGGGGCCGCCATAACCCGCTAGCCAAACTCGATCCTCAGCGGGTTTGGCCGCGTTCGAATTTCAGCTGTTGCTGCGGTTGCTCGACGGGCAGGCGAAGCTGATCGAACAGTTCTCGTAGCCTGAGCGGGCCGCGGCGGCCGGCCTTGGCAAGGCGAGCAAGCCCGCGGCCTGTATCATCCCGCACGGTGCGCCCGGCCCGACGAGGGCGCGGCGAGGAGGAGACGATGGCTGACCCCGTGGCGTTCATCACCGGCGCCAGTCGAGGCATCGGCAAGCAGCTCGCCGTCGACTTCGCGAAGCGCGGCTACGACGTAGTCTGTGTCGCCCGTTCGACGGCCGAGCAGCCGCCGAAGCTCCCCGGCACGGTGGACGCCACTGCCGATCTCGTGCGCGCCGAGGGTCGCCGGGCGCTATCCGTCCGCGCCGACCTGAGCCGAGAGGAAGACTGCGGGGCGGCGGTGGAGGCGGCCTACGGTGAGTTCGGTCGCATCGACGTGCTGATCAAAAACGCCGCCATCGCGCCTACCGGCGCCGCCCTAGAGCAGCCGAAGCGCTGGCGGCTTGCCGTCGACATCAACCTGAACGCGCCCTTCTCGCTGATGGCGGAGATCTGCCCGCGCATGGTGGAGGCCGGGCACGGCCGCGTGATCAACATCTCCTCTCGCGTCGCGGTCCAGCCTGAGTTCGGGCGGGTCAGCTACACCAGCACCAAGCGCGCGCTCGAGGGGCTGACGGAGTCGCTCGCCGTCGAGTTGAGCGGCAGCGGCGTGAGCGTGAACGCGATTCGCCTGGAGGTCGACGTCTGGACCGAGGGCTACGCTTTCACGCTGGGCGAGGACGCGGACACGAGCAAGTTCGAAGACCCGGTGGTGATGTCCGACGCCTGCCTCTGGATCGTCGACCAACCCGCCGACTACACGGGCAAGGTCGTGACCATCGCCGACCTACGAGAACTGGGCGGCGTGAGGCCGCCGACACGCTTCGACCGGGAGTAACGCACGCGCCGCGATCGCGCCTCAGCGTGCCCCCGATCCGTCCGACTCGCCGCTCAGGACGCAGCGAAGTCGCGGGCGCGCTGCTTCGCCAGCTCGAGCTGAGCCGGTGCCGGCTGCAGCTCCGGGCGGTACGAGAAGCACGCCTGCGGGCAGAGCTGCGCGCAGATGCCGCAGTCGATGCACCACTCGATATCGACGCCGTACGCGACGCTACCGCCAACGCGCTCGCCAATCGCATCGGTGGGGCAGTCCTCGGCGCACCAGCCACAGCTGAAGCACGCACCACGGTCGATCACGTATGCCACGGAGTCACGATACCCGCTCCCGCAGGCCACGGCAGACCAGCTCCGCGGAGATCCACCTGGCCTCGCTGCGACCCCTAATCAACTCCCCCAGATCGGCCTTGCAGCAACGAGCCCTCGACAAGTAGCGACTCAGCGTCTGCGGTAGCGGCCGCACCGGCTCAACTAGCCGCCCGTTCGTCCTTCACCGGCGGCAGGTACGAGGTGCGCGAGTTCCTCGGCGAGAGCGGCAAGAAGCGCGTATTCTTCGCGCACGACTCGTTGCTCGATCGCGAGGTGGCGTTCGAGCTGATCCGCACGGGGGGCCTCGACGACGCGGGCCGCGAGTGCATCACTCGTGAAGCGGGAGCCGCTGCCGACGGCGGCAGGGTGATTCCGGAAACGACCCGCTTCCTTGCTCCACCCGACTGTGCGCGGTGGACAGTCTGATCCCGTAGAACCCGGAGCGAAGGAGATAGTCCTGCGCTCGCTTGGGACTTCCCCAAAGCTAGCCCGCGTCGGGGGGTGCCGCCGGGCGAGATCGTCTTCGCCTACTCAATCGCGTCGCGGGCCGCATACACGACCCATTGCGGCACTTCGAGGTAGCAGATCAGGCAGCGCTCGGAGTCGGCGGCGGGGCGGACTGAGTTTTCTAGCACACCAATCTGGGGGAGCGTTGGCGGTGATTCTGTTCGGGCTAGCGTTCGACCGCTGGGGTTCGTACGACCCGGCATACGCGGTTAGCGTCGGGCTGCTGGTGGTGGCGGCGGCGTTGGC
>PVBE012632310.1_pt1 | contig 37525 bp, 32 predicted proteins | sample 1631181 | NCBI WGS metagenome assembly PVBE01 (sample SAMN08397723, study PRJNA350692) | Marine metagenome, whole genome shotgun sequencing project. | isolation source: water | place: Pacific Ocean | collected 2012-04
AGGCCGTGATCGCGGAGCTGCCATGGGCTTCAATCGGCCTAACCGTCTGTTATGACCTTAGGTTTCCTTACCTCCATAGACTCCTTGCCCATCGAGGTGCGTCGATATTGGCAGTGCCTGCGGCCTTCACCAAACCAACCGGCCAAGCCCATTGGCATATTTTGCTGAGGGCGCGCGCCATCGAGAATGCCTGCTACGTTGTGGCCCCCGCCCAGGGCGGTGTCCACGAAAACGGTCGGGAAACTTTTGGGCATAGCCTCATTATTTCGCCTTGGGGCGAAATTTTGGCCGAAGGAGGCGAGAAACCGTGCGTCATTTCAGCCATGCTCGATCCGGGGAAAGTGGCTGAAACGCGTGGCCGCATACCGTCGCTTAACCACGACCGGGCGGTAGAGCTTGGCAGAGATCCGGGTCGGCATTAACCAATTCTTCTGGTAAGTTGGCGCGGCTAGCCCTATCTAGTGAGTTATAGCTCATTAACGTGCGCCTTAGGCAATGGTGAAGGTTTGGGGTTTGGATATAGTCGAATGATTGTGTACCACCTCCGCTGCAAAAACGACCACGAGTTCGAAAGCTGGTTTCAGAGCAGCAAGGCCTATGACAAACAGGTGAAATCGGGTTCGGTGGAATGCCCGATATGTGCAAGTACGCGCGTGTCCAAGGCCATCATGGCCCCTAACATTGTGACCAAAGCTGCGGTTAGCACATCCCATTTGGAAAAGAAGACGGTCGCGAAGAATGCGCAAAGCCAGGCGTTCGCAAAAATGGCTACCGCGATCCGCAATCATGTCGAAAGCAACTTCGACTATGTCGGAGAGAAATTCCCAGAAGAGGCTCGCCGAATTCATTATGGCGAAGCGGACGAGCGCGGTATTTACGGTGAGGCTACGAATGACGAGACCAAAGCGCTCTTAGAAGAAGGAGTTGAGGTCGCCCCGTTGCCTATGGTGCCAAAGCGCAAGACCAATTAATCCTCCGGTCGAATCGCCACGCGCATATAGTTCACCGCAATGTCGTCTGACAGGCACCATCTGTCTAAAATTGGGTTATAACTGAGCCCCACTGGTGATGAGAGATCGATGTCGGTGCCCGCTAAAGCTTCTTCCAACTCTTCAGGACGCACAAGTTTTTTAAACTGATGCGTGCCGTGAGGCAGCCATCGAAGAACCGTTTCCGCACCAACGATCGCCAGCGCATACGCTTTCAACGTTCGGTTGATTGTTCCGATTACCATTAAGCCGCCGGGCTTTAAAACTTCAACACAACACTGCAGGAACGTCCCGACATTAGCAACGTGTTCCACAACTTCCATATTGATAACGATATCGAATGTGGCTTTTGTTTGAGCAAGGTCTTCGATGGTGGTCGCGCGATACTCGATTTTAAGGCCTTGCTTATTGGCATGGACCGCGGCCACTTTGATATTCTTTTCCGCGGCGTCCACACCGATCACCTCTGCCCCGAGACGGGCCATGGGTTCTGACAATAGGCCGCCACCGCACCCAATATCGAGTAGACGTAGGCCGGAGAGAGGTTGAGCCTGAGCGATATCTCGACCGAAATGGCGGCAGATTTGATCGCGAATATAAGCCAGCCGGGTCGGGTTGAGTTTATGAAGCGGGCGGAATTTACCGCTCGGATCCCACCATTCCTGCGCTATGGCTTGGAATTTATTGATTTCGGCCTGATCGACAGTGATGCTGTCGGGCAGATCCCGCACATCCGAATGGCCGTTTTTCGTCCTTTGGCTGTTGCTCATAAGCCCACCCGGCTATAAGTGATGTTCTGCGCATAAGCATTTGCCGCTAGGGCATTGTATCATGATCGCGTGTGTTCTTTTTCGGAGATCGAACTGCTTGGTTCTGAGACACCATGTATTTAAGCCGCAGTGTTTGCGTCCCCGTGATTAAAACGTATCACGGAAATGATGCCGAAACACACTAGCGTTGGCGTTTGGCCGAGGAAGTATTGATGGCTAGAGTGGTCATGAAATTTGGTGGTACATCGGTTGGATCCGTCGATCGGATTCATCATGTGGCAGAACGTGTAAAATCTGAAGTCGATGCAGGAAATGAGGTTGCCGTTGTTGTTTCTGCAATGTCGGGTGAAACGGATCGTCTGATCGCTTTGGTGGAGGAAATCAGGGGAGGGCATAAGGCAGCAGATGCTGGCGGCGGTGAATACGACATGGTTGTATCTGCCGGTGAACAAATCAGTTCCGGACTTTTGGCACTCGCCCTTAACGGCTCAGGCATAGCGGCACGCTCATGGGCGGCATGGCAGTTGCCGCTTCGCACGAAGGAAGTTTACGGGCAGGCGCGCATTCAGGAAATTGAAACGGATGGTCTTATCGACACGCTTCAATCCGGTGAAGTGGCTGTCATCGCAGGATTTCAAGGATTGGCCGAGAGCGGCCGCATCGCCACATTGGGTCGAGGCGGTACCGATACCAGTGCCGTTGCCGTTGCTGCCGCCATCAAGGCGGACAGATGTGACATTTATACCGATGTAGATGGGGTCTACACGACAGACCCACGCATTGTGCAGAAGGCACATCGGCTTGATAGAGTTTCCTACGAAGAAATGCTTGAGATGGCGTCACTGGGCGCAAAAGTTCTACAGACAAGATCGGTTGAACTTGCAATGGTGCACGAGGTTCCGCTTCGTGTTCTGTCAAGTTTCAACGATTTGTCCAAGTCAGACACTGGCACTCTAGTTTGCAAAGAGGACGATATCGTGGAAAGTCTGGTTGTAAGTGGCATTACCTATAGTCGCGACGAAGCGCGAGTAAATCTGCTTCAGGTCAAGGATGAACCTGGTGTGGCAGCGAAGATTTTTGGTCTTCTAGCTGACGCTAACATCAATGTAGATATGATCGTGCAAAATGTGTCGCGATCCTCCACACAGATAAATATGACGTTCACCGTCAAAGAGTCGGACTTGCAACAGACCCTGGAAGTCTTAGGGAAAAACAAACAGAATATTGGCTATAATGAATTGTCATCGGATTCGACAGTTGCAAAAGTTTCCGTTGTTGGCGTTGGCATGCGAAGTCATGCCGGAACGGCAAGAACAATGTTTAAAGCATTGGCTGATAAGGGTATCAATATCCAAGTAATTGCAACTTCCGAAATAAAAATTAGTGTGCTCATTGATGAGGAATACACGGAGTTGGCATTACGCACGTTGCACACAGCTTACGATTTAGACACACAAGACGAATGACAAGCTCTGCACCTAAAATCGGAGCTGGCCCCCGTGCCCTTTTGCGTCGTTTGCGTGAAGTCATGGCCGAACCAGTCGGCGCGCAAGCGCGATTGGACGACACGGTTGGCATGATCGCAACTAATATGGTGGCGGATGTCTGTTCGATCTATATTAGGCGTGCCGGCGATCAACTTGAGCTGTTTGCGACCAAAGGGCTTGAGCCCGGAGCCGTTCATCAGACGCGGTTACGCCTTGGCGAAGGGCTCGTCGGAGAGATTGCGCGTACCGCTGAGCCGTTAAATCTATTCGACGCCCCAACGCACTCAAAATTTGTCTACCGCCCAGAAACGCGCGAAGACCCGTTTCACTCATTCCTTGGAGTGCCGATCCTGCGCGGCGGACACGTGCTGGGTGTTCTTGTCGTCCAAAATCAACTTTCAAGGCATTATGACGAGGAGGAACTAGAAGCGCTGCAGACTGTCGCCATGATCATCGCTGAGATCATCGCATCAGGCCAGCTCATTCATCTTGACGAAACGGTCATAGATTCTGAAGTGACGCCGACTCTGCCTTATCGGCAAAAGGGTTTGAGTTTGGCTGACGGCCTTGCGGTAGGTCACGTCGTTTTTCATGCCGCGCCGATAAAGGTCACAAATCTAATTTCCGAAGATGTCACCTTCGAAATGAATCGGCTTCACGAAGCGATCTATCAGCTGCGCGAGTCCATCGATGAATTGCTGGAGGCTGCGGGCAGCAGATTGTCGGACGAGCCGAGAGAGGTGCTCGAGGCCTATAGGCTGTTGGCCCACGACCGTGGCTGGTTACGCCGGATGGAAGAGGCTGTGCGTAACGGTCTTACGGCGGAGGCGGCCGTTGAGCAGGTTCATAGCGACAATCGCGCAAAGTTAAGCCGTCAGCGCGATCCCTATCTCCGTGATCGATTGCATGATCTGGACGATCTGGCCAATCGTTTGTTGGGATTGTTGGTCGGAGTCTCTGCTGATTTTGAGAAGCGAGAATTGCCTAAAAATGCAATCGTCTTTGCACGGAACTTAGGACCTGCGGCACTTCTTGATTATGATTCTAAGCGGCTGGGTGGTGTCGTTTTGGAAGAGGGCTCACCCAATTCACATGCGGCAATTGTTGCTCGTGCCTTGGGGATCCCCATGGTTGGTATGCTCGATGAATTACTAGATCACGCCAAGGAAAGTGATTGGTGCATCATTGACGGCGAGAATGGCGAGGTTCATGTGCGGCCCTCATCGGAAATACGGGCTGCTTATGATGAAAAAGTACTTATCCGCGAGCAGAGGCAAGCCCAATTCGACGCGCTTCGCGACCAGCCTGCTGTTACGCTCGACGGTCAGCAAATTATGCTAAATATGAATGCAGGCTTGCTGGTCGACTTACCCCATCTGGAAGAAGTTGGTGCCGACGGGATCGGACTATTCAGAACTGAGTTACAGTTCATGATCTCGTCTACTATGCCGCGGCTTGATGCCCAAACGACTTTTTATAACCAGGTCTTTGAGGCGGCGGGTAAGCGCCCCGTCGTATTTCGAACCTTGGATTTGGGCGGTGACAAGATCTTGCCCTATGCACGGTCACGGAAAGAAGAAAATCCAGCACTGGGCCTCAGGGCCATCCGTTTGGCGCTTTCGAGACCAGCTCTGCTCCGATATCAAATACGCGCCTTGATTCTTGCCGGGTCAGGTCGCGACCTCAATCTGATGTTTCCCATGGTGGCCGAGGTCGAGGAATTTCGGCAAGCGCGGGCCCTCCTTGAACTCGAGCTCGAGAGGTTGAGACGGCTCGATGTACCGCAGCCGAAAAGTGTTCGCGTTGGGTGCATGATTGAAGTGCCCAGCCTTGCTTGGCAGTTGAAGGCACTTATCCCCTATGTTGATTTCGTTTCGGTCGGCAGCAATGATCTCTTGCAGTTCTTTTTTGCTAGCGACCGGAACAATCCTTCGGTCGGCAATAGTTATGATTTTCTTAGCCCCAGTATTCTAAGTTTTCTAAGAAATATCGTGCTGGAATGCCAAAATAAAAATGTTCCTTTGGCATTGTGTGGGGAGGTGGCAGGGCGGCCGCTTGAGGCTATGGCCTTGTTGGGGTTGGGGTTTCGGGTCATTTCAATGCCTGCGGCTAGCATTGGGCCAGTCAAACTAATGGCGCAGCGGTTGCACCTAGGGAATCTTGAAGAGTTCATGTCTGGTCTATTTGATCGCGCCGATCACAGCGTTCGGAAATTATTGCACAATTTCGCCGAACGTGAGGGAATTCCGATTTTAAGTTAATAACTGTAAACCGAGCAGTTTGATTTGGGAGAGATACCGGGGCACGATAGAGGGGTTCAACAAGTCGGTTGGGATGTATCCGGCGAAGATGAACGAAATATGAGCTTTGGGATTAGCTGTTTTATATGAGTTTTACGGAACGTCTAAAAGCGAACCTTTTGTGCACCAGTGAAAACGGAGGCCGTCTCCACTTACGCGAGATTTCAGATGCGGCGGATGAGGTTGCAATCTCTGATTGTCTGGGTGCCGCGTTACGGGCGGCGCGACGGCGTCAAAACATTGGCGTTGAAACGGTTTCTGAAGATCTCAAAATTCGCAAGCGGTACATTAAAGCCTTAGAAGATAGTGATTTTGAGACGCTGCCTACATTTCCCTATGCCCTCGGATTTGTTCGCTCCTATGCTGATTATTTGGGCCTTGATGCTGTTCAATGCATGCGCTGCTTCAAGGAGGAGTTGCCTTCGCGCGCCGACAAAAAGGCGTATGCGTTTCCCGAGGCTCGGAAAGAGGTCCGTCTCCCTCAGGGTTCAATGCTCGTTCTTGCCGTCTTGCTGGCTGCCGGTATCTATGGGGGTTGGTATTTGTCGGTTCAAGCGGACCGAATGGTCATGAGCCGCGTTCCACCAGTGCCCGATAGGTTGGCCGAGCAAACTGGCGCAAATAATGGGTTACAGTCGCGTGTTGACGGCGCGCGGCAGGAAGTTCCGTCGGCGTCAGGTCTTAACTCAGCAATTGGCGGACCAGCGATACAGTTTTCGGGCTCACAAGGACAGATTTCTTTAAGTGCTGGTGGTACCAATGTCGCAAGCGCGCCTGATCAATCGGCAAGCGAAGGTGTTGTAAGTTCGGCAGCAGAAACAGCGGCGCAGGATGCCGTTGCAACAAATGCCCGTATCGTCCTTCGTGTTCGTTCAACGGCCTGGATGCGCGTGGAAGACAGCGAAAGTCGTGTCTTGATCCAGCGGGAGCTTCAATCCGGAGAGACGTATGACGTTCCCAATCGGCCGGGTCTCATTCTATCCGTACGGGATGCTGGCGCAGTAGAAGTCCTCGTGGACGGTCAGGATCTCGGCACCTTGGGCCAAGTGGGTCAGCCGCTTCCGGCGGTTTTATTGGACCCGTTATCACTGAAATTAAGCACGTCATCCTAAATCGTAAAGGCTGCAGGATTAGCGCCAACTAGGCGCCGATCCCTAATTCTCGTTACATTTGGGCGCGTTGAGTTGATTCCCCATTTTTGATTGAGGCTTGGCCTTTTTCTCGCGTATGAGGTAATAGGAACGCGCTAGCATAGAGGCAAAAAGAACCTGGTAGGCTGATTTTAGGGCAAGAAGAATCGTGATTCCTCAAGCAAAACTTGACATGTTGTTAGAACGTTTTGAAGAGCTGCAAAGCCAAATGTCGAGCAATGTCGACCCCCAGTCATTTGCCAAATTGTCCAAAGAGTATGCTGATCTGAAACCCGTGGTAGAAGCGGTTCATTTGCTTCTGGATGCGCGACAGGAAGCAGAAGACCTGGAAGACGTGCTCTCCGATTCGGAGGGTGATGCCGAATTGACCGCAATGGCATCAAAGGAACTTGAAGATATTCGAAATCGATTGCCGGATGTGGAGCACAATCTCCAAATCTTGCTACTACCCGAAGATGCCGACAATGACCGAAATGTCATCGTCGAAGTTCGGGCTGGGACGGGCGGTGATGAAGCTGCACTCTTTGCCGGAGATCTATTTCGGATGTACCAGCGCTATGCCGACGTGATGAGTTGGAAAGTTGAAATCCTGAGCGCAAGTGAAGCCGATCTTGGCGGATATAAGGAGGTTGTCGCCAGCGTTAGCGGAAAGGGTGTTTACGCCAGACTCAAATTTGAATCTGGAGTTCATCGCGTACAGCGTGTACCCGAAACGGAAGGAAGCGGCCGAATACATACGTCTGCCGCCACCGTCGCCATTCTGCCGGAAGCTGAAGAAGTAGATATAGAAATCGGCGAAAAGGACTTGCGGATTGACGTATTCAGGGCGAGTGGCCCCGGCGGCCAGTCAGTAAATACGACGGACAGCGCCGTTCGCATCACTCATCTGCCTACGAATATTGTCGTATCTCAACAAGATGAAAAGTCGCAACATAAGAACCGCGCCAAAGCTATGAAGGTTTTGAGGGCACGCCTTTACGAAGTAGAGCGAAAGAAGTCTGATGAAGCTCGTGCTCAGCAAAGGCGCGGCCAAGTGGGGAGCGGCGATCGGTCAGAGCGCATTCGAACCTACAATTTCCCGCAGGGCCGGGTCACCGACCACCGCATTAGCCTCACGCTTTACAAACTTGATCGCATTATGTCCGGCGAGGGTCTTGATGAAGTTATTGATCCGCTGATTGCTGAAAACCAGGCACAGCGCCTTGCTCATATTGAAGAAAGCCAAAATTAATGGGATGCGGAAATTCTTTGGACGAATGATCTCAAGATTTGTTTGGAGAATCTGTCAGATGTCTGGATGGGTCTACCTGCCGCGCCCAGTTAAAAAGTGAAGCCATTGTTGATTGCATCTGTATTGAAGAGTGCCGCGAGCAAACTAAATGCGGCAGGAATAGATACCCCAGACCTTGACGCGCGTGTCATCCTTGGCCACGTGCTTGGAATGAACTGGTCTGAACTCGTGCTCAAAGCCGACAGCTCTGTTGATACCGCAAGCTACACACAGTTGGAGCAACTCATTGCTCGTCGCGTATGCGGCGAGCCAGTTGCCTATCTCATCGGCGCGCGCGAATTCTGGGGCCTTGAATTTGAAGTTGATCGATCAACATTGGTGCCTCGTCCGGACAGCGAAACGCTGGTGGAAGCGGTCCTTAGTGAATTTCGAAATAGGAATTATTCTGAAGAAGCAGCGTTTAGATTCTTGGATCTAGGTACTGGCTCAGGCTGCTTGCTTCTCGCATTGCTGTCCGAATTACCGCGAGTTCAAGGGGAGGGAATTGATTGCTGCGGTGACGCGCTTGATGTTGCTCGGCGTAATGCTGAGAGACTGGGTTTCCAAGAGAGGGTTGGATTTTATGAGAGCGATTGGGGGAAAAATATTGATGGTCTCTTTAACATTATCGTTGCGAATCCGCCTTATATTGCTACATGTGATTTGACAAAATTGCCGCGCGATGTGTACCAATTTGAGCCACATAATGCACTCTGCGGTGGACCGGATGGGTTTGATGCCTATCGGCAACTTGCGAAAGACGTCCCCCGTTTGCTTTGGCCTGGAGGTCTATTTGTCGTAGAAATTGGAGCAGGCCAGGCGAAATCCGTAAGGCGTATTTTATTTGACCAGAGCGAATTAAAGTTCTTAAAGTCTTATCCCGACCTAACAGGTACTATAAGGGTTTTGGTGGGACAAAAGAGAAATATTGAAAAAAGGGTTGGAATAGGGAGCCCAACGCGCTAACGTTCCCTAAGAAATATCGAGCGTGATGCCTCGCTGAGTAAACAAATCACCGGCTGGAGGCTCTGCTCCAAACGCTGCATTCGTTGAACAACAAATGTTTTCAGGATAGCCCCGGCTTCCTGATGAATATGTGAAGTATAATCCGATTGTAGCATTCGATTATCTCGGCTCAATAAGTCTTCGAGTGTTGCTTTAAGTAATTTTGTTATCTGTATGCTGAATAAGGATTGGAAGAGGGGTGATAGCTAGTTATGAAGCGTTCAAGGGGACGTGGTCGAAAATCTACAAATTTCAATAATAGGACGCTTGATAGTAGCGGACCTGATATGAAAATTCGTGGTTCGGCGTCGCACATATTTGATAAGTATCAGTCACTGGCACGAGATGCCAATTCATCGGGCAACCGCATTGATGCCGAAAATCTACTTCAACATGCCGAGCACTATTTTCGGGTGATGAGGGCGTTGCAGGCTAACAATGCGGCAAACGCGGCGGCTGTCGCCAACACCAATAATGAACTTGAAGCTACAAACAGCCAGAGCACCAATGGTGCGGGGGCTGAGCAGAAGTCACACGATGCGTCTACGAATGGTGACGCGTCGCAGGAGGCGCCGTCAAAGACACCCCGTCGGCGCAGTAAGGGCCTGCGTCCTGCCCAGTCCAACGGAAACGGCCGCAAATCCTCAGGTGGGGACAAGGACGAGGTGTCATCGGATGCTGCGGAATCGGCGGCAGAAGAGACCTCGGCTTAAGCAAATGTTTGCGGTCGACGGTCGGAGGTGCTCCGAGCTGATGCTCCCTGTTGACTTGACGAAGCCCTGAGAACTTTCCGCACGACCAGCCATCAAACTTCACAAGCTTTCGTTAAGAGAGAATTTCCTCGAACAGTGCACCCCGCGATTGTTTGCTGTGACGCGGCTATGAGATGGGCAGCTTGTATAAAAAAATATCCCTCATCGGCCTTGTGTGGCGCGCATGCAACACCAAATATAAGTGGTAAGATGATTTTCTTGATGTCTCAGACTTTCTTTTCGAAAGTTTGAGATTTTTAAGGCTCATGTGGCATGCCATGGATGGGTGCCGCTCGTGAGTGCTTTCGTTAGAGGTCAAAGGTGGAACTTGAAAAGTACACGGATCGGTCCAAGGGCTTTATTCAAGCTGCTCAAACTGCTGCAGTTAGAGAGGGCCACCAAAAGTTAACCCCTGAACATATCCTCAAAGTTTTGCTCAACGACTCGGAAGGACTTTCAGCAAATCTGATTTGCTGGGCTGGCGGTAGGACTGAACAGGCCTTAGAAGGTGTTGAGCAGGCCCTATCGAAAATTCCGAAGGTTGAAGGTGCTGGCGCCGGCCAACTTTATTTGGCGCCGGAGACGGCACGCTTTTTTGAGGCTGCGGAAAAGCTTGCCGATAAGGCTGGGGACAGTTTCGTGACTACCGAGCGTTTGCTTCTCGCTTTGAGTCTCGAGTCCGGGACCCAGTCTGCAGCGATCCTCGAAGATGCGGGCGTTACGCCCACGGGGTTAAATGCGGCTATCAATAAAATCAGGAAAGGCCGAACGGCAGACAGCGCCACTTCCGAAGATAGTTACGATGCCCTCAAAAAGTACGCGCGTGATCTGACTGATGTGGCCCGTGAAGGCAAGCTGGATCCGGTTATCGGGCGTGATGAAGAAATTCGCCGAACCATGCAGGTGCTCTCACGCCGCACTAAGAACAATCCTGTCTTAATTGGTGAACCGGGCGTTGGCAAAACGGCAATTGCCGAAGGGATGGCGCTGCGCATAGTCAACGGCGATGTTCCGGAAAGCCTCCGCGACAAGCGGCTGATGGCGCTGGATATGGGGGCTCTTGTGGCCGGCGCCAAGTATCGGGGTGAGTTTGAGGAGCGTCTGAAGGCGGTCTTGGCGGAGATTATGGTGGCTGAAGGTGAAATTATTCTCTTCATCGATGAAATGCATACACTAGTCGGCGCTGGCCGCGCCGAGGGTTCTATGGATGCCTCGAACCTTCTCAAACCGGCACTTGCCCGTGGAGACTTGCACTGCATTGGAGCCACCACGCTCGATGAGTATCGTAAGCACGTGGAGAAGGATCCCGCACTTGCCCGGCGGTTCCAGGCTGTATTTGTCGATGAGCCTAACGTCGAAGATACGATCTCAATCCTCCGTGGTCTAAAGGAAAAGTATGAACTCCATCATGGGGTCCGAATTAGCGATAGTGCCCTTGTCGCGTCCGCAACGCTTTCCAATCGGTACATTTCAGATCGATTCTTGCCCGATAAGGCAATCGACTTAATGGACGAAGCAGCTAGTAGGCTTCGAATGCAAGTCGATTCAAAGCCCGAGCAACTAGATGAATTGGACCGTCGGATTATCCAGTTGAAGATTGAGCGCGAGGCTCTGAAGAAAGAACCGGATGATGGGTCTAGGGAGCGGCTCAAAACCCTTGAGCTAGAACTTGGTGACCTCGAGCAAGAGTCGGCATCGCTCACTGCGCAATGGGAAGCCGATAAGGAGATGATCGCCCACTCTCAAAAATTCGCTGAGGAACTCGACCAACGCCGTGGAGAATTAGAGATTGCCGAACGGCAAGGAGATCTCACCCGCGCGAGCGAACTCAAATACGGTATCATCCCCGAATTGGAAAAAAAGCTGTCAGGGGCTGAGGCTGGCAATCCTGGCTCCATTTTGAATGAAACAGTAACTGACGAGCACATTGCGTCTGTTGTGTCCCGCTGGACTGGTATTCCGGTAGACAAGATGCTTGAGGGCGAACGGGAAAAACTTCTCCACATGGAAGACGGGCTTCGCAAGCGCGTAGTCGGACAAGAAGAAGCGCTGACGGCGGTTTCAAATGCGGTCCGGCGCGCACGTGCCGGCCTCCAAGATCCAAGTCGTCCCATTGGCTCTTTCATGTTTCTGGGTCCCACGGGCGTCGGCAAAACAGAACTTACCAAGGCGCTGGCTGGATTTTTATTTGACAATGATCAAGCGATTGTCCGTATCGATATGTCCGAATTCATGGAAAAGCATTCGGTTGCGCGACTGATCGGCGCGCCTCCAGGCTATGTCGGTTACGAAGAAGGCGGCGCTTTGACCGAGGCGATACGGCGGCGGCCGTACCAGGTGGTGCTCTTTGACGAGATCGAAAAAGCACATCCCGAGGTCTTCAACGTACTGTTGCAGGTTCTCGACGACGGTCGGCTCACCGATGGACAAGGCCGTACGGTTGACTTTCGAAACACTCTGATCGTCATGACATCTAATCTTGGTGGTGAGTATTTGGCAAACCAACTGGAGGGCGAAGATTCTGATGCGGTTCGTGACGAAGTTATGGGCGTTGTTCGATCCCATTTTCGTCCTGAGTTCCTGAACAGATTGGATGAACTCATTCTCTTCCATCGCCTGACTCGTGCTCAGATGGATACAATCGTCGCCATTCAAGTTGAGCAGCTTCAGACCCTTTTGAAGGGTCGTAAAATAACGATCAAGTTGGATGCAAAGGCAAACGAATGGCTTGTCACAGAAGGATATGATCCTGTCTATGGGGCGCGGCCGTTAAAACGCGTCATGCAAAAGAGACTTCAAAATCAGCTTGCTGAGCTAATTCTTGAAAGATCCATCAAAGAAGGCGATGTCGTTGTCATATCAGCCCAGAAAGACGGTCTCATAATCAACGGCCAGCAAATTCCACAGGCAGCGGCATAGCTAGGCCAGGCACTGGCTCATCGCCTGGCTGCACTCTGGAAGCCAGAAAATGGTTAATCTAGTTTTACCGTCTTGAGGCGGAACACAATAGGCATACCCGCCATTTGCGCGTCCATCTTGTCGCGCTCCGTGAGGAATGCCTCAAGTGTTTCTCCGCTGAGTTTACGGCCCGTCGGCACACGTATCTTGAGCGGATTAACGCGCTTGTTGTTGTAGAGCACTTCATAGTGTAAATGTGGGCCCGTCGATCGGCCGGTCGTGCCTACATATCCAACTATTTGACCCTGTTGTACATGCGCTCCCTTCCGCACGCCTTTGGCGTAGCTCTTGAGGTGCGCATAAGCCGTCTTATAGCCATTGGTATGACGAATGAGAATGTAATTGCCATAGTTGCCGTATCGGCTCGCGCGTTCAACCATGCCCTCGCCGGCGGCCATTATCGGTGTGCCTCGCGGAGCGGCAAAATCCACTCCCTGATGCATTTTGTTGTAACCCAAAACCGGATGTCTACGGCGTCCAAAACCGGACGAAATACGGGCACCATCGATAGGAGTTTTCATGAGGAACTTTCGCGAACTTTGACCGTCGATATCGTAGTAACCAGTTTGACCGTCATCTGGCGTTGTATGGCGATAGTATACGTGGCTCTTCCCGCTGAGTTTAAGCGATCCAAAGTGAATGGTTCCAGTCTTGATCGTTTGCCCATCCGTATCGACATAGCGTGTGAAGAAAACCTCAAATGTATCGCCCTTGCGAATTTCACGCTGAAAATCTACGTCGTAGGAGTATATGCGAATAAGATCTAGGACGATTTGAGAGGGAATTCCGGCGGTCTCTGCAGCGAGGAAAAGGCTGCTATCTATTTTTCCGCCGGCGCGTACATAGCGTTCTTCAAGCTTGGCAATGACTTCTTTCGCAGAAAATGTGGAATCACTATTCCGATTGACGATTACCCTGCGATCTACGCCCATCTTAATGTCAAGGCTTGCAAGCTGCGGCGTAAACGGCTCCGCTGGCGCGGCCGCCATGTCGACGCTCGCGATGGACGGGAGGTCTTGGGGTGTTTGGGGCGCAATTTGAAGCGTATATGTTAGCTCTTGGCCCGCTCTCAACCTGCGCGGATTGAGTGTTGGTCTCATTGCAGTGATAGCTTCGTAGGCTTCCTGCCGCGGGACGCCGCCGCGAACGAGAACTTCCATCAACGTATCGCCCCAGCCGAGTTTCACTTCGAGCGTCTTGTATATGGGCTTAGCTAGCGGTTTGAGCGGCTCTTGACGATCCGCGATCACATTCCGACGATTGACGCCTAAGCTTGTGAATCTTGGCGCCCCGTTGAGGATTTTAATTTGTTTACCCTCGGGCGTCGTCAAATCAAGAGCCGGCATCTTGAGCGCCGAGGTGGTTTCCGAGGACAAGCCCGGGGTAACGTCCAAGTTTGATACGACAACTCCCCGATTGGGGTTTGCGCCCCGATTCAGCAGGCTTGTGGCGCCAAAGCCATAGAGCCCTGCCAACAGGGTTGCAAAAGTTGCCAGTGAGGCCAATTGCCTTTTTTGGGGAGGCAGGCTGATGAGCTGATCACGAGCCGCATGGACCTTGGCAGTTGAGAATGCCAATACCTCTTCGAACAGACGCCTCGTTTTGCAAACCGCTGCGGCAAAATCGATTGCGACCAAATCCTTCACCCCTCATGTGCACTCCGCCGCTCCGAAAGAGCCACACGCGTCGTGCCTTATAAGTCGCGAGGAAAAAATCGGAAAACGAAGCAGTAACATGCCGGGTCGCCAGATTCTTGTCAATCTTTGCTGCCGCCGAGGTCTCCTCTTTATCAATCTCCTGTTACGGGAGAAAGGGCGATCAATCTAGCGAGATTAACTCTGCTGACTTTAAGACAACTTTAAGCTGGGCCTCAGATTTAATCAATTTTCTAGAGTATTTTTTCAAAGTGGCGGTTTTACACCGCCTAGGGAAAGTGGACGCTACCTTGGTTGCGGTGAGCTACTGCGTCAATAGCAAGTTGCTATAGTATCGAGCCTACATGGTTCGAGGCGGGCCTGTAGTTCTCCTCATCATAGGGATTAAAATCTGCACAAAGTTTCTTTTGTCTTGAGGGCGTTCCCAAAACCCCATTTGGGGGACGTGTCTCGAAGGATGTAAGCTACAAAATCGACAACTAAGGGCTTGTCTATGCAGAAGAGTCGATTCGGCGGCATTATCATCGATTGCGAGACGGATGATCTCAATAAGGCGGGGGGGTTCTGGAGCCAGGCACTTGGACTCAAACGGCTGCCTGCTGTCCTGCCGGACGACAAGAATTATGTGACTCTCAAGACAGCTTCAAATGAGCCGCATATCGAGGTGCAAAGGGTGAGCCATCTAAGCCGCGTGTATCTCGACATCGAAACAGATAATATCGAAGTGGAAGTCGCGCGCCTGGAGAAGCTGGGCGCCAATAAAATTGTGAACATCAGAGACTGGGCCGTGCTTGAAGCGCCGACCGGGCGGCGCTTTTGCATTGCTCCGGTAGACAGCAAAATTTTGATGACGAAGCGAGCATTTGGCAGTAGGGGTACAAAGGGAGATCGGGCATGTTTAAAACTTTTTTAAATCGACGGACCGTGATGCAAGGAGCAAGCGCGGCAGTGCTCACGGCTCTGGCACCAAGACCCGGGCGCGCGCAAAATAGAGCGCGAGTCGTTGTGATTGGTGCCGGGCTCTCGGGCCTCGAGACGGCACTTTTGTTAGAAGAACAAGGTGTCGACGTTCAAGTGATCGAAGCGCGCCGCCGCGTCGGCGGGCGCATCTTTTCGATGGACGACATTCCGGGGACGCCGGAAGCAGGCGCCAACTCGGCAGGTTCGGGTTACGCGCGGGTTATCGATGCGGGCGAACGCTATGGCGCCGAAATTAAACCAAATGGGCAATCCTATTTGCGCAATATGGAAATTGTCGTTGACGATAAAATTGTGCCGCTCGCTGACTGGCCGGATCATCCGAAGAACCCACTGCCTGCCGAACATCGTGGCGATACGCCATGGGCCTATTATATGCGCTTCATGAAGGAGCACGTCTCGCTTCCCCAGCCATGGGATTGGCTCGATCCTGAACATGCCGATCTGGATATCTCATTCGACGAATGGATGTTGAGTGAAGGCGCAACGGCTGAAGTCATCGACATGATTTGCAATCATAAGTGGGAGTACAACAATTCCACCCACGACGTCTCGACCCTTGCCGTGATGTTCAATTATTTATGGGGTCGCATGATGTTCCAGAAACGAGATGGCGTGCGGAGCTACGTTTTCAAAGGCGGCAATTCACGGCTGCCGGAGGCCATGGCCGCGAAGCTCAAGACAGACATTCATTTCGAACGGGAAGTTGCCGCGATCCGTTTGGAAAATGATGCAGCTGAAGTTCACTGCGCCGACGGCACAGTCTATCGGGCCGATCGCGTTGTTTCTTCCGTGCCGTATCCCGTCTTGCGCAAATTCGCTGTGGAGCCCTACTTCACTGGCATGCAACGGCAAGCCATCTGGTCGATCCCGCGCAAATTGGCAACCCAGGTGCATCTCGTACCGAAAGCCCCGTTCTGGGAAGACGATGGATTCAGTCCGGGGCTTCACATCGCCAATGCGGGCGTGAGCTACGTCATGCCTAATATGGGTGGCAGTAATCCCAATGAAGTGACCAGTTTGGCGTGCCTCATGTTTGGTAACGACGCGGAACGTGCCGACCAGATGGATGAAGCGGGTGTCAAGGCCATGGTCATCAACACGATCGAAAAGATCAGACCTGCCGCGAAAGGCAAGTTGGAAGCGGTAGGCTATAAGTCGTGGTTCCGCGATCCTTATGCGTCCGGCGATTCCCCGACTTTTGCGCCGGGTCAAGTGATGCGTTTTGCCGGTAAGATGAGCGAGCCCCATGGTCGGCTTCATATCTGCGGTAACCTAACGGCGTTGGCGGCCAATGGTATGGAAGGCGCATTGGAATCTGCTGAACGCGTCACGCTGGAAGTGCTGGAGGTTATTTGAGGCCTTTACAGCTACATAAGTAAGGCTAATGTCTAACGTACCGAACAGTCTTGAAGAATATTGGATGCCGTTTACGTTCAATCGGGCGTTCAAGGCTCAACCCAATTTGGTGATGGCGGCCGACGGCATGTACTACACGTCCACCGATGGTCGTCAGGTGCTCGATGCCATTTCCGGTCTGTGGTGCGTCAACGCCGGCCATCGCCATCCTAAAATTGCGGAGGCCATTACGCGGCAATTAGATGAATTGGACTTTGCAAGCTCGTTCAATGTTGGTCACCCAAAGCCCTTTGAGTTTGCCGCACAGCTTGTTGGCATGGCGCCCGCAGGACTCGACTATGTGTTTTTCACCAATTCCGGATCGGAAGCCGTCGATACGGCGTTGAAGATTGCGCTGGCCTACCACTACATGCGAGGCGACGGCGCGCGCACCCGCCTCATCGGCCAGGAGCGGGCCTATCATGGTGTCGGCTTCGGCGGCATATCGGTGGGCGGCATGGTCAAGAACCGTATGTATTACGGCTCTCTCTTGTCTGGCGTTGATCACTTGCCCCACACGCATAATTTGGAAAAGAACGCGTTCTCTAGGGGTGAGCCCGAATGGGGCGCACACTTAGCCGACGGCTTGGAAGATCTCGTTGCGCTTTATGACGCCTCCACCATTGCCGCTGTGATTGTCGAGCCGGTTGCGGGCTCTACTGGTGTGCTTGTGCCGCCCAAAGGTTATCTCCAAAGGCTGAGAGAGATTTGCGACCGACACGGCATACTTTTGATTTTCGACGAAGTGATCACCGGCTTTGGCCGCACCGGTGCGTCCTTCGCGGCCGAGCGCTTTGACGTCAAGCCGGACATGATGACGTGCGCTAAAGGCATGACAAATGGGGTATTGCCGTGCGGCGGCTGCCTCGTCAGTAGTGAAATATATGATGCCTTTATGAACAGACTGGAGCCTGGCATTGAACTGTTTCACGGTTATACCTATTCAGGTCACCCGCTCGCGGCGGCGGCAGGGCTTGCGACACTTGAGGTATATCGTGAAGAAGGTTTGTTTGAGCGTGCGCAAGAGATGAGTGCCTATTGGGAAGAGGTTGTGCATGGCCTCAAAGGGTTGCCCCACGTGATCGACATTCGCAATATTGGATTGGTTGCCGGTGTTGAACTCGAGTCCCGTACAGGAGCACCGACAAAGCGCGCTATTGACGTGTTTCAACAGTGCTTTGATCGAGGGCTCTTGATCCGGACTACAGGCGATACGCTTGCCTTTTCACCGCCATTGATCATTGAACGGGAACAGATCGATTTTACCTTTGAATTGGTAGCTGATGCACTAAAGATTGTTGAATGAAGAGCGCGAGCATAGCAACGCAGTAATAGCCTTGGGCGGCCTTTGGCTGAGACGCGTGAGTAAACTTGGCGTGGATGGCAAAAGAGAAACGGTCAAACATGGAACAGCTAAGTTTTTTGAAATCTACTGGAGGGATTAAGATACTTCACGACCATCTCAAATCTGCGCTCACGCTTAGTTTGGCATTGTTCATTGCAATTACCACCGCATCGGCATCGGAGCGCACGCTTCGTGTTGGCACCGCGCTTCTGTCCGCGAGCAGAGGTAATCCGTATCAAGCCATCACCATGCCCGCGGTGATGCCGTTTCACGCCATCTTCGACACGCTCACGGCGATGGACAAGGATGGCAATGTGATGCCGTCTCTCGCTGTCAGCTGGTCATCGGTAGACGCACAGACGTGGATATTCGAGCTACGCCCCAATGTGACGTTTTCCAATGGGGAGCCTTTAAGAGCGGACGCTATTGTTGTTTCGGCTACATATTTGATGAGTGATCGCGGCCGAGCGGAAACCATCGGCAGTAGGCTTTATCAAGTGGAAGAGGTGCGCGCCCTTGACAAACTGACGGTGGAAGTTCAGCTGCGCGCGCGCGATGCCATTTTTCCCTTGCACGCCTCCGTTTGGCGCATCGCGGCGCCCGCACTCTGGCTTGAGTTGGGCCCCGATGCCTTTGCCCTTGAGCCCGTGGGCACGGGGCCGTTTGAGGTAACGGAGTGGGGCGATACGCAAATTACGCTCAAGGCCAATCCTGCATCTTGGCGGCCGCCGCAGATTGACGGCATTGAAATCATTCAGCTTCCTGAGCAAAGCACGCGGATGCAGGCGCTCTTGTCGGACGCGATCGATCTTGCCATAGCGATCGCGCCGGAGGATAAATTTGCTGTCGAATCAGCGGGGGGTACGTTTATCAGCCGCTTAACGCCCAATGTACCGTTTATCGCGTTTCTGACCATCCGCGGCGACTCGCCGGTTAAAGACGTACGCGTTCGCCAAGCCCTCAACTACGCCATCAATCGCGATCTCATTACTGAAGTGATCTTGGGCGGATATACTGAACCCGTGGGTCAACTCGCGTTTCCTGGCGCCTTCGGCTTCAACCCAAATATTGAGGCCTACCCTTATGATCCGGAAAAGGCGAAAGAGTTGCTGGCGGACGCGGGCTACGGGGACGGTTTCGATATGGAAATCGTAGTTACGCTACGTGGCGGAAACGATGCGGTTTACTATCAACGGGTTGCAGCGGAGCTGGCCCAAATTGGTGTGCGCGTTGTGCTTTATTCCAAGCCGCCGGGACGTCAGTTGCAGGATCTCTTCACTGGTGCGCTGGATGTCGATGCGTTCGGCCTGTTCATGCGGGGGCATGATCCGCTTATCGCCTATCGCTTTCGCACGTGTCTGGGCCTTGCCACCGATCGCGCGCCATACCATTGCGATGAGACGTTAAAGCCCCTGGTGCTTGACGCACGCGCTCAAACCGATCCTGGAATTGCTAAACAGAAGTACGGCGAGGTACTGGCCTACGAATACGATAATCCCCCGGGCATCTTCCTGTGGCAGGGGCCAGAGTTTGATGGCCTCGGGCCCAAGGTCAACGGCTACGCGCCGGTGCAAGACACGATCAACTTCCATGAAATCTCGTTGAACGACTAAAGGCTATTCAACCTTCCTCTCATCCTTCCGCGGCCTACATGGTTTGCGATGCTCACCTGAGACAAACTCAGGGTCGCCCTCACCATGAGGATAAATTCAGCAGTAATTCTCATCCTGAGGGAGCGCTGAGCAAAGCGAAGTGCTCGTGCGGATTTTAAGCTCCTTGAATTTTACTCCGCCGCTCTAGGTTTGGCCTCGTCAGGGAGTGTGATAATGCCGCTTGCTGCCATATTGTTGAGTGCCTGGCTCTGGATTTCCATGATGCGTTCCTTGGAGTCCATGGGCGCATCAGCGAACTGATTGGGCGGATAAAGCGTCGTCGAATTGTAAAGCGGCCGGTAGATGTCGACGCGCTGGCGCAAGATGCGATTGAGCGCGCCGGGGCTTTGGCGCACACGGCGTAAGCCTTCCACATCTATGAGGGCCGAGGCGACGGTCGATTCACCGGGTGCGCCGGTCGTCGATAACACTTGACCGTTGTAGTCGATGATCTTCGAATGGCCAGCGGTCGTGCCTTCGCCGTAGGGCGCGCCGATGGTGCCGCCGGTGTTGGTCGAGACCAAGTACATCATGTTTTCCGACGCACGCACTTTCTTAGCCGATTCCCATGCATTAATGTCGCTGGCGCCGTGATCGCTCGTCGGGTGCAGAAGTACTTCTGCACCACGGAACATAAACATGCGAGCGGCTTCCGGATACATAATCTCGCCACAGGGCATCATGGCGATTTTGCCTAGTTCCGTATTGACAACGGGGAACGTGCCTTCGATGCCGTATTTGTCCAGATATTGATCCATAAAGTCATGGGGTGACCCGGTATGTACCGTATTAATGCGCCGGTACTTTAATAAGATGTTGCCGGAGGGACCCATGAGATAGGAGCAATTGAAATAGCGTCCGGGCCATTCCGGATCTCGCTCATAGGAATTAGCGCCGATAAAGATACGATGTTTTTGTGCCTGCTCCTGCAATCGTTCCGTGATGGGTCCCGGAATTTCAATGCATGCCTTCTCGATCCACTCATCCGCAGACTCCCAAAGGGGAAAGCCGGTCAGGGCAAACTCGGGGAAAAGGAGTACTCTTTTGAGTTCAGTGCCCCGGGCTGAACCCGTAATCAGCTCGATCCAGCGGTCGAGGCTTTTGTTGACGATGGCCATTGCCTCGTCGCGCGTCGCCGCCTTGTTGACGATGCGGGTGACGATCTGCATGCAGGTGGCTTGCCAAGGCAAAATCATGGGAAGGTCTCCTTGCTAAGAATTGGCCAAGTGTAGACCGGGATGATCGGCTTGTCGTCGCCCTAAGGATGCGCGCTCACTGCGCGGGCGTGTGGGTTACCACATAAAGCGCCCCATCGGCTACAACGGTAACAATGAGTGCAATAAAACTAAAAATATTTTTTTAATATTCTTAACGCGCTGCTTGGCCAAGCCTCCCTCTCCCCCTATTAGGGGAGGGGTAAATGCATCTGTCGAATTCCCCTCGCCTCCTTGGGGGTGAGCAAACCGGAAGGCCATTCTTTGTTATGACGGCTTTGCAGTAAGCCGGTCCGGATGGTGCTTTTCAACCAAGTCAATCAATCGGCGCGGATAGTCTTCGACCCGGTCAACCTTGCGGCTGGGCCCCACCCAAATCACATGCCCCGGCCGTTCACCCATGTTCATCCATTCGGGCCACGGCGAGATAAAGCTAGGCGCGCCGATTGTGTAGACTTTTGGCGAATTGGAATTATGAAGTTCGGTGCGCGGGCCGGACATCAGTTGATGCTCGGCCATGGGTAGTCCTTCAGGGAAGGGCCTACTCATTTCGAGCCATACCTGATCACCCAATTCCGACCATTTAAGATAGCTCTGAATGGTCGGTTCGGTAGGGAGCGGCCGCGGATCAATTGATATTTTTAGTCCGTAAACAGAATAAATATAATGCACATTACCAATATTTATAGTATTGGGTTTAACTTCATTGATTTCGCCCGTGATCGGATTTTTGAAGGTCTCTAGGAGTTCATCGGTCCTGGTATCCCGAAAGAAGCTTACGGTTTTGGCCCAGGCAAAGAATGAGCCGTCAGGTTGCCGCTCGTAGTAGCCAATTTCCGATCCCTCAAAGTCGACGAGGGGTAGGGGTGTCGCGCCGGGCGTGATGCCGTACATGGTGCCGCGGTACCAATGGGGCACGTCTTCGGCCTCAAGACTGCCGCGCATCTTGATCATGCCGGTGAGATTGTCTTCTGGCTTTGAAAAATCCAGTGTGACCTTGACTTGCGAGGCGTGCGAGGGACGGGTCAGGGCGGTTAATCCCGCGCCGGCGCTCGAAACAAGTAAATTGCGGCGAGAAAGCAGTGACATGGTATCCCCTTCAAATTGTCTTAAGCTTGGATGCAGAGGCGATTTTAGCACAGGCGATCTCCCTTGTAGATGCCGGACACCGATTGCGCTAAGGTCAAAGCTTATTTATGAAGACAGGAAGTTCAGATAAGAAAGAATGAGGATCTTTAGATGACAAGAATTTTCAATTTATTGGCTTTGTCTGCTTTGGCGGCGTCACTATTGACTGTGAGCGCCGAAGCCATGGGAGACCGGGACGGTGCCGAAGGTAAGGGCACGGTTTTGGTGGCGGGTGCGTCGGGCAGGAGCGGCCGTTATGTCATGGAGCAACTGCAAGAGCAAGGTTATTTACCACGCGGCATGACGCGGAACATTGAACGGGCCGCCAAAAACGTTCCGGGCGACTATGAGTGGGTCCAAGGGGATGCCAAAGATCCATCAACTTTGATGGCGGCAGTCGAGGGCGCGGACTATGTCATTTGTACGATTGGTACGCAGGAGGTGAAGGGGCCGAACGCCGCTGAATTTGTCGACTACGGTGGCGTCAAGAATCTCGTCGATGCCTCTATTACAGCCGGGGTGAAGCATTTCGTCCTCATGTCGTCCCAAGGTGCAACCGACGACAGCCCGGAAAATCCATTGAATAAGATGTTAGGCAATGTCTTGATTTGGAAACTGAAGGGCGAAGATCATTTACGCGCCAGCGGTTTAAATTACACCATTGTCCGTGCTAGCGCCCTTGAAGGGGTCAAGTACGAACCGGGCACCGTCGGTCTGCTGTTTGATCAGGGTGATGAAACGATTGGCGCGATCCATCGCGCCGACGCGGCAACGGTGATGATTGCCGCACTGAGCAATCCGGATGCAGATAGGAAAACGTTTGAATTGTTTGGTGTTGAAGACGGGCCTGCCGATAACTGGCAGGGCAGCGCCTTTGCCGCGCTCGTGGCGGATAAATAGACGACAGTCTTTTTACGTTCACTTAAGCGCGTCATCAATATCATGGGCGTCGGCTCGCTCATGGCGGCAATCAGGGCTTGAGATCAACAAGCTCAAAATTGCGCGTGAAATCGCTCACCCTCTCAAGCGAACATTGCGAAAAACAGTCCCACCAAGAGGCCAAAAACAAAAAACTCAATTAACATAATTGCTGGGCCCCATCATCCACAAACAGCTCAATCGAAACCATCAGCAATCGTTATTATACAGCCAAGATCCAGCGTGGCCGCAACAGATGAAATTTATTATCACTTGAGGAATAAGCTCCATGTCGTATCAGCATATCGAGCTTCGGCCCCTTGGAGGCACATTGGGCGCGGAGGTTAACGGCGTCGATCTGTCTCAGCCGCTTGATGAAGCGACGGTCAAAGAAATAAGAACAGCATGGCTGGATTATCAGGTGCTGTTTTTCCGTGATCAAGACATCACGCCGGATCAGCAAAAAGCGTTTGCCCATCGCTTCGGTGAGTTTCAAAAGCCAGGATTTGTGCCGACCCTCGAAAATGACCCGTACGTCAAAGTGCAGGAATACAATCAATATTCGCAGATCGGCAGCGACGTAACCTGGCATGCGGATGATACGTTTGCGGAAATCCCATCGAAATGTTCGGTGCTCTATGCGGTTGACGTTCCAGAATCCGGCGGCGACACGGTGTGGGCAAACATGGAAGCGGCCTATGACGCTCTTTCCAAGCCGATGCAGAAGTTTCTCTCAGGCTTGACCGCTATGCATGACTTGGTCGCAATCATGGGCCCCGGTGTATTGAAACTGCGTGGGCCTGATGCCTTTACGAGTTTCTATAAAGGGACGCCGCCAGTTGAGCATCCACTGGTTCGCACGCATCCCGAGACAGGAAGAAAGTGTATTTTTGTCAATCCGCTCATGACGTCTTATATCAAAGACCTTGAGCCGGCTGAAAGTAAAGCAATCCTCACTTACGTTTTTGACCATATTAAATTGCCCGAGTTTCAAGTGCGCTTTAAATGGCAGAAGCATTCGATCGCCTTTTGGGACAATCGCAACACTGTACACAAGGGCATCAATGACTTCGCTCCTGCACATCGGTTGATGCACCGCGTCGCTATCGCGGACACGGAGCGGCCGCATTAGGCGTTGAATCCAAACAGATTTTTGATTGCTGGTACCTTGCCCTCAGGCATCATCCCGCACAAGCAGCGCGAAGCGGCTGCGCGATACGGGATCCAGGGCGACGTCGCAAGGCCTAAACGCAGTTGCCGGATGTCAAGGTTCGTACACTAAAATGTACTACGCATTTTGGGCCCGCTTAGGCTTCGGAATGACGCAATTCTATTTGGTATCAAACTACGAGCGGCGTCATTTTGATCTAATCCTTATGGTGAGGAGGCCCGCAGGGCCGTCTCGAACCATGTAGATTACTCGCTGCCAGAAAAATATTCGTCCCATTTGCCGTCGACGAGATCGAAGGATTCGGGGAAGTCTTGCTCAATCAGCACGCGCGAAATCGGTGGCCACGATGGGGGTCCGCCCTCTTGGGGAAGCTGGCATGTGGCGTCGATGATTATCTTGCTGGTCTTGCCGCGTTCGGCGCAGCTCGGGTCGAGCGGCATGCCCGGCACCTGAGGAATGATCATGCTCGCGGGATTGGGCTGCCAGCGTGAACCCACCGCATGCAGCACTTGCTGCATGTTCAAGACGTCTACGTCCTTGTCGACGACGATCACAACCTTGGACAAAAAGCGTCCTGTGGCTACTTGCATGCCTGCCTGAATACCTTCGCCCGGAAAGCGCTTGTTGATGCTGAGAATGGAAATTCCCATCAATTCCTTTGGGACGTACATGTCAACAAAATTCGAAATCAACTTTTTGTATTTTAGATAATCACCGGCCTCCGTTGGCATGCTATGCGCCAATTTGTTCACGCCTGCAAACGCATTGATGAACCAAGGATTGCGCCGGTGGGTGATGGCGTGCACGTTCATAAAAAAGTTTTGTGGCTTTTTGAGGCCCACATAGCCGTAAATTTCCGCAAAGGGTCCTTCCTCCTCCATTTCAAGCGGAATTTCGCCTTCAATGATCATTTCCGCTTGCGCGGGCACCATGAGGTCGCTGGTTTCACATTTGACGAGGTCGACGGGCGAGCCTTTGAAGCCGCCGACAAACTCAAGCTCGTCTTCGTTGAGGCCCGTCACTTTTGAACAGCTAAGCGCGAATGAGATGGGATCGACGCCGAGACAGACGGCGGCTAGGACGGATGTTTCGCCCCGGCGTCTGGCGGCCATCACGACGTTCCAGCCATGCTGGCCCGTTTCGAAATTAACGCCGATTCTGTCCTTGGCTTTGACTTGGCAGCGGTGCACGCCCATATTCCGGCCGAGTTCCGGATCTTCGACGATAATGGCGCCTGCATTAATGTATTGGCCTGCGTCGCCCGGACTCGTCTGCAGCCAGGGAAATTGATAGAGATCGACGTCATCTCCGGCCAAGCACACCTCTTTGCAGGGTGCAGTCGACTCTGCTACGCCTTTAGGTTCGACCCTCGGCCATTTACCGCTTCTGTCGGCCAAGCTTACCACCTTGTCGCGGGTCGTGCGAAACATGTCGTTTTGATCGAGCGTGATGTCTTCGACACCATAGGCAAGGGCTTCGGTATCCCATCCGCCGTAAAGGTTGCCGATGATCGGACCTTCCATCCATTGGTTATTAATCTTAATTCGTTCGATCAGGAAGGCTGGTGCTTCATAATAGCCGTGACGCTGCATCAATCGATAAGCAAACGCGGTTGCTTCAAACTTGTCTTGATCCATTTCTTTAATGCGTATAACGCGGCCGCGCGCTTCCAAGGCGGCCATATAATCGCGCAATGAATTGAAAGGGCCGATCATTTGAATTTGTTTGGACCGCGAAAGAGATTCAGACATGACTGGTAACTCCTTCATCAGGATGAGCGATTCATACTGACAACTCTCAAGCCGCCGGGCAATCCTGGCCGACACTAAATAAAGGGATATATCAATGTCCAATAAGGGATTAACCGTGCTTATAACCGGCGCCAACCGCGGGCTTGGGCTCGAATTCGTAAAGCAGTATGCGGAATATGGTTCGCGCGTGATCGCCACCTGTCGAACACCCTTTGCGGCGGATGAGTTGAATACATTGAGCGCCGCGCAAGAAAACGTGACAGTCGATGTACTCGATGTCTCTATCCCGGCGAGTGTGGGTGCGCTTGCGGAACGGTACGACGGCACGCCAATCGACATTTTGCTCAACAATGCGGCGCTATTGGCGCCTACCCCGGCCCAAGCGTTCGGACAAATTAATTATGACGTGTTCGTTCAGTCCTTTCTGGTGAACGCCCTGGGGCCAATCAAGATGTGCGAAGCGTTTGTGGAGCATGTGGCGGCGAGCGAAGAAAAGAAGATTGTGACGTTGGGGAGTGCGGCTGGCTCCATCGCTATGCATCGCGCGCCTGCTAACCTCTACTCCTATCGGTCGAGTAAGGCGGCACTTCATTCCTTGATGCATAATCTGTCTATCGACTTGGCTGACCGGGGCATTAAAGTCGGTCTTTTGAATCCGGGTCTTGCCGACACAAGGGGGCTACTTGACCTTGAACCGGACGACCCCGGTCCGGAAGATTTGCGTCACGTGGTGGCATTGGCGCGTCAGGGCATTATCGAAATTACGCCGGTCGATTTAGCGGTACGGGGCATGATCGGTATAATCGACGGCTTGACGGAGGACCAGGCAGGCCACTTTCTTAACTTCGATGGCGTCGAAATACCTTGGTAGTGGCATGACTCAGCTTTCGGCAATTTCCACATATTGTCCTGTTTTCTGAGCTATTAACCGGGCACAAGGAAGGTGAGCCGGAGCCCAAAGTTGACCTTGACGGCTGGTCTGCCGGATCGGTCACGTCTTCGGCATCTTGTGGAACTGCACGGATGTCGTTCCCGAGGAGATTCTTGCGAAACTCGATCTGCCCAAGGGCATAAATTACGCAAAAGTGGCGCGCAAGCTCAGGGTGAAGATCTAAGCTAGTTTTTCGTGCATCATTCTGGACGCAACTTGTCACTTAAAGAGCATAGCCACTTCCACGCGTCATGCTGGTTCATAGCCTGTGCTGGGACAGGCCCAAGGCAATCCCAAAGACCAACAGTCTCCTGTCCATCCAAAATCATAAAACAAATCCAACACACAGAAATCCAGGAGCCGATCATTAGTGTACAGTGCAATGTAGAAGTCAGGGAATCGCCATTCCTGGATTCCGGATCACACATTCGCTTGACGCTCGTGCTTGTCCGGGATGACGCAGCGAGTGTGTCTCGTCCGCGCATTGAGCGCGATGTCTGCTACTTATTACCGAGGCGGATGATCTTCAGTGTATTTGTCGTGCCGGGCCTACCAAAGGGGATGCCGGCCGTGACCACAATCAGTTGGCTCTCCTGAACGTGTCCTTCATGCATGGCCACGTCTTCGGCGCGGGTTACCATTTCGCTAAAGCTTGCAATATCTTCCGTAATCACACTGTGAATGCCCCAGGCGAGCGTCAGCTGGCGGGCCACTCTCGGATTGGGCGTGAGACCTAGGATCTTTGTTTGAGGCCGTTCCCGCGACATGCGGAGCGCTGTCGAGCCGGTATTGGTAAACGCTAAAATAGCTTTGCATTTCAAAAGATCGACAATTTGGTGCGCGGATAGGCTGATTGCGTCCTCCGAAGTTGGTTCAGGAAGATTGTTGTCGCGTGAGAGAAACACCCAATGATCGGGATCAGCTTCTACGGCCTGGATAATCCGGTCCATGATGGCAACGGCCGTTTTTGGGTGGCGGCCGACCGCGGATTCGGCACTCAGCATGACCGCGTCTGTTCCTTGGTAGACGGCGGTTGCCACGTCTGAGGCTTCGGCACGGGTCGGCGTCGGCGCCTCAATCATGGATTCCAACATATGTGTCGCCACGATCACCGGCTTGCCGGCAGAGCGGCATTTGCGAATAACACGACGCTGAATGATGGGCACTTGCTCCGGCGGTAACTCGACGCCAAGGTCGCCGCGGGCGACCATGACGGCATCCGCCAGCGCGACAATATTGTCGAGGGAGTTGATGGCGGACGGCTTTTCGATTTTGATGAGAATATTCGCATTGGTTTGTATGAGTTTGCGCGCATCGATCACGTCCTTGGGGCTTTGAACGAAACTGAGCGCGATCACATCGACTTGTGCATCCAAGGCGAATGCGAGATCGTCTCGGTCTTTGTCCGTCAATGCTGGAATGGGTAGCACTCGCGATGGAACGTTGACTCCCTTGTGATCCGAAAGCGTTCCGCCGGTGATGACTTTGGCGATTATCGCGCCGGGTTCTTTGGTGATAATCGATAGTTCGAGGCGTCCGTCGTCGAGCTTCAAAGCGTCACCGGGCACTAAAGCGTCCAAAACCTCAGCGTGCGGAAGAGATATACATCCCTGAGCTGAAGGTCCGTCGGACGCATTCAGTGTGATCTCCTCGCCACGTTTAAGTTTTATGCTGCTGTCTTCAAACGTGCCGACCCGGATCTTGGGCCCTTGTAAATCGGCAATAACGGGAATAGGGCGCCCGATATCGTGTTCCACTTCGCGGATTGCATCGATGCGCCGTTTGTGGTCGTCTTGGGTGCCGTAACTGAAATTTATTCGGAACGCGTCGGCGCCCGCTTCAAAGAGGGCCTTAAGCCGCTGCGGCGGGTCACTTGCAGGCCCGAGGGTTGCGACAATTTTGCAGTTGCGTGCACGCATTAGAGATAAGGTCTCTCTTTCTGTTGGTTTGGCCCTACACTACTCATTTATTGTTAATTGATGTCAAGGCTCGCCTTAAGGAATGTCTCACGACTTGCACGGGCGACCTGAGCGCCGCCTGACGACAGCTGCAACTCATATAGACGCTTCAGAGCGCACCACCAAACCCCATGTAGGATGCCGGAAGCAGACGATAAGATGAAGTAAAGCCGAATCTTGAACCAGATTTAGTGTCAGCCAGTCAATTTGGCGCTGGCTTTCTCTTGGGGGGATGTGGCTGCCACGTGGTTGGCGCGTTCGCAAGACGGCGGAGAAGCGCGTGTCGCTGCTGTTCCATTTCGTCAGGCAGCTTGCCTTTGAGCCGGTCAAAGAAAGAGCGTTGATTCTCGGCTTCGACAGTAGCTTCCGTTCTATCTATCGACATTAGCGATTGGAACGTGTCGGCACCGTAGTTGAGACCATGCCAATTAATGTCATCATATGTCGGGGTCAGGCCGAAGGGGCTTTCGTCTGCTTCGATCCGCATGTGAATGCGGTCAATGACCCATTGTATCACGCGCATGTTTTCCCCGAAGCCCGGCCATAGGAAGCTGCCGTCGGAATCCCTGCGAAACCAATTGACGCGGTAAATTTTTGGCGGCTTTGTAACCTGTTCACCGAACTTGAGCCAGTGCGTCCAGTAATCGCCCATGTTGTAGCCGCAAAAGGGCAGCATGGCCATAGGATCGCGCCGGATGGCGGCCTGATTGTCTGCGGCGGCCGTGGCTTCCGACCCCATGGTGGCGGCGAGGTAAACGCCGTGGCGCCAATCAAACGACTCAAAGACAAGCGGAAATGTCTTGCTCAGTCGACCGCCGAAGATAAAGGCACTGATGGGTACGCCTTGCGGATCATCCCAACCGGGATCGATGCTCGGGCACTGTTGAATCGGCGTGGTAAAACGCGCATTCGGATGTGCCGCCGGGCGCCCGCAATCGGGCGCCCACTTATCGCCGCGCCAATCGGTTAGCCTTGCGGGCGGCACGTCTGACATGCCCTCCCACCACACGTCACCGTCTTCGGTCATGGCAACATTGGTAAAGATGCTGTTCCGCGATATGGATTGCATGGCGGCGGGGTTTGATTTCGTGGAGGTGCCGGGCGCCACACCAAAGAACCCTGCTTCGGGATTGATGGCGTAAAGTCGTCCATCTTTACCGGGCTTGATCCATGCAATGTCGTCGCCGACGGTCCAGGTCTTCCAGCCTTCAAATCCTTTGGGCGGAATGATCATCGCCAAGTTGGTCTTGCCGCAGGCGCTAGGAAATGCTGCTGCCACATAGGTTCGTTCGCCCTCTGGCGATTCCAAGCCCAAGATCAACATGTGTTCGGCGAGCCAGCCTTCGCGGCGAGCCATCGTTGATGCAATCCGAAGTGCAAAACATTTCTTACCCAAGAGCGCGTTGCCACCGTAGCCGCTGCCGAAGGACCAGATCGAGCGTTCCTCCGGAAAATGAACGATGTAGCGATTTTCAGGGTTGCACGGCCACGGACTATCTTTTTCACTAGGCTTGAGTGGTGCGCCCACCGAATGGAGGCATGTCACAAATTCGCCATCTCCGAGGGCTTCGAGTGCGCCGCTGCCCATACGCGTCATCGTTCGCATACTGATGGTTACATAGGGCGAGTCGGTGATCTGAATGCCGATCTGTGCGATGTCGGAGCCCAGCGGTCCCATGCTAAAGGGGATAACATACATGGTGCGCCCGCGCATTGAGCCGTCGAACAAGGCCTCAAGCTCGGACTTCATATCGCCGGGGTTGCACCAATTGTTTGTTGGACCTGCATCTTCCTCTTTATCGGAACAAATAAAGGTCCGGTCTTCTACGCGGGCCACGTCGCGCGGATCGGAACGCGCCAAAAACGATCCGGGGCGTTTTTCTTCATTGAGTTTGATTAGGGTGCCGGTTGCGACGAGCAGGTCGCATAGAGCTTCATATTCTTGCTCTGAGCCGTCGCACCAATGAACGTCGGCTGGCTTGCATAGTGTAGCGATCTCATCGACCCAAATCAGCAGTTTCTTATTTGTTGTTTTTGGTTCCGACACCGACATCCCTAACTATGTATTTGTGGCAAAAAAGCTACCGTAATTATTTTTTAATAATTAAAAAGAGAACCATGGCCCTGTGGAAAACTCAAGTGCCGCAGTACCGCACCCCAGACCTTGTCTCTTGCATAAGCTTATGTAGGGCGTTTTTCCAGTTCGTGCAAACCCATACTTGGGCGCCACCTATATGATTTGCAAATACGTTGATTTGTGGAGGTTTCGTGTTTACCTGTCTTATTTTGGTTAATGTTGTATGTACTAAATCGGTTCGGAACCATTATCATTAGCTCCTAGTATCCGCCAGCCTGTACGCGCTCGGCCGCTGAGTGAGGTAAATTTTTTGAAAGACGGGAAATCCGAGGCTCATGGGTCAATCGCTGTTTGAAAAACTTTGGGATGCGCATCTCGTCAAACGTCTTGATGATGGTACGGATCTGATTTACATCGATCGAATATTCTTGCATGAGCGCACCGGCAGTATCGCGCTCAAAAGCATCGAGGGTGCGGGACGAAATATCCTTAATCCCGAGCACGTGTTTTGCACGCTCGACCATATTGTCGACACGTTGCCGGGACGCAGTGACGACACGATCATGCCGGGGGGAACGGTCTTTATTCAAACCACTAGGGAAGCGGCCAAGGCTGCTTGCATTCACTTTTTCGATTTGGGCGATCCGCGCCAGGGCATCGTTCATGTGGTTTCCCCCGAACAGGGGATTGCACTGCCGGGCGTGACGCTTATCTGTCCGGACAGCCATACCTGTACGCTAGGCGGTCTGGGGGCGCTCGCCTGGGGCATCGGCTCGACCGAAGCGGAACATGCCTTGGTGACCAAGACTCTGAAGCTCAAAAAACCAAAAACCATGCGCGTCACTTTCGATGGCACGCTTGGGCCCGCCACCTATGCCAAGGATATGATCCTATATTTGATCGCGAAATATTCGGCGGCGGGCGGCAGTGGGTATGGGATTGAATTTGCAGGTTCGGCCATCGAGGACCTTGCCGTCGAAGCGCGCTTCACCTTGTGCAACATGGTGGTCGAGTTTTCCGCCTTCAGCGGCATGGTTGCACCTGACGACAAGACTATTGACTACGTCCGTGGGCGTCCTTTTGCGCCAAAATGGGATGACTGGGACAAGGCGGCCGCCTATTGGAAGACCTTAAGGTCAGATGACGATGTGGAGTTCGACAAAGAGTTGCGCGTCGACGCGGCCGATATCAGCCCTACCGTGACGTGGGGCACGAGCCCGCAACATGCAGTGCCCGTGGATGCGGTCGTTCCCGATCCCAAAGATGCGGTCGATGATAACGCGCGCACATCCATGGAGCGCGCGCTCGAGTACATGGATCTAAAACCGGGCACGCCGATGGAGAGTTTGACGATCGACGCTGCGTTTATTGGTTCGTGTACCAACAGCCGAATCAGAGATTTGCGGCTTGCCGCTAAGATCCTCAAAGGGCGCAAAGTGGCCGACGGTGTTAAGGCTATCATCGTGCCAGGATCGTCGTTGGTGAAAGCGGAAGCCGAAAAGGAAGGCATCGATAAGGTCTTTAAGGACGCGGGCTTCGAGTGGCGTGAGTCCGGCTGTTCCATGTGCTTTTATGCAGGCGGCGAGGCCATGGGATTTCAAGAACGCGTGGTGACCAGCACCAATCGCAATTTCGAAAGTCGGCAGGGACCCGAGACGCGTTCTCATTTGGCGAGTCCCGCCATGGTGGCGGCATCGGCCATCACCGGCCAAATCACCGATCCAAGAAAATTTTTGTGAGCGCCATGGAAAAGTTTATTGAACATACGGGCGTGGCCGCGCCGATCTTGCGCATTAATGTGGATACAGACGCAATCATTCCGTCGCGGGAAATGAAGCGCGTCTCAAAAGAGGGTTTGAGTGAAGGTCTGTTTGCGGGCTGGCGCTATACTGAGCCCGGCGGCCGGGAGCTCACTCCCGATTTTGTTCTCAATCAGCCGGCCTATAAGGGCGTTAGCATCATTCTATCGGGCGACAATTTCGGCTGCGGCTCGTCGCGCGAACACGCGGTCTGGGCGCTAGCCGAATACGGCATTCGCGCTGTCATCGCACCCAGCTTTGGCGCCATCTTTTATAACAATTGCGTGCGCAACGGCATCGTGCCGATCATTTTGGACGACGACGTCGTCAAAGTGCTGGCCACGCAAGTCGAAGCCAACCCGCAGGCAAGCAAAATCCACATCGATTTGCCCAACGGTGAGGTGACGGCGCCTGATGGTGCAACTTATGCGTTCCAGCTTGAGCCCGCCAACAAACACATGCTGCTTGAAGGTCTCGACATGATCGACATGACTTTACAGCACAAAGACGCAATTCTGAACTTCCAGAAACAAGATCGCGCACAGCGCTCATGGGTTTATGTCGGTGACTGACGTTTTTACATACCCAGGATCATAAGCCGCTGCGGCTTTTTCCACGTTATCGGTTCCGAGGGTTGCATAGCCGATCATGTGGCCTCTCCTGTTCACTGTTTGCTCGTTGTTTGAGCCTACTCGATGCGTGCTATGTTGTCAGTGACGAGTTTTTGAATGTCGGCATCCGAATAACCGAGTGCGCTCAGAGTCTCTTTTGTATGTTCGGCTTCTTTGGGCAAATCTTGGCGCACGCCGAAACGGTTTCCATCCATTTCCAAGGGAAGGGCGGGGAGCTTGGTTTTGCTACCTCCAGGAATCGTAAGGTCCAAGAGCCCATCCGATGCGGCAAGATGGGGGTCTTCGAACATGTCTTCAGGCCGCATAATGGGGGCGAAGGGTAGGCCGATTTCTTCGAGCTTGGCGAGTAGTTCAGCGCAGGTCAGTTTTTTGAACATTTCTTGGATCTTCGGCAAGATCATATCGCGCTTTTTGACGCGGTCATTATTGGCCGCCATGCTTCGGTCATTGCCGAATTCGGTGAGTTCGAAGAACTCACAAAACTTTTTCCATTGAGTGTCGCTGACTACGCCAACGAAAACTTGTGAGTCGTCTTTGGTTTCAAAAACGTCGTAAATAGCCCAAGCCGACACGCGCACGGGCATGGGGCTCGCTGGCGTACCGGTTACAGCTTGCTGCGCCATATGTTGGCCGACCAAATAGACGGTGGTTTCAAACAGTGAGCTTTTAACTTCTTGTCCTTTGCCGGTGCGGTGGCGTTCTTCGAGGGCCGCCAATATTCCGATCACGGAGAACATACCGCCGGCGACGTCGATGATAGATGCGCCCGCGCGCAAGGGTCGGCCAGGTGGCCCGGTCATGTAAGCGAGCCCGCCCATCATTTGGCACACTTCGTCAAGCGCCGTACGATTCTCATAAGGTCCCGCAAGGAATCCCTTTGCCGAGCAATAGATCAGTTGCGGATTATCTTTTGTGAGGTCGGCATAGCCGTAGCCTAATTTTTCCATGGCGCCCGGGCGGAAATTCTCGATTATAATGTCAGCCTGTTCAATCAGAGTGCGGGCAATCTTGTTGCCCTTGGGCGCCTTGAGGTCGAGGCAAATGCTCTTTTTGTTACGATTGTACATTGGGAAGTAACCGGCACCCGAGCCCATGAGGCGGCGCGTGTTGTCGCCTTTCAATGGTTCGACTTTAGTTACTTCGGCGCCGAGGTCGGCGAGGATAACGCCAATGGTCGGGCCCATTACCATATGGGTGAATTCAACAACTTTAATTCCCGATAGAGGAAGATCTGAGCTTATTGACATGCCGGTTTTGGTCCTTAGTTAGAAGAGGGGGCAGGCACCCGCTTTCTTCGCGCGTTTTGATGGGGTAAAACCCTTTGGAAAGTCAGGGTTTCACTTAATCCATTCACGGAACATGGTAAAGGTTCATGAACGCCATTAATATTGAGATTAGCGAGGTCGGCCCACGAGACGGCCTTCAAAGCATCGATACGATCATGCCGACGGAGGCTAAGAAGGCGTGGATAACCGCGGAAGCCGCCGCTGGCGTACCGGAAATTGAGGTGGGCTCTTTTGTGCCGCCCAAGATCCTGCCGCAGCTGGCCGACACGGTGGAAGTGGTCGCGCACGCACTCACCATTGAGGGCCTCACGGTGGCGGCCTTGGTGCCAAACCTGAAGGGCGCTGAAAATGCCGTCAAAACCGGCGTTCATAAACTCACAATTCCGTTGTCCGTGAGTGAGACCCATAGCCTCAGCAACGTCCGGCGCAATCATGTCCAAATGCTGGAAGAGGTGCGCGGTATTGTTGCCCTGATTAAAAGGCTGCCTGCGGAGCAACGTCCTAAGTTTGAGGGTGGGTTGTCAACCGCTTTCGGCTGTACACTTGAAGGCGAGGTCCCTCAATCCAAAGTCGTTCAGATTGCGGGGCAATTGATGGAAGCGGGCTGCGATGAGGTGGGCCTCTCCGATACGACCGGTTACGCCAACCCAAAGCAGGTGAAAGATATGATCCGTGCGGTACGCGCCGCCGTCGGTGCGGAAGCGGTGACCAGTATTCATTTGCATAACACGCGCGGGCTCGGACTTGCTAACGTGTTGGCTGCCATCGAAGAAGGCCTCACGACCATTGACAGTTCGCTAGGGGGAATCGGCGGCTGTCCGTTCGCGCCTGGCGCGAGTGGCAATATCGTCACCGAAGATTTGGTTTTTATGCTTGAGGCCATGGGACTTAAAACCGGAATCGATCTCAAAAAGCTACTTGAGGTCCGAAAAATCGTGACCGATGCCGTCCCCAATGAGGAAATGTATGGTTTTGTTCCGGACGCCGGCCTGCCGCTGGGTTTTCGGCCTGCCGCATGACCCACTTAATTTTGCGTGACTACTGGTCCTATATCTATTTTCCTTCTGCAACTGCACTTCGGCCGCAAGGATTAGTTGAATGGGTATTGATCTGCATCATTGATAGTATGTATGTTGCTTATCAAATTCTAATTTGATCCTGGTCACTCATCATAATACGACTTCTCCATATTCATCTATTTTATCTGTACACAGATTATATATAGGGAGGAAAATTCAATGAAGGTTGTGAATTTTGTTTTGGCGGTTTTGGCTATCATTATTGCGCTGGGAGCTGTTGGGCTCGCGTTTCGCGGCATTGCATATAGTCGGTTCGCTGGCAACAGCTGGAATTCGTGGGCAGTCACGGAGCAGAGCGATTCGGTCATTGTGGATACGGGCGGACGGGCGCGCGGTGTGACCGTGTGCAATCGGAGTTTCCGTCGCGACGAGGAACGCAATCCAATGGTCATTCAGACGACCACTGGAGATGAGATGTCGGCTCATGTGGTTAACCACTGGAGCTGCATATCGGTAACTGGCGCCCTCATAGAAGTAAAGAAGCCGGATGGCGAATCGTTTGCCGCACGTGGTCGCTATAAACTCGAGCGCGGATTCCGACGCGGCGGTTTCATGCGGCAGCGCGGAAGCGGCGTGAAGCAAGACGAAGCTGCCGACACGACCGTGCCGTTCGATGGCAAGAACTAAGCACCAAAGACGGAAGACGAAGGCTGACGCGTCACTCACTTCTGCAGCCTCGCAAACGGAACTCATTAGCTTCCGGGGCCTACATGGTTTGAGAGGCTCCCCTGAGACAAGCCCAGGGTTGCCCTCACTATGAGGAACTGAGTGGTTCAATCTCTCTCCATATTGCGGAGGCGCCCAAAGTCTTTTGGACGCCATCTCAAAGTATGTAGGCCCGTATCCCAAATTGGTCGATCAAAGAACGCCAGGAGAGTGCGATCAATTCTCTGGCGGTGCATTAGTGCGCCGAGCCTCAGATATTCTAATGCGCGACCCCCTGCCGCATAGTTTTTGTTTACCTTTCTTTGCTAGTTGAACCGTGGTTACACAGATATCGGGGAAGAGCGGCTTGCGCCGTCCACTGAACTAAACTGTCGCTTCAGCGCGTGACGGTCTCGAGTGGCGCATGCCAGATAAAATTTTGGAGAAATAATCAATGGGGACTTTCAAAGAGCCGCACGGCGGCGAACTCAAAAATTTGTATTTGTCAGCGGATGAAGCCGAGCGTGAAAAGAAAAACGCCCTCGAATACAAATCTTGGGATTTAACCGAGCGCCAAATCTGCGATCTTGAGCTTTTATTGAATGGTGCATTCTCCCCGCTCGACGGATTTTTGAAGCAGGCGGATTACGAAGGTGTCCTAAAAGACATGCGGCTTGCTTGCGGCGTCTTGTGGCCCATGCCCATTACACTCGATGTCACGGACAACTTTGCCTCTACGTTGGATATCGGTGAGAGTATTGCGCTCCGAGATCGTGAAGGCATCCATATTGCGACCTTGAAGGTTGAAGAAAAATGGATGCCGGACAAGACTGTTGAGGCTCAAGCCGTATTCGGCACGATGGACGACACCCATCCCGGCATCAATTACCTGTTTAATTATGCCCATCCAGTCTATGTGGGCGGGGGCCTCGCGGGCATCAAACACCCTGTCCACTATGATTTCAAGCATTTGAGGGACAGCCCTCAGGAGTTGCGCAACAGATTTGAGAAGCTTGGATGGCGCAAAGTTGTCGCCTTTCAAACGCGTAACCCGATGCACCGCGCCCATCAGGAACTTACATTTAGAGCCGCCCGGGAAGCAGAAGCCAATCTCTTGATTCATCCGGTCGTCGGCTTGACTAAACCCGGCGACGTGGATCACTTCACGCGCGTGCGCTGCTATGAAAATCTGAGGCTAGAGCAAAAGGCAACTTGAGCCAAAATGG
>PVBE011116293.1_pt1 | contig 37499 bp, 32 predicted proteins | sample 1631181 | NCBI WGS metagenome assembly PVBE01 (sample SAMN08397723, study PRJNA350692) | Marine metagenome, whole genome shotgun sequencing project. | isolation source: water | place: Pacific Ocean | collected 2012-04
AGTGACCAGCAAGCTGACCGCTGACCGCTGACCGCTGATAGCTTGTCGCCAATGCACCGGGACGCCCGATGGTCGAAATCGAATCAACCAGATCGGGGAGCGCGATTAGTTTACTTCTTCTTCAGCACCTCGAGCTCCGCGCCGGCGCGCAGCCGGGCCAGCTTGCTCATGCTCTTGTTGGCGGCGATTCGCTTTAGCAGCGGCGCCACCTTCTCCCGCTCGAAGTAGTCCTCGCCGCGGAAGCTGGCCAACGCGGAGATGAGGGGGGCCGGAACCCTGGCCTTGCCCGCGCCGCTGGCCATGGCCTGCAGCAGCGCCGCGTAGGCCGCCTTGCCGCCCACCGCGGCCAGGGCCGGCGCGCAACGCCAGCCCAGGTCACGCCGGCCCAGCAGCGCGGCCAGCCTGGGCACCGCCGCGGCGACCCGGTGCTTGCCCGCCACGGCGCAGGCCGCCCCGGCGACCCGCGGATCCTCTCCGGCCAGGGCCGCGAGCAGCGCCTTTTGGCCCGGCGCCGACAGCCTGGTCAGGCGCCCCAGGCAGCGGGCGGCCTGCACCCGCACCGCCGCGGGGTTGGCGCCGCCAAGCAGGGCCAGGGCCACCTTCTCCGTGCGAGGCCCCGGCGTCCAGCAGAGCTGGCGCAGCATCACCGCCTTGACCGCGGGCACCTTCTCCCTCAACAGCGCCCCGTCCAGCGCCGAGGCGATGACGCTCTCCTTGCGCACGGGGTAAAGGCTCCCGGCCGCCATGAGCCGCGAGACCTCCTTTTTGCTCTCCAGCAGGTTGGCCAGCGTGGTGATCATCTTCTTGCGCCGCGAGGGCGTGCGCGCCTTGGTCTCCAGCCGCAGCTTCAGCGTCTTTACCTGGGGGCAGGCGTGGTCCAGTCGTCCCTTGCGATAGGTGCAGACCTTGAGGTTGGCGAAATCAGCCAGCAGCTCCGCGTCGTTGCCGAAGCGCTCCTCGGGGGGGACGCCGCTGGTGCTGCCGGCGTCGGGCTCCACCCTCGGTGCAGGGCATGCCCAGAACAGCGCCAGCGCGAGCAGCAGCGCGGCACGCTTCATATACTGTCTTCGGCCGCGTCCGGATCGAACTTGAAGATCGGGCCGGTGTCGTCCAGCCCCGGCTTCCAGAGCAACGCCTGGCAGCCCGGGCACTGGAACACCTTCACCGGTTCGTACTCCGTCTTCAGCTCTGAGTTGGTGATCTTGGCCTGACACTCGGGGCAGGTCTGCTCGCTGGGAAAATCGAAAGTGCTCATACCTCCAACTGTATAGAGATCGCCAAAGGAATTCCAGTATGTCACCGCCGCAAAATACTCTTCCTGGCCATGCCTGTGGTATATTGCGGCACCACTGAAGTCATCGGAACGACACATGTCACAAGCCACTTTCAAGGCCATCGTCAGGCACGGCGGAAGCATGGTGGCGGGGCTCGCCGCCATCGTCGACGGCAAGGCCCGCTTCTTCATCCGCCAGAAACGCGAATCGGAGGATCTCTTCGTCGGGCGCATCTCGACCTGGATCAAGGACCAGGGCGGCGAAGCGATGCAGATGCAGCAACCCGAGGTGCTGCCCGAAGGGGTGGAGACCGGCGAGGTGCTCATGCGCCTCAAGCACTCACTCGGCGTAAGCAAGCAGCCCGACCAGGCGGAATACGACGTGGAGAACGTGGAGCTGGTGATGGCCGGCGACAAGCCCGGCGCCGGCAGCAACTGAGGCTCGCCGGATGACCATCCTCGAGGGCATCGCCAAACGCGCCGAGGGGGCTTTGCAAGCGCTGCGACAGCGCGCGGCGGACGAGGGGTGGGACGACCATCGCGTGGAGCGCGAAAAGGACCTCTACATGCTCTCCCACGAGGTGTCGCTTTGCCAGCACCCCGGCTGCATGGTGATGGTCAACCCGATCCCCGGCTTCCTCTTCATCCGGTGCGCTGCGCACGCCGAGGAGGAAGAGTAGCCCTTGACCGGCGATGGCAACGGGCGCGAGCTGCGCGACCTGGAGTTTTTGACTCAGGTCACCCGTGAGACCCTCTCCTCGGTCAAGCTGGACACCATCCTGCGCCGGGTGGCGCGTCTGCTGCAGCACCGCTTCGGCTACGACTACTCGGCGGTGGCCCTGGTTGAGGGGGACCGTGTGGTGCTCAAGGCGGGCGCCGGCGCCAGCCTCGACGGCGAGGTCAGCGGGGAGTTCGTCTGGCGCATCCCGGTGGGGCGGGGCATCGTCGGCACCGCCGTGGCCACCGGCAAGGCGCGCCTGGCCAACCGCGTGGACGATGATCCGGAGTACATCCGCGCCAACTTCCTCGACGAGACCCAGGCCGAGCTGGCCGTCCCGCTGGTGCACCGGGACAAGGTGCTCGGCGTGCTGGACGTACAGAGCCGCCGGCCTGACGCCTTCGGCGACCACGACGTGGGACTGCTGGAGGTGGTTGGCGCGCTGGTGGCCCCGGCGGTGCACATCGCCTCGCTCTACGAGCAGGAGAAGCGCCGCACCCAGCACCTGCAGCTGGTCAGCGAGATCAGCCGCCTGGTCAACTCCTCCCTGGAGCGCCAGACCGTGATCAACGTGGCGTGCGAGGCGATCATGAAGGCCCTGGACGTCTCCTTCGTCGGCCTCGCGCTGCTGGACCGCAACCGCCACCGCGTGGTGCACGCCGGCCACTCCAGCCAGGTGCAGCTGATGCCCGACGCGGAGACGTCGGTGGAGCTGGGGCGCGGTATGGTGGGGCGGGTGGTGGCCACGGGGCAGCCGCTGCGCATCGGCGACGTGAGCTACTACTCCGACTTCGTCCACGTGGTGCCCGGCGTGCGCTCGGCCCTCTACGTGCCGCTGCAGGTGCGCGACGGCGTGCTCGGGGTGGTGGGCGCGGAGCACAGCGTGGCGGACTACTTCACGTCGGAGGACGAGCAGCTGCTCACCTCCCTGGCCGCGTACCTGGCCCAGGCCATGGAGAACACCCAGCTGTTCGAGGACCAGCGGCGGCGGTGGCAGCAGCTGCTGCTGATCAACGAGATGACCCGCGTGGCCACCGAGACCTTCGACCTGGACCGGGTCACCTCCCTGGTGGCCAAGGAGATCCACGACCGCTTCGGCTTCTTCGCCGTGGCGGTGATGCTGCTCGAGGACCGCGAGCTGGTGGTCAAGGCGGTGGCCTGCGACCGCCCCCTGGACATGAGCATCGGTCACACCGTGTCGGTGGGCGACGGCACGGCCGGGGCCGTGGCCGAGACCGGCGAGGTCTTCCAGGCCGGCAGCACGGCGCAGTTCGAGCCCGGCGCCGCCATGCGCGAGGACATCCAGAGCATTCTCTGCGTGCCCCTGCGCGCGCCCAAGGAGGTCATCGGCGCGATCCAGGTGCAGAGCCGGGAGCTCGAGGCCTTCGACTTGGACGACCGCATGGTGCTCGAGACCCTGGCCAAGTCCGTTGCCGGCGCCATCGCCAACGCCCGCTCCATCCGCAACAACGAGCAGTTCCGCGAGGACCTCAACCGGATGATTGTCCACGACCTGCGCAACCCGGTGCACGCCCTGATGCTGACGCTGCAGTCCGTGCAGTACGCCGCGGACAAGGCCGAGCTGGACTCCGACGTGCTCCATGACGTGGGCCTCGGCATCAGCCGCGCCGAGGAGATGCAGACCATGGTCAGCAGCCTGTTGGACGTGTCGCGCTTCGAGGCGGGCAAGGCCAAGCTGAAGTTGGCCCCGGCGGCGTTCAACGACCACGTCCAGGCCGTGGTCCGGCGCATCACCCCCCTGGCCCGCGCCAAAAAGATCGACCTGCGCGTGGACCTGGCCAGGGACCTGCCGGTGGTCCAGATGGACCAGGACCTGATCAACCGCACCCTGGACAACCTCATCGGCAACGCGGTGAAGTTCACGCCCACCGGCGGCCGCATCACCATCAGCAGCGCGCAGGTGGAGACGCCGCCCGAGGGCAGCCCAACTCAGGCGCCACACGTGATGGTGGCCGTGGCAGACACCGGCGAGGGGATCCCGCCCGAGTACCACCACCGCATCTTCGAAAAGTTCGGCCAGGTGGAGAGCCGCAAGGCCGGGCTGAAGATGTCAACCGGCCTCGGCCTGGCCCACTGCCGTTACGTGGTGGAGGCCCACGGCGGCGCCATCTGGGTCGAGAGCGAGCCGAGCCACGGGGCCTGTTTCCGCTTCACCCTGCCCACCGGCAAGGGTTAGAGCACCTGTCATGCGCAGGATGGCCGCGAATCAAGGGAGGAATCTCCATGCTTAAATCACACGCGTTCGGGGGGCTTTCCAGCATCATGCTGTTGTTGTGCTGGTTGGGCTGCTCGGATGGTGAGGAGCCCGCACTGGCCGCTTACGGAGCGTCATGCGCCACAACCGACTGTCTGGACGGGCTCTGCCTGGACCTGGGCGGCGGGGTAAAGGTCTGCAGCCAGACTTGCGACTCTGCGGCCTGCCCGGGCGGCGATCCCTGCCTGACCACGGGCTCGCAGAAGGTGTGTAAGCCAAACAGCGCCATGGCGCCCTATGGCGCGTCGTGCCAGGACAAGGCGTGCCGCAGCGGGCTGTGCGTGGACGTGGGAGGGGGCAAGAAGCTGTGCAGTCAGGAATGCGGAAGCTCGACCTGCCCCAAGGGGGATCCCTGCATCACCGCGGGAGGCCGCAAGATCTGCAAGGCCAGCGACGGCCCCTGTACGCTCAAGACCTGCTCCTCGCTGGGCAAGAAATGCGGCAAGTGGGACGACGGCTGCGGCGGCAAGATCAGCTGCGGCACGTGCCCTGCGAGCGAGGTTTGCCGAGAAAACGGCACCTGCGGCTGCTCCGGCTGCAAAACAACAGGCCCCTACGAGATCTCGGACATGGGCAAGCGCTATGTGACGCTGCACAAGTCCAGCTCCTACGTGGCGGACGTCAAGAGCAAGTTCGGCGACCAGGCGGCAAAGGACGTTGTGGACAAGTCGTGCATCTCTTACAAGAGCATGGTCAGCGGCTGCTGCTGTTCGCCGTGGGTGCTCAAGGAGGGGGAGCGAGGCACCCTGCTGGGCACGGTCTCGCTCGGCGCCGGTAAGACCGTCTACATCCTCAAGTTATCGCTGTGCAACGACGCCTGTTATCTCAACATCGGAGAAGCCGGCGTGCGCAAGAGCGCCACCTGCCTCAAGGACGAGGATTGCGGTTCAAACGCAAAGTGCGATAACGGCTTTTGCAAGTCCAAGTGTAGCCTGACGTGCAGCAAGACCGGGTTCACCTACACCTGCTCAGCGGGCATCAAGTCTTCCAAAAAGAAAATGTGCAAGAACTCCTCCACCAAGTTCGAGGAGCTGATCGTGGAGTACACCAACGGGCGCACCGTGACCTGCAAGGCCTACTGCCAGGTCAGCGGGATCAAGTGCTCTGACGATACCGGCGCAGTGTGCAACAAGTAAGCCGTCGGTCGCCAGGTTCAACGGCGCCGCCCAGGGCAGGCATACAGACCAATGAGGAGAACAAGTAGGGCCAGCGGCAGAGCCCCGTGACCTGCGCGCCCGCCTGCAGCTGAGCAGCCTCCTTCCTCCTCGGGCAGTACGCACGCGCCGGCCAGACAGGAACCCCCTCCGCCGGCGCAGGGGACCCCGTCCTCGCTGCGGTGGTCCGTGGGGCAGGCGGCGGCGCTACCGCTGCAGCGCTCTGCGAGGTCGCACTCTCCGTTGGCCGCCCGGCAGATCGTGCCCGATGGCAGCAGCTCGTCGGCGGGGCAGCCGGCGGCGGTGCCGCTGCAGCGCTCGGCGGCGTCGCAGGCCCCGGCGGGGACCCGGCAGACCTTGCTGGCTGGCTTGAACCCGTCCTTCGCGCAGCGCGACGAGAGCCCCGTACAGGACTCAGCCACGTCGCATTGGCCGGAGGCAGGCCGGCAGCCGACCCCGCTGGAGGTGAAGGAGCTCTGCCAGGCGTCGCCGTCGTAGGTCTGGCTACCGCAAGAGGTGGCCGTGTCCTCCGTGCCGGAGAACGCCTTGAGGCAGACGTTGGTGCCGGGCATCACGGTGATAAGGTCGGTCCAATTGCTCCCGTCCGAGCTGACGAAGCTCTCGCCGGCGGCGGCCGTGGCCTTGCTGCTGTAGCCGGCGATGGGGGTCTCGATGGCGATGGGCTTGTCAAAGGAGGGCGTGGTGAGCTTGACCACCACCGAAAACTTCCTGCCCTTGCGCAGGCCGATCTTGAGGTCGGTCAGCTTCACCGTGTAGTAGCCGGCGGCCTTGAAGCTGCCTGACCTGGAGCCGAGCCTGGTGGTGCCCACAGGGCCGGAGGCCTCGACGCCATCGTAGACGGATACCTCGTACGCCAGCGAGGTGGAGGTGGCGTAGAAGCTCACCGAGTGCAGCGGCTCGTCCCCCTTGGCCGTGAAGACGTTGGCCATCCACGCGGTCTTCGATCCATAGCCGACGCTGTTGATCCAGCCCAGCGGATCATGCTGGTAGACCGCGCCATTTTTGAGCAGGTCCCGTGCCTTGGTAAAGATATAGTTGGAGACCCCAACCATCGCGTCGTAGTAGGAGATATAACCATAGCCCTTTTTCCCCCAGTAGACGCTCCAGCTATTACGAAAGATAAAGGCTCCCTTTGAGGGTTGCGGGGAGTAGTAGTCGCTCGGGGTATAGTTGTCGTCCCAGCCGATGATGCTGATGCTGTGGGTGCACTTGTTGGCCTGCGGGTAGTAGTAGGTGCCCCATCCGTCGTAGGCAGGCTCATGGTAGTGCATGCAGGTGACGATGGGGCCGTGCGCCTTGATCGCGGTCTTCAAGATGGCGTTGTCCAGGGGCCTGTCCGGTCGGGCAGGTAGAGCACCTCGGTCAGCCGCTTCTGGACCGGGAGGCCCGACGGGGAGGTGCATACAGAGGAGATCCCGGTGGGGTAGGGGTCGTCCGTCTCCAGGACCGGTCCGTCGAGTCGAGCCATGTAGGCGACCGCCATGAGGGGGTTTCCCCCGTCGTCAGGCTTCAGGTCGAAGCCGTGCAGGCAGCGCAGATTATCCTCGGAGAGGTCCCAGCGTTCGCCCGGGAGCAGGTTCGACTCCAGCGACGCGATGGGCGGGAAGACCCAGCAAGACTTGTGCTGTCCCTGGCTCCGGATTGGGGGCAGGACCCCCTTTTGGCGCAAGTCGAAGGAGGGCTCGGTGGAGGCGGAGAAGTACTTCCCGGGGGGGGAGAGGTCCAGTTGAACCCCGCGCATGTGGGAGAGGTCCACCGGCGGTGGGTGGTACCCGGTGTGGCCAGCTTTGGAGGCTTTTTCGCGCTGGGCGAGAAACGCCGGGGAGAGGGAGGCCTGCCTGAGCACCCCGGAGCGTTCGCCGGAGTCCGGGCCGACGGGCGCGCAGCATGCCAGCCCCGCCGCCACGGAAATAGTCAAAGGAAGTCCCCTGTGCATCAGTCCGCCGCTCCCGTTCCGGCTGTCGCCTGTCCGTCCCGCGACCTGCATCATTATCAACCGCAGGCAGGCCAGGGGTCAAGATGGCGACAAAGAGCAAGGATCCAACATGTGAAACACACCTCCAAGTTTAATGGCGCCCCCCGTGGACCGGTGCTAGGGCAACCATATAGACGACTGAGGAGACGACCATGAGAACCTGGGGCCCCGGGTTGATCGGCGCGCTGGCGTTGATCATCCCCACTGGAGACCTGTCAGCCGAACCCCCTCCCCCAAATCCGCCGCCGCCAGGGCCGGGCTGGGGCACCCTCAAGCCCGGCGAGAAGGCGCCGATGTTTCGCAGCGTGGACGAACAGATGCGCCCCGTGGACATGCGGGACATGATCCGGCAGCGTCCGCTGGTGCTGCTGGTGGGCTCGGTCACCTGACAGCCGGCTTACCTCAACTTCCAGGTCATGGAAGCCAGCTATCAGAAGTACAAGGGTCGGATCAACTTCAGGTGGGTCTACGGCAGGGAGGGACACCCCAGCGACGCGAATCACAAGGGCGGGTCCTACGAGCTGGGCTGGCGGCACCCGGACTCGGTGACAAAGAGCATGAAAGACCGGGCCCAGCGAGCGGTCTGGATGAAGACCGATCCCGACCGGGATTACGAGATTCCGATGATGATCGACTTCATCAACGACCCGCCCAACAAGGACGACGCCATCAAGAAGGCCTACGGCGGCAGCGGCTACTACTCGGGGCACGTCATCGACTGTAACGGCAAGGTCCTCTCAGGCAATCGCTGGGGCTGGGGCACGCCAAAGAACTACTACGGCTTGCCGATCAACTCGGTGACCAAGCTGCACAAGCTGCTCGACGACTACCTCAAGAACCCTTCGCCCTGTTACGTCGCGCCTCCGCCGGGCAGCGATGACGATGAGCCCGAGATCGGCTGCTCGGTGGCCCGGGGCAGCGGCGGGGGCGCCTGGGCGCTGCTCTTGCTGGTCCTGGTCCTGGCGCGCGGGCGTCCTCGCCCGGCCCGCCGCGTGCGCTGAACCGCGGGTACCGCAGAGCCATCACTACAGGGGGGCGTCAATCAGTGATCAGCGGTCTGAGTTTCCTGCATCGCCGGCGCAGCTTCCCCAGCGCCTTGGCCTCGATCTGGCGGATCCGCTCCCGCGTGAGGTGGAAGCGCTGACCCACCTCCTGGAGGGTGTGCGAAGACTGGTTGCCGATACCGAATCGCATGCTGAGGATCTGCTGTTCCCGCGAGGAGAGCCTCCCGAGGGCGGCCCTGGTCTGCCGCGCCCGGTCCCGGTCGAGCGCCGCCTTGAGCGGGCTCACCGCGTCGTGGTCCACGATGGAGTCCCCGATGGACATGTCCGGCGCGTCACGCAGGGGCGTCTCCGTGGAGAGCGGCTCCTGGGGCAGCTCGAGCACCGCGTTGACCGTGCTCACGTCCATGCCCGAGTCCTCGGCGATCTCCTCCGGCGCCGGCTCGAATCCACCCTGGCGGGCCAGAAGGTGGTGACTCCGTTTGACCTCCCGGAGGTTGCTGTATTGGTAGACGGGAAACCGAATGGTGCGCCCTTTGTCCGAGATGGACCGGGTGATGGCCTGGCGGATCCACCAGAAACTGTAGGTGGCGAACCGGTAGCCCAGGTTGGGGTCGAACTTCTCCACCGAGCGGAGCAGGCCGATGTTCCCCTCCTGGACCAGATCCGCCAGGGAGAGCCCCATGTTCTGGTACCTGCGCGCCACCTTGACCACCAGGTACATGTGGGCCGACACGAGCTCGTCTCTGGCCATGATAGCCTGGTGCTGGGCCCGGTCGAACCGCTGGCAGGCGCCGAGCAAGATGCCCCTCAGGGGAGTCCCCTCTTCACACTCCATGGCCGCCACCTTCAGCCGCTGGCCCATCATCAGCAGCAGATCGGTCTTGAGGCCCAGGCCATTGAACATCTTGCGGACCTGCCTCCTACGCCGCTTCAGGGAAGAGGCGCCAGAGGCCTCCGCTGGCATGTCCCTCACCAGGCGTCGGATGGCGACGAGCCGCCTGGTCACAGCCTCCGGGACGTCCACGCCCTCCAGATCGGCGCGATCCTTGAGCGCGTCGCGGACCACCGTGTGGGCGTTGAGCTGTCCCAGGCGCAGCTGCTCCCAGATGTAACTCAGCGCCTCGTCCGCCGCCGGGGAGTCGATGACGGCCTCGGCCATACAGATCCTGGCCATCTCCATCTGCCTGACCAGCTGCACCTCTTCCTCACGAGAGATGCGCTCCTGGCTCTTCATCGGAAGGAGACAACCGCTGGCGAAATCGACGGTCCGGGGTTTGGCCCTGGGCGCTGCTACCGGCTCCCGGGGAGCGGCTCCCCTTATCGATTTGCGGGTGTTCGGGCTCGAGGGGTTCGTCTGTGTGTTGGCAAGCATCACGTCAATGGTGACGTATCCGGACTGGCTGTCAAAGCGTCAACCTTACGATTTTCATGTAGTAATATCCGCTATAGCAGGGGCAGCGGAGGCGAACTACACTGCGAAGCAGACCACCTTCGAGATCTTGACGAGACGGCTCGTGCCACCGGGGCACTCCGGTTGCACCCAGAGCACCTTCACCGACAGCAGCCTCCCGTGGCCCGAGCGCAGCGCATGCTGAATGGATGCCCCTTCGTACACATCCACCACCTTGCGGTCGATGGTGGGCAGCTGGAAGCTCCCGTTGGCCAGACGGCGCCCGGCATTCGCTATTTCCAGCTCGACCTGCAAGACGAGTTTGCCGGAACCGGGGCCCGCGTCCTTGCGCATGTGTGGCCTGAAACCGCCATCCGTGGCGTGGCAAATCCCCACGTCCTGGACCCTGACGCCGAGGACATCCTCCTTGGCATAGGAGATCTTGTCCCCCGCCTCCACTGGCATCAGCGGGCACGGTCAGGCACTTGCTGCTGTTGACGTTGTGGACTCGCGCGATGTCCCCGTCCAGGTAGTTGAGGCGCCAGCGCTGGTGGTCGCCGCCGTTGCGTGGGTACTGCTGGATTTTGACGTTGTGTGCCTTGCTGCGGCCGGGCACATCCAGCACCAGGCCGCTGTGAGCGTTGACAATCTCCTTTGCCATCAGGATGCTGGCCGCCCACTTGCGGATGTGTTTGGCGGCCTCGTAGGTGCAGGACGCGCCGGGAGCGCAGCGGGTCAACACGCCCACGATGCTGGACGGCCACGTCCTGGTGAAGCAGGGCCCTCCGGAGTCCTTGGTGTAAGGGACCTGGCCCAGGGCGTTGAGCCAAACCGTGAACAGGCGATTGTCGGTATTGCGGCCCAAAAAGTACGCCTCCGTTGTGTGGTTGGAAGTCCTCAGGACGGTGCCGGCCTGACCGCCGGGCGAGTTGGGACCGTACCCCATGCAGATCACGGGGGTGCCCAGCGGAACGAAGGGCTTGTCGTAGATATGGAAGCCGAGCGTGTGCCGGCTGTGCGATCCCTGGATCATGAAGGGGCTGGCCAGCCGGACCATGGCCAGATCGCCCACGATCACACTGTGTGCCAGCGCCGCCCGGTTGAAGTTGGCGTGGAAGATGATCTCGGCCGCGGTCCTGGTTTGCGAGCCGAGGTGCACCTGAAGGCTGGAGGGGTTGTTCTGGTGGGAATCCTTCAGGCAGTGGGCCGCGGTGATCAGCCAGCGGTTGGTGAGCATGGTCCCGCTGCATCCGTTGATGCGAGCCACCGGGTACCGGGAAGCGTTGGTAGCGGTGCCGTTGATCACTGGTTGGGTGTTCGTCGCCACGTCGAGATCGTGTTCCATGGGCCCGCAGGCCACGGCAAGCAGCAGGGCGGGGACCGCGGCGGCAGCACTCCAGATCGCGCTCATCTTCTGGGTAACCATGGGTCTTCATCTCCTTTGCTTCAGGCTCCGGTTCATCACAAACTGTCGGTGGCTGTTGATAAAGCAAGGAGCGTGCCCAACCTGCGAGCCTGCGAGCGCTGAAACAGCCGGGATCATTGAGGGCGCGCCGGGAAACCGGCCGATGAACTGTGCGTGGACCGTTCCCGTGCGGTCCGAACGGTTTGGGCCGCGTCGGGGGACTTGCCACTGCCAGACCAGCCCCGTACCATCGGTTCCATGAGCCGCGCCATGCTTCCCGCCCTGCTCGCCTGCGCCCTGGCTCTGGGCGCCTGCGAGTACCACTACCAGCCCCTGGAGGTGCGCTGGTTCGTGGACGGGGTCAAGGATCCCGGCGTCTGCAAGGCCCTGGGCATTCAGAGCTGGATCGTGGAGCTCATCGGCAACGAACTGCACGCCTGGACCGAGATCAAGTGCCAGGACGCGTCGTGGACCTCGGGCCATGCGTTCTACGCCATGGAGGCCGCGGAGGACAGCCCCATCAGCCCCGTGCTCATGGTGGACGCGGTGGACGACACCCTCAGCGTCAAGGCGACCAAACAGCGCACCGTGAATCTGGACGTCAACCGGGGCTCGCTGCTGTGGATCTCGGACGTGGACTTCAGGAGTGAGGACTTTGGCAAGCCGTAATCCTGCGACCATCCTCGTGGCGCTGGCGGCTCTCTGCGGCGCCTGCCAGCCCCCGGACTACCACGTGGAGGCCTTCGGCACCGGCATCCGCGGGCACAAGGACGGCAAGGTGGAGCACGCCCGCTTCAACGGGCCCGCCGGCATGGCGGCCTGCGCGGACAGTTATCTCCAGGGCATCCTGCCCTGCTTTTCCGACGGCATGAACGTGGGCCTCTACGTGGCCGACCGGGACTCCCACCGCATCCGCGGGGTCTATCTCGGCGACGGGGCCGGCGGCGGCTCGGACTACGCGTACTCCGGCAAGCGGGTGATCACCATCGCCGGCAACGGCAGGGCAGGGCAGGCCGACGGGCTGGCATCCACCGCCCGGTTCAAGCACCCCGAGGACGTGGCGCTGCCCTACTGGGGCGGCAACGGGCCGCAGCCCGCCCTCCTCGACCTAGTGGTGGCCGACACCGGCAACCACCAGCTCCGCGGCGTGTCCAAGGGGCACGTCACCACCCTGGCCGGCACGGGCAAGGCGGGCTTCGTCGACGGCCCGGCGGGCAAGGCGATGTTCAACCAGCCGGCCGGCGTGGCCATCGACGCCACGGGCCGGATCTACGTCGCCGATCTCGCCAACCACCGCGTGCGGATCTACTTCGAGTTCAAGGTCAGCACCCTGGCCGGCTCGGGGCAAAAGGGGTTCGCCGACGGGGCGGCGGCCAAGGCCCGCTTCAACGAGCCCACCGCAGTGACCGTGGACGAGGACGGCGTGGTCTACGTGGCGGACCGCGGCAACGGCACCGTGCGCCGCGTCCGCAACGGCCAGGTGGACTCGCTGGTCCCCACGGGGGCCGGCATCACCGCGCCGGCGGCCGTGGGCGGCTACCCCGATGAGATCTACGTCGCCGACAGGGGCGGCTCCTTGCGCACCATCTTCAGCGGCGCCCTCGGCACCCACGCCGAGGGGGAAGGCTACACCGCGCCCGCCGGCCTGGCCTTCTTCCGTCGCAAGACCAGCGCCGACGAGATCATCTTTCTGTCCGACGCCGGCACCCACAAGATCTGGCTCATCGAGACCTGGTAGCCTCTTCGTCCCGTGCTCGAGGTCCAGATCTACGCCAACCGCGGGGTGCTGCTGCGGCCCCGGCGGCAGGCCCTGGGCTAATCCCGGTAGAGGTGCATGTGAACGCTGTCTCCGCGGTCCTCGTGTAGCACGAACCCCACCCGCTCGAAGATCTTCATCGAGGCCACGTTGGTCTTCTTGATCTCGGCCAGGATGTACGTCACGCCCCAGTTGCCGAGGTAGTTTTCGCACCCGCGCCGCAGCAGCTCGGTGCCCACGCCCTTGCCGCGCATGGCCGGCGCCACGCCGATGCCGACCTCGGCCATCTCCCCTTCCCGATCGAAGCGGATCTGCCCCACCTTCTCTCCCGAGTCGTTGTGGGCGATGAACAGGTTGCGCGCGGGGTTCTTCAAGGAGCCTCGCAGCCAGGCCACGTGGGACTCGTATGAGAACGACTCGCCCTGCCGCGAATACTCCTGGGTGGTGGCGTCGGTGCGCCAGTCAAAGAGGTCCCGAGCGTCGTCGGGCTCGGTGAAGCGGATGTGGATCTTCATCCGTCGAAGGATACCACCCGTCTGACATTATTGTCAGACTTCGGCGCGCACCGCCGGGCGCTTTCGCCACAACTGGGCGGATTCACATGTAAGCGAACATTGGCTCGGCCGTTGCACAGGAAACGCGATATCATCGCTCGCCACGGAGGAGACATGAAAACCATCCATCGCTTTTTTCTCTGGGTCCTCGGCCTGATCATGCCCGTCTTCATCGCCGCCTGCTACGGCATGCCCTACGGCTTCACCAAGACCGGCCGGGTGCTGGACCGCAACACGCGCAAGGGCGTCTCGGGGCTCAAGGTGGTCTGCGTGGAGCAGGGCTCGGAATGGAACTACGACATCTCCGGCCACGACGGCTCCTTCGTCCTCTCCCACAACAACGGCTGCGACGAGGTGCGCGTGGAGGACACGGACGGCGACGACAACGGCCTCTACAAGGAGACCGCGGTGCCGTTTTGCCACGAGTGCGAGGAGCTGGAGATCGAGGTGGAGCCGGCCAAGTAGGCTGACGATGTCCACCGTCCGCAACCTGCTTCACCCCCTCTATCGCAAGCTGGAGACCAGCGTCCACCCCCTGCGGTACCTCTTTATCGAGATCACCCAGCGCTGCAACCTCAAGTGCCTGCACTGCGGCAGCGACTGCGGCAGCAAGCCGATGCCGGGAGAGCTGACCACGAACGAGTGGCTGGACTTCTTCGCCTACCTGCGAGACCACGCCAACACCGACAAGCTGGTGCTGGTGGTCACCGGCGGCGAGCCGCTGTGCCACCCCGAGCTGGACCGCCTGGTGCAGGGCATGGGCGACTGCGGGTTGACCTGGGGCATGGTGACCAACGGCCACGCCCTGAGCGAGGGCAACGTGGCCCGGCTGGTGAACGGCGGCATCTCCAGCGTCACGGTGAGCCTGGACGGCCTGCGGGCCTCCCACGACTGGCTGCGCGGCGTGGACGGCTCCTTCGCCCGGGCCACCGCGGGCATCCAGCGCCTGGCCGCCGCGGGCCTGCCCTTCATGGACGTGGTGACCTGCGTCAACCCGCGGAACCTGGATGAGCTGCCCGCGCTGCAGGGGCTGCTGGCCGACATCGGCGTGCGGCGCTGGCGGCTGTTCTCCATCTTCCCCAAGGGGCGCGCCCGCCACAACCGGGAGCTGATCATGGACGCCGGCCAGTTCTCCCGCATGCTCGGCTTCATCGCCCACCAGCGCGAGGCCCAGGCCGACGACGACTTCGAGCTGCAGTTCTCCTGCGAGGGCTTTTTACCCGCCGGCCTGGACGCCCGCGTGCGCGACGAGCCCTACTTTTGCCGCGCCGGCGTGAGCATCGCCTCGGTGCTCTGCGACGGCGCCATCTCGGCCTGCCCCAACATCTCCCGCACCCTGGTCCAGGGCAACATCCGTGAGGACGACTTCATCGAGGTCTGGGACCGGCGCTTCGAGCCCTACCGCGACCGCGGGTGGATGCGCCAGGGCCCCTGCGAGTCCTGCGGCGAGTGGAAGCGCTGCCAGGGCAACTCGATGCACCTGTGGGACGCCGAGCAGGGATGCACGGGGGCCTGCACTCTGGACCTGGTGAGCAAAGGCGCAGGGGCAGGGCCTGGCGCAGTTCGCGAATGAATAGAGCGCACGGTAAGGGGGTGAGGCGGTGAGGGGAGGGAACCAAGAGAGCCTCACTTCCTCACTACCTCACCTCCTAACCATCGAAGCTCGGCGCCCTCAATTCGTTCGCAAACCGTAGCTCCCCGGCCCCTACCGCTCCTCTGCTTTGGGCGGCGCGATGGGCTTGCCGGCCTTTCTGCGATACGCGATCCACTGCTCCAGGGCCTTGACCCCCTTGCGGTAGTCCGCGTTGCCGTAGAACGCGCGCCCCAGGTAGTACAGCAGCGCCGGCCGCTTCTTGGCGTAGGCCGCATCGCCCCACAGCGGCTCGAGGATCTTCACCGCCTGGTGGAAGTGCTGGCACTTGTAGTCGAGGAAGCCCCACAGCAGGTTGAAGTCCTTACCCGCCTCCTCGCAGAACGACTCCTCCCACTCCTCCACCATGCCGAGGGCCGTGCGGTAGTTCTTGCGCCGCCAGTGGCTGAGGATCTTCTTGTGCTCCGCGAGGTACTTGGCCGCCTTCTTCGGGTCCACCGAGGCCTGGATCTTCAGCGGCGCGAGGGCGCCGCGGCCGCCCTCGGACAGCGGCACCTCGATCTCGGTGACGTCGTAGGTCTCCAGCAGCTCGAGGATCTGGCTCACCAGCAGCGACCGCGGGCCGGCCTTGGCGTCCACCTTCTTCATGAAGACCCGCGCCTCGCGCAGCTTGCCCGCCTTGAGCAGGCTGTGCACCAGATTGGCGTGGTCCTCCGAGGTCTGGTACCCGGTGATCACCGGGGCGAGGTGGCCGTAGATCCAGCTCTGCCCGTGCACCTTGGAGACGTAGTAGTCGTAGCGGCGGTGGTTGAGCATGTTGCGGGGCGCCGAGAACTCGATGATGGCGTTGTCGTCCGTGTTGACCGGCGCGCCGAGGGTGAAGGCGCGCACCTCGGATGGCCCGAGCAGGGTCAGGGCGACGAGATCGTCGGGCCGGTCGATGAGCGCGCGCTTCATCTCCTTGCGCACGCTGTCGATGGCGAACACCCGGCGCATGCGTTTGATGTCCAGCTTCAACGGCTGGAGGGAGCCCACGAGGAAGGTGTCCGAGCTGAGGTTCTCGGCGGAGAAGGCGATCACGTGGGGAAAGACCTCGGCGAAGGTGCGGTAGATGGTCTTGATGCTGCGCGGCGAGATCTCGTACATCTGGGCCCAGGTGATGAACACGCCGCCCTTGGCCAGCCGCCGCTTGCCGATCTCGAAGTACTCCTTTGTGAACAGGTTGGATACGCCGGTGATCCACGGGTTGGACGGCTCGTTGATGATCACGTCGTACTTATCTTTGCCGGCGGCCAGGAAGTTGCGGCCGTCGTCCATGATCAGGCGCAGCCGCTTGTCGTTCAGGGGCTTGTTGTTGACGTGCTCGAAATAGCGAGAGCCCTCGATGATGGCCGGCTCCAGCTCCACCACGTCCAGCCGCTCGATGGGGTACTGCAGGATCGCCCCCGCCGTGACCCCTGAGGCGTAGCCCACCAGGGCCACCCTGGCGCGCAGCTTCGGCGCCTGCGGGTGCAGCACCAGCGGCAGCAGCCCCACCGAGATCTGCGTCGGCATGTCGTCGCCGGTGGAGGCGTCCACCTTGCCGTTGTTCTTCATCGAGTAGTGGTCGCCGGCCCAGTGCTCCACGGTCACCGAGGTGCAGACCCCGTCCTTGTGGAAGATCACCTTGCCGCCGTCCTCCCACTTGCCGGTGGAGAGCACGTTGCGGGCGATGGAGAGGCGAAAGAGCCCCGCCGACAGCCGGGCCACGTTCCAGCCCGGCAGCAGCAGCGCCACCACCACCAGCGCCAGCGCCGCGCCGCTGACCGTCAGCCGCCGGGAGCGGGGCCACGGCGCCAGCCACCCCAGCACCACCGCCGCCGCCAGGTTGAGGCAGACCGCGGTGAAGGTGCCCGGCTGCAGCTGCAGCACGGGGATGACGACGTAGCCCGCGAGAAAGGAGCCGATGATGGCCCCCACGGTGTTGATCGAGTAGACGTTGCCCACGTCCTGGCCCACCCGGGGCAGCTCCGAGGAGTAGATGCGGATGGTCAGCGGGAAGATGCCGCCCATGGCGAAGGTGGCCGGCAGCATGGTCACCAGCGCCATGCCGAAGTGGGCCCACATCACCGACGTGTCGTTGAGGTTGGAGTTTTTGAGAAAGAAGAGGAAGACCATCGGCAGCCGGTCGGCCAACAGGAACGAGGCGCCCACCAGCACCACGATGATCAAATGGTTGATGGCCAGCCAGCCCACGGGGTTGCGGGTCCTGTTGGCCAGCCGCGCAACCACGGCGGCGCCCCCGGCGAGGCCCACGAGGAAGGCCACCAGCACCAGGGTGAAGGAGTAGACCGACGAGCCCATGGTCATGGAGAGCGTGCGGGCCCAGATCACCTGGTAGACCATGGCCACGCCGCCGCTGAGCCCGAAGGCCACCAGGGCGGCCTTCCGCGCCCGCGGCGGCACGTCGGGTTTCACCGGCGGCAGCACGGAGTATTCCTCCATCAGCTCCGCCACCTCATCGCTCATCGGCGCCGGCGCGGGCAACCGCTTGCGGATCTGATAGGCCGCCAGCACAACCACCGCGAGGAAGAGGTTGACGCAGCCGGCCAGCGTGTTGGTCACCGACAGGCCGAGGTGGGGCAGCAGCACGAAGCCGCCGAGGAACGTGCCGAACACCGCGCCGAAGGTGTTGACGGCGTACAGCGTGCCCACGCGGAAGCCGACCTTGGCCTGCTCCACGTCGGTCTGCACGAAGAAGCGGCTGAGCAGCGGCAGCGTGGCCCCCATGAGCGTGGTGGGGACGACCATCACCGCGGACGAGGCGAGGAAGCGCACCGTGCCGAGCAGCGCGTGGTTGCCCGGGAAAGTGGTGTAGAGGTAGCTGTTGAGGCTGTGGAATTCCCCCACCACCAGGGGCACGGCCAGGGCGCAGATCCCGATGCCGGCCTCGGCCAGAGCGTAGACCTTGAGCGTGTCGTGGATGCGATCGGCGTAGCGCCCGGAGAGCCAGCTGCCCAGGGCCAGCCCCCCCATGAACGCCGTGAGCACGGTGCTGATGGCCAGGGTCGTGGCGCCAAAGACCAACGAGAACATACGGGTCCAGATGACCTCGAAGATCAATCCGCTGGCTCCCGAGAGGAAGAAGCAGAGGATGGCGACCACCCGCATGAGTGGGAGCATGACGGAATATGGGCAAATTGAGAAGAGGTCCTTTGGGGTGGCAATTTGTCGCAGCGGCCTTATGCTGTGCCCATGGAAGACCAATCAGCTCATATGCCCCAGGAGGTGGAGGATATGGCCATGATGGCCTGCCGCAACGTGCAGCAGGTCATCGGCGTGGAGCCGGACTTCACCCCCGAGACCCTGCCCCTGGTGGATCAGTACATGCGCCAGCTGCCGGAGGACAGCCCCGCCGAGGTGGTGGAGCTGGTGCTCTCCACGGTGGGGTGCTACTTCGGCGAGGTGGTCCGGCGGCTGCTCAACGGGCGGTGGGCCATCAGCCCCGCGGATCCGGACCGCTGGCGGGTGGAGTTGATCAACTGCTTCTTCCACTTCCGCCCGGTGGGCATGGCCGGCGAGGTCTACAGCCGGGGCGCCGACGAACGCTACGACGGCGTCTTCGCCACCCACCCCGAAGTGTGGGAGGGTCTGTCGCAGGCGCTGACCGAGGCGGTCCCCATGCCCGAGGACGAGTACTACTCCCTGGCCGGGCGGGTGGACGTGCTGGAGCTGGCCGTGGACTGGCTCACCGGCCGCGAGCTGGCCTCGGGCAAGCCGCCCCGCACCTTCACCGCCGAGGACTATGCCATGGCCCTGGAGCTGGAGGACTGAGGCGCGTCAGGCCTTGAACAGCGTGACGCGGATCTGCTCCCGCATGCCGTTTTCGAGGATCACGGAGCGGCTCACCGGCCGGTAGCCCTCGCAGACGAGCCTCAGCGAGTGGCGGCCCGGCGACAGCCCCTGGAGCTTGGCCGGCGTCCGGCCCAGCAGCTCCTCGTCCAGGTAGACCTCCGCGTCCAGCGGCATCTCCTCGTGCACGGCCTCCACCAGCATCACGGCGCCGCCTTGCGAGGCGGTCAGCCCCGGCAGCTCGGCCATCATCGTGTCGTCCAGGGCCGACCCGGCGCCGGCGTCCGGCTCGCCCTGGAGGGCCGGCATGGTGTCCTCGCCGCCGGCGTCCTCGGCCGCCGCCTCTGCCAGCTCCGGCTCCGACAGGACTTCGCCGCCGAGCTCGGCCATGAGCACCTCGGTCCAGCGTTGCCCCAGGGCTCGTGAGAGGTCAGCCACCAGCTTGTTCACCGACGAGCAACGTTCTTCCCTTTTCTTTTGCAGGGCGCGGTTGACCACGGCGGCCACCCCGGGGGGGAGATCGGGGCGCACCTCCTCCAGGGGCGGCGGTGCGCTGGTCACCACCTCGTACAGCACCCCCGGGATGGTCTCCCCCTCGAAGGGGCGGGTGCCGGTGAGCATCTGGTAGAAGACCACGCCGAGGGAGAAGATATCCGAGCGGTGGTCCACCTCGTCCGACTTGCCCGCGGCCTGCTCCGGCGACATGTACCACGGCGTGCCGAGCACCGTGGCCTGGCCGGTGAGGATGCTCTCCGAGGAGAGGACCTTGGAGATGCCGAAGTCCATCACCTTGACCTGCTCGCCGCCGCCGTGGCGCGGGCAGAGGTAGATATTGTCCGGCTTGAGGTCCCGGTGTACCACGCCCTCGTCGTGGGCCGCGGCCAGGGCCCGGCAGACCTGGCGCACCACCGAGCAGGCGCGCACCATGGGCACGGGGCCCTCGGCGCTGCGCATCACCTGCCCCAGGCTGACGCCGTCGAGCAGCTCCATGATCAGGTAGGGGTTGCCGTCGTTGGTATAGGCGAAGTCCAGCACCGGCACGATGTGGTCGTGCCCCAGCCGGCTGCCGATCATCGCCTCGCGCTTGAAGCGCGCGGTGACCTGCTCGTCGTGATCGAGGGTGCAGTTGAGCACCTTGACCGCGAAGTTGCGGTCCACCCGGACGTGGGCCGCCTCGTAGACCGTCCCCATGCCCCCCGTGCCGATGCGGCGGGTGATGGCGTAGGTGCCTTGCAGCACCGTGCCGATGAGGGGGTCTTTCTTGGCCATCTCGGTGTCCTCTACTTGATCTCCAGCGAAAACGAGCCGGAGGCCGAGGTGAGCGTGCGGGTGCTGTCCACCACGAAGATGTAGGCGCCCGAGGCCGTGGGCTTGAAGGTCGTGGTTTTTGGGTTGCCCGACCCCGTGGCGCTGGTGACGAAGCCGGTCTTGCCCTGGCTGCCGCAGTCGGTGTTCATGGCGGCGTAGGCGCACTTGGCGCTTTGGCGGAAGACGTAGAGCCGCCCGTAGGAATAGTAGGGGGTGAAGGTGAAGGTGTAGCTCTTGCCGGCGCTGAGCGTGGCCTTGTAGTACAGCTGGCTGCCCATGAGGATGTTGGAGGTGGAGAAGCTGCCGCAGTTGATGGCGGTGCCAAACTCGTTGGGCACATACTTGGTGTCGCCGGTGATCTTGGTCGTGCCGCTGCCGAGGGTGACGGCCTTGGCCGCCGCGCACTTGCCGTTGCCCGGCGTCTTGAACGCCTCCACCGAGAGGGTGAACTTGCCGTAGTAGACCGGGTTCTGGCTGTCCACCGCGATGTGGTAGTTGCCGGAGGCCTGCGGCGTGAAGAGGATGGTGCCGGTGCCGTTGGCGCTCACCGTGGCGTAGGCCCCGGTGGCCCCGCCGCTGCCGCAGGCCTTGTTGATCGCCGAGGCGCTGCAGCCGCTCGGCGCGATGTAGTAGCGCGAGAGGAACTTCGGCTGCAGGCGCACCACGTAGGGCTGCCCCTTGGTCAGGGTGACGTAGTAGTAGACCTGGGGACCGTCGAAGGCGCCGGTGTAGTAGCCGCAGCTGATGGTGTTGCCGAAGTCGTTGGCCATGCCGGTGGTGTCGCCGCTGACCGACACCTTGCCGCCGGAGAGCTTCAGCAGCTGGGCCGTCTTGCAGGCGCCGTTTTTGGGCGGCGTGTACTCCTCGATGGTGAGCGAGAACGAGCCGCTGCTGGTGGTGTAGGGGCTGTCCACCGCCACGCGGTAGGTGGCGCTGGTCTTCGGGTTGAGCACGAAAGAGCCGCTGGAGCCGGAGCCGATGGTGCCGCTGACGTGTCCGGTGACGCCCTTGCTGGCGCACGCCGCGTTGATGCCGGTGGCGTTGCAGGTCGAGGCGAAGGCGTAGAGCTGGGCGGAGAAGCTGGGCGCCAGGGTCATGCGGTACGCCTTGCCGGCCTTGAGGTCCACCGCATAGTACAGCTGGTTGCCGTCGAAGTCGGAGGAGCCGCCGCAGCGGATGCTCTTGCCGTACTCGTTCTTGGCGCCGAAGGTGGTGCCCTTGACCGTGATCTTGCCGGCGGTGAGCGTCAGCTTCTGGGCCTTGGCGCAGGTGCTGTTGGCGCCCTGGGACCAGTCCTCCACGGTGAGGGTGTATTTGCCCGCGGCGGAGGACACGCGGCTGTCCACGGCGATGGTGAACCAGCCCTTGGTCTTCGGCTTGAAGGTGAAGGTGTTCTCCTGGCCCGAGGAGGTGGGGCCGGAGTAGGCGCCGGTGGCGCCCTTGCTGGAGCAGTCCTTCTGGATCGCCGGGGCGCTGCAGGTGCCGAAGATGTAGACCCGCGAGTAGGTGAACTGCGGGACCCAGCTGATGCGGTAGGTCTTGCCTGCGGTCATCAACACCTTGTGGTACATCTGCGGGCCGTTCATGGTGTAGCTGCTGCCGCAGGTGATGGAGGCGAACTCGTCCTTGGCCCCGGCGGTGGTGCCGCTGACGGTGGCCTTGCCGCCCGACGGTACGGTGATGACCGCGGCCTTGGCGCAGGTAAAGTTTTGCGCCAGCTTGTGCTCGGCCACGGTGAGGGTGAACTTGCCGTCGCCGCTGGAGCGGGAGGAGTCCACCGCCACGTAGTAGGTGCCAGCCTTGGCCGGCTTGAACAGCAGCGAGCGGGTCTGGCCGTTGTGCACGTCACCCGACACGGCGCCGGTCTTGCCCTGGCTGCTGCAGTCCTTGTTGATCGTGCTCGAGCCGCAGGCAGTGAAGATGTAAAAGCGGGCGTAGTTGTAGGACGACTTGAGCGACACCTCGTAGCTCTGGTTCGCCTTGAGCTGTACCTTGTAGTACTGCTGCGGGCCGCGCATGCGGGTGGTCCAGCTGCCGCAGCCGATGGAGCTGCCGTATTCGTTGGAGAACTTGCTCGTGTCGCCCTGGGCCACGGCCTTGCCGGCGACCATGGCCAGGGGCAGGGCCTTGGCGCAGGTGCCGTTGGGTGAAAACGGCATGTCCGGCTTTGGCGCGCTGTCGGCCAGCAGCAGGTCCGACGGCAGCTGCCCGTCCTTGCGGACCGGCGGGCCGAGATCTTTCTTTTTGACGGGAAGATCCGCGGCCACGCCGCCATCGTCCTCATCGCCGGTGGTGCGAGATCCACACCCCGCCAGCGGCAGGGCGACGATGACAACTGCGACATACAAATAAGGCTTCATCTACTGCTCCGTGGTTCGTGAAAAGAGCATTGTCCCGAATGAACGCCCGGCCCGTCAATGATCCACTTGGCGAGCCCCGCTCCCCCTTTACCGTTTTGACGGTCCGTGATAGGCCTATCATTACGAGAAAATTCTAGATCTACTGCATCGAGACCGTGAATATCATGGACGAGTCAAACCAGTCCACGTCCGCCTATGTGGGCCGCCCGGGCCAAACCCGGCAAGAAGCGATTCACTACACCTGCGAAAAGTGCGGGCACCTCTTCGGGGCCCAGGCCTACATCGCCGTCAACGTGGACGCAGATCCGGGCGTTGCCGAGCTGCTGGAGCAGGGAGAGCTCAACACCCTCACCTGCCCCGGCTGTGACACCGCCAACAGCCCGAACCTGCCGCTGATTTACCACAACCCCGCCGCCAGCTGCTTCGCCCTGCTGCTGCCAGAGACGCTGCGTCACCAGGAGCTGGCCGAGAAGGCCAGGATCCTCACCGAGCTGGCCGCCGATCCGGCGGACGTCCCCGGCTACGCCAAGCAGGTGGATGTGGTGTTCGGCACGGCCGGGCTGCTGTCGCTGCTGGACCGCAGCCAGGACGCCGCGGCGGCCGAGTGGGAGCGGGAGCGGGACCACCTCGAGCAGCGCGAGCTGCTGGAGCAGCGCCAGCGGGATCTGGAGCAGCGGGAGGCATCCCTGGTGGGCCGCGAGGAGGACGTGCAGGCCAAGCAGGAAGACCTCATCTCCCGACGCACCAAGCTCGAGCGCGACAAGGACGAGCTGGGCCAGGGGTGGACCGAGCTGAACCGCGAGCGCGAGGCGCTGCAGGCGCTGTCGGTCGATCTGGAGGCCCAGGAGCGCGAGATGCGCGAGCGGGCCCGTACCCGGATCTACGATGAGTCCCGGGAGGTGCAGCTGCCCGAGGCGCAGGATGACGTGGACGAGCATCAGGCCACGACCCTGGCGTCGCCTCTGGCCCTGGACGGCCGCCCCCAGGAGGAGGTGGATCGCTGGCGGGCCAGCGACGAGCGATCGATGTACCTGCTGCACGACGAGACGGTCTACCTGCTGGCCAAGCCCGAGGGCGAGGTCTACGACCGGCTGCTCAAGGGCGAGCCGTCGGCCATGGTGCAGCTCTTCGGCTTCACCGGCGGCCCCATGGTGTCGCTGGTTGTGGCGCCGGAGGACACCGCCGTGGAAGACTGCAAGCCGGAGGAGGTCGTCTACTGGTACCTCGATCCGGGCTCGCTCACCGGGCGGGACATCCTCAACGGCCTGGCCCAGGACTTTTCGCTGCAGCTCGACATCTACGACGAGGAGTCCCGGCCCGTGGCCACCTGGCAGATCCGGGCGCCCCTGGCCGACAACGTGGCCGACATCCTGCGTCGGGCCGTCGTGCAGCTCGAGGCCATGGAGCAGCTGCACCGGGACTTCACCGCCGCGGTGGAGGACTACGAGGCCATGGGCGAGGATCGCCTGGGCCGCAAGCAGCACAACTTTTCGCCGGACTCGTTCCAGACCCTGCCCTCGCCGGCCGCGGCGCGGCTGGCCCTGGGCATCGTCTCCTACTGGTCCGAGCCGGACAACCAGGACTACTTGCTGCTGGTCAAGTCGTTCCCCGTGAGCCACTGGCGGGACATCCGCCGGCGGGTCGTCAAGCGGGCTCTGGACTTCGGCCTTTCGCTGAGCCCGCCGCTGACCGACTTCGCCCTCGAGGAGAAGATGGCCGGCACCCGGGAGGATCTGCTGCACGCGGCCGTGTCCAGCTTCGCCGAGGTGAGCCTGCGGCTCAAGCCGAGCGATCTGGACCCGGCCCAGGAGTGGGAGAACTGGAAGTTGCTGCTGGCCGACTGCGCGGTAGAGGGTGTGCAGGTCGACCCGAAGATCGAGGAGCTGGCGGCGGCGGCGGCGCGGCGGGTGGAGCCGGTGGTGGACGAGGCCTCGGCGGGCGGCGACCTGAGCCTGCTGGAGGAGGACGAGCTGCTGCCGCTGCTCACCGAGCGCGACATGCGCCGGGACGCGGCCCTGGAGCTGTGCGAGCGCGGCCAGCCCAAGTTCCTCGAACCGGTCTACAACGCGGTCTGCAACATGACCCGCTCCGAGGTGGCGCGGGTGCTGCCGTCGCTGATTCAGTTCGGCGACGGGGCGGCGCCGCTGCTGATCAAGGGGCTGCGCCACCGCAAGTCGTTCATCCGCCAGGGCAGCGCCCTGGCCCTGGGCTCCATGCGGTCCGAGGACGCGCTGGAGTCGCTCATCGACATGCTGCTCTCCGAGCCGACCAACGTCTGGCGCGAGGCGGCGCGGGCCCTGGGCGACATGGGCCCCCAGGCCATCGGCGCCCTCATCTCGGGGGTCAAGGCGGCCGACGGCGAGGGGCGCGAGCGCATCGCCTGGGGGCTGGCTCAGGTGGCCATCTCCGACGACGGCAACGCCGAGGTGGAGGCCATGTCCAAGGGCAAGAACACCCGGCTGGCCCGGGTGGCCAGCCGCGCCCTCGAGCTGTTCACCCAGGTGGTGCAGCACGACGACGAGGTGCGCGGGATCAAGCCGCTGACCGAGTCCACCATCGTGCGCTCGTTCTCGCGGCGGTTCTATGAGTCCATGCAGGGTGAGGTGAGCGAGCTGGACGAGGAGGACATCCTCGAAGAGGCGCTGGACGTGGGGGACAGCACCGAGGCCGAGATCGCCATCGACGAGATGGAAGAGATGGACGAAGATCAGGCCGAGGAGCTAGATGAGAGCGATATCCTTGAGGAGGAAGTGGCTGTGGACGAGGAGGACATCGTGGACGCAAACGAGGACAACACCTTCTAGGTGTCATTAGAGGATAACGTGGCATAGATGCGGATCGGTATCTTTTCAGACGTGCACTCCAACCTTCCTGCAATGGAGGCCGTGAAGAAGGCCTACGAGCAGGAGACCATCGACAAGTTCATCTGTCTCGGCGACACGGTGGGCTACGGCGGTAAACCCCAGGAGTGTTCGGACCTGGTCAGGGAGATGGTGGCGGTCACCGTGCTCGGCAACCATGACGCTGCCGTGGCCGGCCGCATGGACTACTCCTACTACTACGACGCGGCCCGCATGGCCCTGGACCTGCACGCCAAGTGGCTGTCCCAGGGCAACATCGAGTGGTTGCGCTCGCTGCCCTACGAGCACCGCGAGCTGGGGTATTCGTTCTGCCACGGGTCGCCGGCCGAGCTGGAGGAGTTCGACTACGTCTTCTCCGTGGAGCAGGCGCGGCGGTTGCTCTACCTCTACGACGACCTGGCCGATGTGACCTTCATCGGCCACTCGCACCTGTGCAAGGCCTTCGCCCTGTCGCCCACCGACGTACACGAGGTGGTCTCCACCAAGTTCACCATCCGGGAGAACTTCAAGTACATCATCTCGGTGGGCAGCGTGGGGCAGCCACGGGACTACGACCCGCGGGCGGCCTACACCATCTTCGACACGGAGAAGCAGGAGTTCGAGTTCCTCCGCTGCGAGTACGACATCGACACCGCGGCCAACTACATTTTCGAGACCGACCTCGAGAGGAACTTCGGCAACAGGCTGTTTCTGGGAGTCTGATGTCCGCTCCGGCGCGCGCCCCGATCCTCGCGCTGGCCCTGCCGCTGCTCTGCGCGATCCCCGCCGCCACCCACGCCCAGCCCATCGCCTGCGACAAGCTGGACCCGAACCTGCGCTACTCGGCGAAAAGGAAGAAGTGCGTCTGCCGCAAGGGGTACTCGGCCCACGTGCGGGGGCCGCTGATCCGCTGCTGCAGGCGGGGCTACACCCTGGAGAAGGGCAAGGGGCGTGACGCCCGCTGCGTGCGCAGCCGCGCCCGGCAGGCATGTGGGCGGGCGCCGGCCGGCATGGTCTGCGTGCCGGCGGGGGCGTTCACCCGCGGGGCGCCCGACGGCCCGGTGGACCAGCGCCCGGTGCAGCGTGTACACCTCGACGCCTTCCTGCTGGACCGCCATGAGGTGACCGTCGCGGACTACGGCCGCTGCGTCAAGGCGGGCGGCTGCACAGACACGCGGCTCACCGGCAGCCGGGTGCTCTACGGCAAGGAGCTGTGCAACTGGGGGCGCGCGGATCGGGCAAACCACCCGATCAACTGCGTCAGCTGGAAGCAGGCCAGGGCCTACTGCGGCTGGGCCGGAAAGAGGCTGCCCACCGAGGCCGAGTGGGAGAAGGCCGCCCGCGGGGCGCGGGGGCGGCGGGCCTACCCCTGGGGCGACGACGCGCCCACCTGCCGCCTGGCCAACTTCGGCACCTGCCGCGGGACCACGGCGCCGGCGCGGGGATACGCCGCAGGTCAGAGCCCATACGGCGCGCAGCAGCTGGCCGGCAACGTCGCCGAGTGGGTGGCCGATCCCTACCACGAGACCGCCTACGCCCGCAGCGCCCTGCGCAACCCCCGCACCACCGCGTCGAGCGACCTGGGGCATGTCAAGCGCGGCGGCTGCTACCACGCCGCCGGCGCCCGCCTCCGCCTGACCCACCGTGGCATGCCGCCGCACCCCTCCCCCTGGGGATACGACGTGGGTCTCCGCTGCGCCCGGTCCGCCCCGTAGTCAACCTCAAGGAAGAGCGCCCCTGGCGCGTTCGGCTTTCTGCTTTTTCCCTGCCCCTGCCCGGCGGCGAAGTTGATAGTTGAGAGTTGAGAGTTGAGAGTTGAGAATACGCAAAACGCCGGCTCAGGCGTATGACTACGACTTGGAGGCGCACAGGTGGTGCATCAGATTGTCCGCCGAGGTTCCAAGCAGCGGCGCATTGGCTGGCAGCGGCCATTAAGGTTGATTGGACGTAGGGCGGGGCTTGTCCCCCGCCTGGCCCGGACGCGGGGGGCGAGCCCCCGCGCTACATGTGTAGAGGTTGATCAACCTAAAAAGAGAACGCTCTGGTGGAGCCAGAAGCGCTACTCCACCACGCGATCCGCGACGCACCTGAAGCCGATGTCAGTTTGCCGTTCGGCTCCCAGGTGCTTGCGGCAATCGGCGCCAGCACAGATTCGCCAGCGGCCCTTTCCCGCTGCTGATGACGTCCACTCGTAGAGCGGATCGTCCAAGCCCTTCACCCTGGCAGGGGGGAGGGCTTTGAGTTCTGCCTCCGCGGGCAGGCGGAACCCGAGGCGCCGGCAGTGGGTGTGGCAGACCGGGTGGGGCAGGTAGACCGCGGCGGCGGCCGGGGCGGTGCCGGTATCCCAGGCCAGATCTTCCTTGGTCGCGATCTTGCGCCACTGCGCGAAGGTGACCGGGTGCTTCATCAGGCAGGGAGGCTTCGGCCCGGGACCGCAGGACCAACCGGAAGCCACCAAGGGGCCCGCGGGCCGGGCGTCGGGTGCTTCCTCGATGGGCTCGGGGTCCTTCAACGGCGCCGGCTCGGCGGCGGGCTTCGCCAGGCGTACCTCGGGTTTACCGGGGGAGACAGCGTCCGGTTCGTAGATCACGAAGATGGCGGCGCTGGCCGCGGTCATCGCCGCCATCAGCAGACCGATCATGGCCAGCGTGCGCGCGCCCGCGCCACGCGCCTTCCTGGGCGCGGGCAGGGCGGGCACGGCGTCCGTGGCCGGCGGCCACTCGCCCGAGGCCATGGTGGTGGTGCTGGCGGTGCGTCCGCTTGCGGTGACCGTCTGGCTCTCGGGCCCGGCGGGGATCAAATCGGGGGAGGTCGCCGGCGCCGGCGAGGGCGGCTCGTCGTGAAAGCTGGGCGGCTCGTCCAGGGTATCGGCCAGGTCCAGGGCCGACGGATCTGTGTCCACCGGCTCGAGGTCCAGGGTGGGGATCGATGCCAGGTCCCGCACCTGAGTAGGGGAGAGCACGTTGGTGTTGGCCGATTCGAAGCGGTCCTCGAACTCCTGCCGCGCCCGGCGGATGAAGAGCCGCTTCTTCTCCTGCTCCTCGCCAAAGGCCTTCTTCATGAAGCGCCCCAGCTGCTGGCGACCGAAGCTGGACTTGAAGCAGAACCGCTCCAGGTCGGCCTGCAGGGTGCCGGCAGACTGGTAGCGCTCCGCGGGATCGCGGGCCAGGGCGCGCAGGCAGATGCGGTCCAGCTCTTGGGGCAGGCCTGGCGCCACGGACGAGGGCAAAGGTACCTGGGCGTAGCGCACGAGGTTGAGCACGCCGAGGTCGGTCTCGGCCTCGAACAGCCGGGTGGCGGTGATCAGCTCGTAGAGGATGATGCCCGCGCTGAAGATGTCCACCCGGTAGTCCAGCTCCTTGGCCTCCACCTGCTCGGGGGCCATGTAGGAGTACTTGCCCTTGATCACCGAGCTGGCCGTGTTGCGCATGCGCTGGGTGGCCTTGGCGATGCCGAAGTCGATGAGCTTGATCTCGCCCTCGAAGGTGATCAGTACGTTGGTGGGGCTCACGTCGCGGTGGATGATGTTCTGCGGTTGGTCCGCCGCGTCGCGGCGCTCGTGGGCGTACTGCAGCGCCGAGCAGATGTTTGCTACCACGTGGGCCGCGATGGGCAGGCGCCCCAGGTGCTTGGGCCGTAGCTTGCAAAAATGGAACAGCGCCTTGAGGCTCAGCCCCTGGATGTACTCCATGGCGATGTAGTAGGTGGAGCCGATCTTGCCGAAGTCGAAGACCTGCCCGATGTTGCTGTTGTGCAGCGTCGCGGAGATGCGGGCCTCGTCCATGAACATCTCGACGAAGTCCTGGTCGCTGGCAAACACGGGGTGGATCCGCTTGACCGCCACCAGCTTTTCGAACCCCCCCTCGCCCGTGGTGCGGCCGAGGAACACCTCAGCCATGCCGCCCCGGGCGAGCAGCGCCAGGATGTCGTACTTTCCGATGCTCCGCGGAATATCTACCGTTTCGCCACCGCCCATGCCTGTTATCATATCGCCCGTGAGCAGGGATTGGAAACTATGTGTGGCTGGCGTGGCCCTGGCGCTGGCGTGCCTCCACCCGGCGGCGGTCGAGGCGCAGACCCCGCGGGAGCGCGGCGGCGCCTTGCTGCAGGAGGGCGACCGGCTCTACGCGGCGGGGAAGCCGCAGGCCGCCCTCAAGCGCTACCTCGCGGCTCGTCGGATCCACGCCCACCCGCAGCTGAGCTACAAGCTGGGCATCACCCTGCTGGCGGTGGGCCGCCACGTCCTGGCGGCCGAGCAGCTGCAGCGTTTCCTGGCCCGCGCCAGCGGCGCGCCGACCCAGTCACGCCAGATGGCCGCGGGCCTGCTGCGGCTGCTCCAGCGCGTGCTCGGCAGCGTGAGCGTCAGCTGCCCCGTGGCCGGCGTCGCCGTGCACATCGACGGGCGGCTGGTCGGGCGCACGCCGATCAAGGGCAGGTTCTACCTCAAGCCAGGCAAGCATCAGATCATCCTGCGCAAGGCCGGCTACCTGGACGAGACCCGGGACGTGGTGCTGGAGTCAGGCGTGCTGCGCCAGCTCGACCTCGTGCTCCGCGGCGGGGCTGGGGCCGCGACGCCGACGCCCGCCCCGTCACCCACCCCCGCGCCCAGGCCGCGCACAGACCGTCCGGCCTGGGAGCAGCTGGTGACCCCGGATCAGCAGGACCGCCAGCGGCGCCGCAAGACCATCACCGCCTTCACCACCCTGGGTGTGGGTGCAGCCTTGCTGGCAGGCGCCGGCGTGCTCTACGGCGTGGGGGCCAGCAAGGGCAGCGAGGCCCACACCAGCTACCTGGCCTCCAACAACCAGCCCACCAGAGACTACTACTACGCCGACGTCGAGGCCGCCCAGACCATGCTGGCCGTGGGCCACGTCATGACGGGGCTAGGCGTCGCCGCCATCGCCGTGTCGATCTATAGCTTCGCCACCCGGCCCCGGGCCCGGGCGCACGCGTCGAAAGTGCAGTTGATGCCAGCGATCAACGGGGTGCTCCTGACCGGACAGTTCTGATACCTAAAGTTGATCAATCGGGAAAGAGGTAGCGCGGGGGCTCGTCCCCCGCGTCCGCGCGCGGCGGGGGACAAGCCCCCGCCCTACATTTCATCGACCTGATGGCCGCACTAATTACACTTGGGCTCCACGGGGAGTCCCCAGGCTTCGATCTCTGTCAGCTCGAAGAACTCTCCCTGGCTGATCAGGTCGTTGTCCTCGAGCAGGATCAAGGCCAGGTGGCGCACCTTGGTGTCGAAGATGTCCACGACCACGGGCGAGGCGGCCTTTTCGTCCTGGCTGGAGTAGAGCTTGGTCCAGCCCGGGTAGCTGGCGGCGGTGGGCGCGGCGGGGCTGGCCTGGGTGCTGCCCAGCAGAATCCAACAGGAGAGGTAGTCCGCGGTGGGCGGGTTCTTGGGGTAGCGGATATCCACCTCGTCCACCACCCGCACCGCGCCGAGGTCGAACCAGAGGTAGTTGTAGTCTGACGTGCCGCAGAAACTCGTGGACGTCGGCGCGCCCATGGTCACCACGCCGCCCATCTGCCCGTCGGTCAGCGCCGCCAGGCTGCCCTTGACCGGCGCCTTGAGCGACTGGCCCTTGATGTTGCGCAGCACGTTCACCATCTTGAAGCTCTTGTTGTAGGTGATGGTGGCGGTGGCCTCGGGGCTGGCGCAGCCCGCCGCGTCCCGGGACACAACCGTGAACTTCTGGGGCGTGGTCACCGCCTCCAGCGACAGCATGACGCAGAAGCTGTCCTTGGTCACCGCGGCGGTCTGGGGCTTGCCGTCGGGGCCGGTGACCGTCACCTTGGCCGCGCCCTTGGCCGTGCCCTTGAGGGCCACCTTCTTGTGGTTCGTGGTGCTCGGCAGCTGGAGCTCCGGCCTGGGCGGCCGGCTGGGGCAGCTCACCGGGCCGTCACCCACGCTGGCCTCCGGCACCCCCTGGTCCTTGTCGCCGATCCTCACGCAGGCGCCCTGCTTGCAGGTCCACTTGTCGCCGCACGCCGGGTCGCAGCGCTTCTGATCGTCCGGGTGGCTGCGCGGCCAGGGGCAGCCGGCACAGGCCAACGCCAGCCACAAGAGCAGCCCCAGCCTCGCCGTCCCGAGAACCTGCATCGATGACCTCCCGGACTGGATTGTACTGCCTCGCCGCGCCAATTTCACGGCTCCTGTACCCTGAGCACGAGCTTGCGCGACTTCCACCAGTCCTCGGCCTCCTTGGTCAAGAAGTGGTTCTGCCGCATCTTGCGCAGCACCCAGTGCAGCTTCTTCATCCACTCCGGGCTCAACTTCGGACCGGCGTTCTCCCGCGAGAGTCGGCGCGGGCTCGGCGTCAACATGGTCAGGTGGGCCACCTCGAGCGGGTTGAGCCCCCGGGCGTCCTTGTCGAAGTAGTGCTTCGCCGCCCCGGGCACGCCGTAGAGCCCCGGCCCCATCTCCACCAGGTTCAGGTAGAGCTCCATGATCCGCTTCTTGGGGATGCACTGCTCCATGCGCCAGGTGAGCACCGCCTCCTGGAATTTACGCGACAGGGTCCGGTTGTGGCTGAGGAAGACGTTCTTGACCACCTGCTGGCTGATGGTGCTGGCGCCCTTGATCGGGCGGCCGTGCTCCAGGTTGGCGATGAGCGCCCGAAAGATCATGCGCCGGTCGAACCCGTCGTGACGCCAGAAGAGGTTGTCCTCCGAGGAGACGAACCCCGCCTTGACGTAGTTGGTGATCTGATTCAGCCGGCGGAACCGGGGGTTGGCCGGGCCGAGCACCCAGCGCGCCGGGCGCCGGTCCGCGGTGAGCGTGTTGATCGTCACCGGGTTGCGCAGGGTGTGGGCGTCCGCGGCCGGCGGGTCGTGGATCACCTTGCAGGTCAGCGGGATATCCAGCTCCATTACCGTGTCGCCGAGGGCCGCAGTATCCAGCTTCAGCGCGCTGCGCACGCCCATCTTGCCGCGCAGCACGAGCCCGCTGAGGGTGGGCACGAACCCGCCAGGCAGCGAGGTGAGCACGTAGTGGCAGGGCGTCTGCGGCATGCGCAGGCTCAAGTCCAGCTTCATCTCCTGGCCCAGCTGCTCCACTGTCCCCCCGAACTTGAGCTTCACCGCCCCCGAGGTGAGCTGCAGCGCGTGGACGGTGAGCGCCCGCCCTGCAGGGGTCCGCCGCACCGACAGCTGCCCCTCCAGCTTGGCGTGCACCGGTCCCACGGGCCGGCGCGCCAGCACCTTGTGCTCCAGGGTGACCTTTCGCGCGTTCAGGCGGAGGCCGATCCAGTGCTCCAGGCCGTCCCAGCCAACGGTGAGCAGCCCGTCGAGCCGCGCGCCGTCCACCTTCATGCCGTAGGGGGTCAGGGCGTTTTGCAGCGGCGCCAGGTCGGCGGCCTCCAGGGAGACCCGCAGGCTGCGCAGCCCCAGGGCAGCGTCCAGCCGCGCCCGCAGGTCCACCTTGCCCGGTGGCTTGCCGTCCAGCTCCCCCCGGACGAAGAGGTCGAGCCCGCCTCCCCTGGCCGACGGCAACATCTTGAAGACGTGGATGTCGGCCTTGAGCGACGGCAGGTTCAGCGTGCCCCCCACCGCGGCCAGCCTGACCAGCCGATAGCCGCGCTTCGGGTCCAGCTCCACGGCCACCGCGGCCAGATCCAGCAGCGGTGTGCTCCCCACCTGCAGCGTGGTCCTGCCCAGCAGCAGTCGCGCCGTCCCGGGCTTGCCGCCCGGGAGCGGGGAGGGCGCTTCCCCGGCCCCCCTGGCCCCGAGGAAGATGTCACGGCTGCGCAGCAGCAGCCGCTGCCCGTAGACCTCCGGCAGCTCGAGGGTCACCTCGCCGCCGAGGATGACGATCTCTGCGGGGAGCCTCCCGGCCCCGGGGGCCTTCTTCTTGCCGGCCTCTCTCGTTGGGGGCTTCATGCCGGACAGCCAGCTGGCCAGCCGCTGGCGCGTGAGCTGAAAGGTGGGCTGGTGAATGCGCACCCGCTTGACCACCGAGCCGGAGACCTTACCCGACGACGACATCTTCAGCAGCTGGTCCAGCGCCACCTCGATCTCGACGCGGCGTGCGGTCATCACCGGCTCGGCGCCGCCCAGCCGTACGCCCTCCAGCACCGCCGACGGCCAGGGTGAGCCGAAGGCGTTGTCCACGGTCACCGGCAGCCCGAGCCCCTGGCTCAGCGCCAGGCCCAGGCTCCGCAGCGCGGACTGATGCGCACGGTACATGGCCACGGGCACCCCACCGATGACGAGGATCACGACGATGCCAACGAGGGTGCCCCGAATTCCGAGCTTCCTCTCCACGGCCAGATTATAGGACTAGTTGGGGATCGCGAATAGCTGAATCAGTGAGGGCCGAGCTGTGCGCCAGCGCGGCGCTCCGGCCCGACGTAGGGGACCTGGCGGATGCGGCGGTCGGCCTTCTCCAGGGAGCCGCCTGCGCGGAGCCCCGCGTCCAGGAGGATATTCTCCACCAGTTCGCCGAAGGCCACGCCGTTGTGCTGGGCGATGCGCGGCAGCAGGCTGCGAGGGAGCAGGCCCGGGAGCGTGTTGACCTCCAGGATGTACTCGTTGCCGAGGTCGGACACGATCATGTTGACCCGCGTGGCGCCGGCGCAGCCCAGCGCCTGGTGCGCGCGCAGCGCCTGGGTCAGCGCCCCGCGGTACCGCTCCTTGGAGAGGCGCGGCGGCAGGTGGTAGTCAGCGTGGCCCGGGTAGTACTTGGCCTGGTAGTCGAAGATGTCGTTGTGCGACTCGATCTCGATGCCGCCCAGGGTCTCGTCACCCAGCACGCCCACGTGGACCTCGCGCCCGGGGATGAAGCGCTCCACCAGCACGGCGTCGTCGAACTGGAAGGCGTCCTCGCAGGCGGCCTCGAACTCGTCCATGTCCCGGGAGAGGGACACGCCCACGCTGGAGCCCTCGCCGGCGGGCTTGACGATGACCGGGAAGCCGAAGGCGCCGTGGACCTCTTCCAGGTTCACGAAGCGGTCGCGGCTCATCACGTAGTACGGCGGGGTCGGCAGGTTGTGCAGCCGGAACAACTCCTTGGCCTTGACCTTGTGCATCGCCAGAGAACTGGCCAGCACGCCGCTGCCGGTGTAGGGGATGCCCATGATCTCCAGCAGCCCCTGGATACAGCCGTCCTCGCCGTAGCGCCCGTGCAGCGCGTTGAAGACGATGTCCATCTTGGTCTGGCGCAGGACCATGTCGATGTCCCGGTCCACGAATATGCGCGTGGCGTCGTAGCCCCGCTTAACCAGCGTCTCGTACACGTACTCCCCACTCTGCAGGGAGATTTCGCGCTCGGCGGAGAGCCCGCCCATGAGGATGCCGATCTTTTTCATTCTCAGCATTTGTGGCCTCTTTCCAGCATTTTTGCTGTCGTTCTGCATCTCAGGCCTTGCATCTCGTATGCCGTTTCCCAACCCTTTGAAATCCTGTCCTTGTCTCTGCGCCGCTCCCCGGGGGGACACACACCTCGTGTCAACTTACCCACGATTACCCTACCTCCGGGGGGACATCAAGTTTTTAGCCGGCATCTGCGCTATACTGGTGCGAATAGTTACGGATTTCTCATGAACACCTCGTATCGAAGCCAACTCACCGGGCCGACTGTCCTGGCGATCGCTGCATTGCTGGGCGCCTGCGACCCACCGCTGGCGCCGCAAGCGCAGCGCTCCACCCCCCTGACGACCACCAACCGGGGCCCCGAGCGCCTGGTGCTCCAAAGCCTGCCGCGGGTGCCGACGGCAGCCAGCGAGGTCGTGCTGCGCGGCGCGTGGGGTTCAGGGCCAACGCAATTCGGGCGCCTGACAGAGGCCAGCCGCCCGGGGCCCATGGCTCTGGACGTGGACCGGCAGGGGCGGATCCACGTGCTGGATCAGGTGAACCGCCGGGTCAAGCGGTACAGCGCCGCCGGCCGGCTCCAGGCTGTGGTGCCGCTGGCGGTGGACGCCGCGGCCACTGCCGAGTACCTGCGCGTGGACGGCCAGGGCTCCCTGCACCTGTTGGCGGTGGAGCCCGGGCAGCCCCAGCGCTGGCTGTACCACCGCCACAGCGGCGGTACGTGGCACACCCGGCAGCTGCCCGCGTCCCTTGGCCTGCCCACGGGGATCTTCCCCGCCCGGGCCAAGGAGGTCTGGGTGGAGCAGCGCCACCGGTGGCAGACCCGCCTGCGAGACGGCGCCCGCTCCCTGGGGCGGCCGGATCGCTCCCGGCCGGCCGCGCGTCTTTTGGCCAGCCGCGCCGGGCGACACCTGGCCCGGGTGAGCCGCGTACACCAGGGGCGCTACACCTCCACCCTCTTCGAGGTGCAGACGACCCTGCCGCTGCTGGCCATCCAGGAGCTGGCCGTGGGGCTCGACGGCGCCGTGTACCTCGCCCTGCTCATGGGCCGCGAGTCCGGGCCCCCGGCCCGGGACATGGAACAGGTCGAGCGGGTGATGGTGGTCCGGCACCCCGCCGGAGCCCACCGCGTGGTGCGCCTGGAGCACGGCAGGGCCACCGACTGCAACGACGATCTGGCCGTCTCTGCTGCTGGCGACATCTACCAGCTGTTTACCACCAAAGCCGAGCTGCGGGTGCGGCGATGGGGGGTGTCCCGATGACACGCCACCTCATGCTCACCTGCACCCTGCTCTGCCTGCCGGCGCTGGCCACGGCCGCGCCGCCGCAGATGACCCGCGACCAGATCATCGCCATCGCCAAGACCGGCGTGGGCTGCCCCTACGTCTGGGGCGGCACCTGCTGGGACACGAGCAACAAGAAGTGGAAGGGGGCGGACTGCTCGGGCTACGTCTCCGTCTGCTGGCAGATCCCCAAGGCCTCCAAGACCACCGACTGCCTGCCCCACTACTACAGCACCTATCACTACACGAGCCAGACCACCCACTGGACCAACATCAGCCGCAGCGAGCTGAAGAAGGCCGACGCGCTGGTCTACCGCGAAAACGGCGCGGGTCACATCGTGCTGTACGTCTCGGGCGACAAGTGGGGCACGGCCGAGGTGTACGAGGCCCGGGGCACGGCCTACGGCATCATGCACCGCATGAAGAGCGTCAGCTCCAAGTACAAGGCCCGCCGCCGCAACAACCTCAAGGCCACCACCCCGCCGCCGGTGAACCAGCCGCCCAACGGGGCGGTGAACCAGGCCAACTGCGCCGCCATCAGCGGCTGGGCCCAGGACCCCGACGAAAAGACCAAGGCCATCGAGGTGCACCTCTACGTGGACGGCGCCCCCGGCCAGGCCGGCGCGACCCAGCACAAGCTCAAGGCCGACAAGCACGACGCCGCGCTCTGCAGCAGCCTCGGCTCCTGCAACCACAAATACCTCTGGTCCGTGCCGGCCGCGCTGAAGGACGGCAAGGCGCACACCATCAGGGTCTACGCCGTGGACACCAAGGGTGGGCAGAACCCGGAGGTCTCCGGCAGCCCCAAGACCATCACCTGCTCGGTGACGCCGCCACCGGCTGACCTCTCCCAGGCCGCCGACGCCGGCACCACCAAGCCGAAGAGGGACACCGGCGTGGCGCCGCCCACGCCCGACACCCACCAGCCCCCCGCCGCGGACCTCGGGGGACTGCCTCCCGCCGCGGCGCCCCACGATCCGTACACGCTACAGGGCGGGTGCGGGGTTGCCGGAGCAGGGCCTGGTTGGTGGGTTCTGGTGCTGGTCGGGCTGCTGAGTTGGAGGCGACGGGCGAGGAGGTGAGTGGGATGGGGGATGGGGGCCCGGGGGCCTGGGGCTTGTGGAGGGAGTGAGGGGAGTGAGGGGATGAAGGAGCGAGGGGGCCTGGCGGAATCGCCGCCCCCATTTTTGCCTAAACGGGCGATCGCGATTCGACATCACCTCGCCTTATTTTCGCTGCAGCGGGCTACAGGCTCCGGGCTGCTGGCTACAAGGCCATCTGCGGCCATTTGCGTCGCGTCAGGCAGGTGAAGCTTGGCAGCGGCCCGTACGGGCTCGATCTGGAAGGTGGTACCGACCAGCGGCCCATGGCAAGCCCGAAACTGTGGCGCAGGTGTGGCCTGCCTCGTAGTCCGGAGCCCGAAGCCCGAAGCCTCGTCGAACAGGCCTC